>ERZ780034.4-NODE-4-length-96617-cov-7.83065_pt1 | contig 96617 bp, 76 predicted proteins | sample MGYA00511855_ERZ780034 | MGnify/ENA primary metagenome ERZ780034 (study PRJEB29588, sample SAMEA2148024) | human gut metagenome | biome: human gut; feature: human-associated habitat; material: faeces | place: Denmark | collected 2008/2010 ...
TATGCCGATTCTATGTTTAATTTTAATTTATCGGTAAAAATTTACCGAAGTATTGAATCAATAAATTGTAAAATATCGGTGGGATGGGCAAATATTTGTCCGTCCCACTGTCATTTTTAGAGAGACTATAATTTCGGCGTTGATTATTTTGTAATAAAGCGGATTAAGCCAAACAGGTATCGGCGGAATCCGGGAATGTATGCAAGGACGCGGTCAAACCATTTGATGCGTTGAGTTACATATTTGACCACAAGTCCGACGTATACCATAGCAAACATGGTACCTACTCCCACGGCACTCCATATCCATTTGCCGAAGAACCAGTAGCTTGCTACTATTGCAAGTATTACCAATGTAGTATCTACTATAATTTTAGCTTTCGGGAAAGGTAATTTGCCAGCCTGACTCACTGCTATGGAGATTCCCTCACCGGGCATTGTTACCGAACCGCATTTGATTTCAAATGCAATACCGATTCCCATGATTGTACATCCTGCCAGTTGAGTCAAAACCTGTATTGTCAATGTATTACATGGCAAGAAGCTGGTCAGCCACATGTTCAGGTCAATCAACCATCCAAAAACAAAACCGATCACAAGTTGAAAAAGCTGGACCAGTTCGAATTCTTTTCTGAGAATGATTATTTGGCATATTACAAATACGAAATTCATGAAAATGGTATAATTCCCGATTGTCCATTCCGGGATAAAACTGACAGGACCAGCCAATGACAGTACATAAGGTAAGGATGATATGACGCTACTTCCCAAATTTGAACGTACACATAGTGCTACTCCCAATGTCATCAGATTTAACGACAGGAGAAGCAGGAAGTGTTGCCAGATAAATGAGATTATCTTTTGTTTTCTGGTCTGTTGAATATTTATTTTCATTCTGTTTTTATTTTGGGCGCAAAGTTAATATTTTTCCATGAATCGGTCGGAGGATGTACTGTGACTTATTTACAGAGTGGCATGATGAAGACCGATGAATTACTTGATTGGGATATACTTTTTGTCAATAGATGTTATAATTTAATCAAAATCATTGGTAGATTTGGTTGGATGCATCCAAAGTTTTACTTTTGAGAAATTTTCCATAGGAAATAAATTGTACAACAATTAATTTTTGAAGAACCATGAAGAAAATTCTTTTTTTGTTGCTGACAGTGTTTACGGTTTCAGCAGCCTGTAGCCATACACCGAAATCATCGGTAGAAGCAGTGCAGGCTGAAGAGAGTAAGGTAATACATCTGACCGAGGCTGAGTTTCTACAGAAGGTCTATGATTATAAGAAAAATCCGGATGAATGGGTATTTGCCGGAGATAAACCGGCTATCGTAGATTTTTATGCTACGTGGTGTGGCCCTTGTCGGCAGGTAGCACCGGTTCTGGAAGAATTGGCCAAAGAGTATGATGGAAAGATTGTTATCTATAAGATCGATACTGATAAGGAACAAGGATTGGCTGCTGCATTCGGTATCCGAAGTATTCCTACTATTCTGTTCATTCCTCGGCAGGGAAAGCCTCAAGTGGCTCAGGGAGCTCTTCCAAAGGAGGAATTGAAGAAAGTCATTGATGAGTTTCTGTTGGATAGCAAGTAATTCCCGGAAATTTCCGGTTGAGTGGACAGCTTCTTGCGGATACCTGTCTTCCATGCGAATAGGGAAGAGGAAGATTCCGGAAGAGGCTGTCTTTCCGTTGTATTGATAGCATAAAAATGAATAGGAGATTCAGTTTTGTGGCACTTATGCTGGTGTCGGTTTGCGGATTGGTGTCACAGACACCGTTGGAGCGACAGCTGGAGAGAAGAGGGTTGATAGATGTCTGTCAGTTGGATTCTACCATTCAGGTACGACTGATGTATGCCCGGCCGGATAATTTTGTAGGGAAAGTACTTTACCGGGAGTTGAACCGGGCTTATCTGTTGCCTGAAACGGCCCGGGCACTGGTAAAGGCCCAGCAGGTCTTGAAGCGTCTGTATCCGGATTATTCCCTCTGTGTATACGATGCTACCCGTCCGATGTCTGTACAGCAACAGATGTGGAATACGGTAGCAGGGACTTCCCGAAAAAATTATGTCTCTAATCCTGCCAATGGCGGCGGACTTCACAATTATGGGTTGGCTGTTGATGTGAGTATCGTAGATGCTCATGGTGACTCTATTCCGATGGGGACACGAGTAGACCATTTGGGAAAGGAAGCACATATTGATGATGAGGCGCAGCGGGTAGCTTCCGGAAAACTCTCCCAAAAGGCTTATAGGAACCGGTTGCTTTTACGGAGGGTGATGCGTGAAGCAGGTTTCAAAACCTTACGGAGTGAATGGTGGCATTTTAATTTCAAGTCCCGTGCCGAAGCCAAGGCTTCTTATCAACCTGTTCCTTAGAAACAATTGATTTCTTAATTGATGAATGTATGAATCAGATTTCTCCCGAAACACAGACTTTTATTCGCGAACATCGTCAGGATGATGTCCGTGCATTGGCTTTGCAGGCCAATAAGTATCCGCAGGTGGATATGGCTGAAGCTGTAGTCCAGATTGCCGGTTGGCAGATAGCAGAAAAGAAAGTCCCGTTATGGGCACGGACGGAAGGTATTCTGTACCCTCGGCATTTGTCGATGGAACAATGCTCGTCGGAGGTGACTGCCCGGTACAAAGCTTCGCTGGTGAGTGGAGAATCATTGGCCGATCTGACTGCAGGCTTCGGAGTGGACTGCTCGTTTATGGCCCGGAACTTTAACCGGGTAATTTATGTGGAAAAACAAGAAATTTTGTGTGATTTGGCCCGTCATAATTTTCCGTTGTTAGGATTGTCTCGTATTCAGGTGTGTCAGGCTGACGGAGTGGAGTATTTGCGGCAAATGGAACCTGTAGACTGTCTTTTCTTGGACCCGGCCCGCAGGGACAGTCACGGAGGCAAAACAGTAGCCATTTCGGATTGTGAACCTGATGTGTGTGCCTTAGAATCATTGCTGGTAGAAAATGGGAAGTATGTGTTGGTCAAATTGTCTCCGATGTTGGATATAGGAACAGCGTTACGTGAGTTGAAATACCTGCGGGAAATTCACATTGTGGCTGTTAATAACGAGTGTAAAGAGTTGATAGCTGTGTTGAAAAAGCCTTCAGATAATACTTATTCATCTGATAATGAGGTGAGAGTGTTTTGTGAACAGGCTGTTAATAACTTGTTGACAACTCCTTTCAGCTTTACGCTCTCTGAGGAAAAGAATGCTGCATGTACCTGGGCTGAAGAGGTAGAAGATTACCTGTATGAACCGGGATCTTCCTTATTGAAAGCCGGCCCCTATCGGTTGCTGTCTGAGCGTTATGGAGTCCGGAAACTGCAAGCAAACAGTCATCTGTATACTTCTTTTCATGAAGTGGATTTCCCAGGTCGTCGGTTCAGAGTATTGGAAGTGTCTGATTTCGGAAAGAAGAATTTGAAACAGTTCCTGCAAGGTATAGAGAAGGCCAACCTGACAGTCCGTAATTTCCCGACATCGGTGGTGGAATTACGTAAGAAACTGAAGTTAAAGGAGGGGGGAGACTTGTATCTGTTTGCTACGACCCTACATGGGGGACAAAAAGTGTTGATAAAATGTATAAAGGCATGAGTAAAGTGTTTTCCGAAACATAAACAACGGACCAATTTGAAACAGGGATTGTTCAGATTGGTCCGTTATCTTATTTTCTAATCGGATTATTGTTCTTGCTGTTTGGCTTTGAAAGCCAAGGCGTACATACGCATCTGCTTGACCATGGCCAGCAGTCCGTTGCTACGGGTGGGTGACAAGTGTTCCTTCAGCCCGATTTTTTCGATGAAGTAAAGGTCTGAATTCAGGATTTCGTCAGGAGTATGACCGGACACTACCTTTATCAGTAATGTGATGATACCTTTTACTATCAAGGCATCGCTTTCTGCCTGGAAAATAATTTTTCCGTCATTGTCCAAGTCTGCCTGTAGCCATACACGGCTCTGGCATCCGTCTATCAGGTTTTGTTCGGTCTTGTATTGCGGGTCGAGAGGTTTCTGTTCATTGCCCAAATCTATCAGCAGTTGGTACTTGTCCATCCAATCGTCGAAGTCGCTGAATTCTTCGATGACTTCGTCCTGGAGTTCATTGATTGTTTTCATGATGTTTTTTATATAATGAATTGCTTGAATTATTTTTCATTGTAGATGACTCCCATTACCGTTTGTCCTACAGCCTGTAGAGTGGCTTTGTCGATGTTCTCGATAGTGTCGTCCAGAGTATGCCAGGTCGGATTGAATCCGGTATCACTCTGCATGTCGTAATGGATGATGTCTACGCAAGGTATCTGCCGGAATAGATTGACATAGATATGATCATCGGTGACCTCGCCTCCGTCTTTCTTGATGAAATAATTGTTGTATCCCAGTTTTTCGGCCATGTTCCAGATTTTCTTCATGGCATTGTTGGCGGTACGTTTGGAGTATCTTTCGTACATGAAGGTAGCGTTTTTGCCTCCTACCATATCCAGCAAAATACCAAAACGTGCCTTATAATCGGGCACGTGAGGGATGCGCCCCCAGTATTGAGAACCCAGGCACCAGGTGTCAGGTTTGCGTTGGCCTTCATAAAAATCGGGGGTACCGTAGTCTTCCGCATCGAAGAAGATGATGTCTATACCGATGGCAGGAGCCTGTTGCTGCAGTTGACGGGCGATTTCCAGCAATACACCCACACCGCTGGCTCCGTCGTTGGCACCGTCAATCGGTTTTTTATGGTTGGTCGCTTCGTCCTGGTCTGCATATGGACGGCAGTCCCAGTGTGCGCAAAGCATAACCCGTTTCTTGCTTTCCGGGTTATAGGCGCCAATGATGTTTCGGGCTTTTAACAGCGTTCCGTCGTAAGCCATCAGATCGGTCTGTTGGTTGTAGACTTTTGCGCCGAATTTCTCCAATTGTCCGGCCAGATAGTCTCCGCAGGCGCGGTGAGCGGCAGTGTTCGGAACCCGTGGGCCGAAGTCAGTTTGAGCCTTGACGTAGGCAAAAGCACTGTCTGCATTGAATATTGGCACTTGTACTTCTGCGGCTTCAGCCGTTGTCTCTTCGGTCTGTGTCTGATTTTTCGGACTGCTTCCGCAGGATAGCAATGCAGTTCCTGCCAGAAGTGCGGTAACGGTGAATGTATTTCTGAATAGTTTCATACATAGAAATTTAAAAAGCTTCGGATGCAAAGGTAATCAATTCATAGGAATAGCCGATACAGACGGACATAAAAAACTTCCGCTCTCCGTCCACTGGCAATATCAGTATTCCGGAAGCGGAAGCCTTTTGTTTCAGCGTTTTCCGTGTCGTTGTACTTCTTCCATTATCCGCAGGAAATTGCCTCCCCAGATGAGCCGGATAGCATTTTCGTCGTATCGTTCCAATAACAGACGTCGGGTGAAGTTTATCAGTTCCGACGAGTCATTACAACCGATAATGCCTCCGTCACCGTCGAAGTCTGTTCCGATTCCTACGTGTTCGATTCCTATCAGACTGACCATGTGGTTCAAATGTTCGATAGCATCACAGATGGTAGCTGTTCCTTCTTTCCGTAAAAAGCCTCCGTATAGACAGACCTGTACCACTCCTCCTTGTCGGGCAATGGCTTTCAACTGGTCATCGGTCAGGTTTCGTGGATGGTCGCATAAGGCTCTGCATGACGAATGGGAGCAGACCACCGGTTCCTGACTGATGGCAAGGGTATCGTAGAAACTTTCTTCGCCTGCGTGGGAGAGGTCTATCATCATACCTACGCGGTTCATTTCCCGGATAACCTGTTCACCGAATTTGCTGACTCCTTCATGGGTATCGTTGTAGCGGGCTGACCCGCAGATATCGTTGTTACCGTTATGGCAAAGAGTCATGTATACTACTCCTCTGTCTCGGAAGCGGGCTACGTTTCGGATGTCTTTTCCGATAGCATAACCGTTTTCGATTCCTAACATAATGGCTTTTTTCCCGTTTTGTTTCAGCCGATAGAGGTCATTGGGGGTATAGGCGATATCTACAGCCGTGCAGTTCATGGCTACCATTTCTTCGATTTCGTTCAGTAGTCGGTCGGCTTGGGCGGTAGCTGCCGATAAAGCTTCGTCTGTCCGCTCTTTTTGAGGCAGGTAAGCTACCATGATGGTTGCGTCCTGTTTCCCTTCACTCATTTTATGTAGGTCCACTTTGATATGTGGGTCGCGGGTTGCGAAGTTGATGTTGTGCCCGAAAAACATCGGAGTATCGCAATGCGTGTCGAGGGTAAGGATGCGCCGGTGCAAGTTTTTGGCCTGGCGGAACGAGCGGGCTTCTTTAATTAGCCAGCCAAAAAGTGGCATCATACATTTATCCTGATTCAGAATGAAGCATTCGGGATGCCACTGCACTCCCAACATAGATTTATACTCGGTACTTTCGATGGCTTCGATTACACCGTCGGGCGCAAGGGCTGATACCTGGAATCCCGGCGCTGCTTCTTTGACAGCCTGGTGGTGGAAAGAATTGACTGGCAGTTTTTCGGTCCGCATGATACGGGCCAGCAGACTGTCTGGTGTTATCTGTATCGTATGCGAGGCAAAGGCGCGGTCCATATCTTGACTGTGTTTGATGCGTCTGCCTTCCTGCTGTATGTCGATATCCTGATAGAGAGTCCCTCCCATTGCGGCATTCATCACTTGGATGCCACGGCAGATACCCAGTATCGGAATTTGTCGGTTAGCTGCCAGTCTGGTCAATAGCAGTTCCTGTCTGTCACGATAAGGATTGATATTGTGGAGTTCCTTGATGGGCTCCTCGTTCAGAAACAGCGGATTGATGTCTGCTCCGCCTGTCAGCAGGATTCCGTCTATTTCTTCCAACAGGTTGACCAGTGTTTCTGCGTCATCGAAAAGAGGAATGACAAACGGAATAGCGCCAGCCTGTAAAATGGATGTATAGTAACCCGGGGCAAGCATCAGGTTGCCGTCGCTGAAATTTCCAGTGATACCGATGACCGGTTGCTCGTGCCGGTTTGGGAAACGGCTATGCAGTTTCCGGTAATCGGCTTCTATATCGAATGTCTGAGATGTTTTCATACGTTAATCTTTCTGAGAAACGGAGCAAATATAGGGATTTAATCAGATTTATTTCCCATATTTGTTTAGAAACTGTCTGTAATCTACCGTTTGTTTATTTGAGTAGAAAAACGTCCGTTTGTTTTTCAAACCGTGACAGTTTTAGGCACATTTGTTTAACTGGAAACTTTTATGGAACCGATTCGTTCACTCTCACAGATGATACAGATTCTGCGTTCCCGTTCGATACGTCGGCGGGTAGCGGTGGTCTGTCCCAACGACCCGCATACTGAGTATGTAATTATCCGGGCGCTTCGGGAAGAAATAGCGGAATTTTTATTGGTGACTGATGATGCACACTTGGAGGTAGCTTGGCATCTGCGTTCTGCTTCTCCCAATTTTGTCCATATTTATACGGCTGGAACACCTGATGAGGCAGCCATGCTGGCCGTCCATCTGGTGCGGACAGGAGAAGCCGATATCTTGATGAAAGGGCTGATTAATACAGATAATCTGTTGCGGGCTGTACTTCATAAGGAACAGGGGCTGCTTCCACACGGAGGTGTATTGAGTCATGTAGCGGTGGCCAGGGTTCCTCTTTATCATAAATTGCTGTTCTTCTCGGATGCGGCGGTGATTCCTCGTCCTACATTGGAGCAGTTCCGTGCATTTATTCAGAACGATGTTACCTTGTGTCGAAAACTGGGACATGAAGAACCGCGTATCGCTTTGTTGCACTGTTCGGAAAAGGTGAATGAAAAGTTTCCGCATACGTTGAGTTATGTGCAACTGAAGGAAGAAGCTTCACAAGGTATGTTCGGTTCAGTCTTTATGGACGGTCCGATGGATGCCAAAACTGCCTGTGACGCCCATAGCGGCGAAATTAAAGGGCTTTCTTCTCCGGTTGTCGGGAATGCTGATATCCTGGTCTTTCCGAATATTGAAGCTGGAAATACATTTTATAAGACACTCTCCTTGTTCGGTGACGCCGATATAGCCGGTATGCTGACGGGGACCCTTGCCCCGGTGGTTGTACCATCGCGCAGTGATTCAGGGAACTCGAAGTATTACAGTCTGGTGCTCGCTTGTCTGGCAGGGAACCAAAACGATTGATACCATGAAAATTCTAGTCATTAATCCGGGCTCTACCTCCACCAAGCTGGCGGTATTCGAAGATGGTTTGCTCATTTGGAAACAGAGCATATCTCATCCAGCGGCTGAACTGGCCCCTTTTCAGCATATTAATGAACAGTATGAATACCGGAAGCAACATGTCCTGGAAACTTTGGAACAGGCAGATATTCCATTGCAGTTTGATGCCGTCGTTGCCCGGGGAGGAATGCTGCGTCCGATTCCCGGTGGAGTCTATCAGATAAACGAGGAGATGAAGCATGACTTGTGGCATGCCAGTATGGAACATGCTTCCAACCTGGCAGGACTGATAGCCGATGAACTGGCACAGAAGATGGATTGTCCGGCTTTCCTGGCCGACCCGGTGGTTACGGATGAACTGCGTGATATTGCTCGTATCAGTGGTATACCGGAACTGCCTCGTATTTCCATTTTCCATGCTTTGAACAGTCGTGCTGTTTCGCGAAAATATGCGGCAAGTATCGGTCGGGCTTATGAAGAACTGGATCTGATTGTCGTGCATCTGGGAGGGGGTATTTCGGTCAGTGCCCATCATCGGGGTAAGGTTGTCGATGTGAATAACGCTCTGAATGGAGAGGGACCTTTCAGTCCTGAACGTGCCGGAACCTTGCCAGCCAGGCAATTGGTGGATTTGTGCTTCAGCGGGAAATATACTTATACTGAAATCAGGAAACTGATTAACGGGAAAGGCGGGTTGATGGCTTATCTGAATACGACTGATGTACCGGCTGTTATCCGTCTGGCACAGAAAGGTAGCAAAAAGCATGAAATGCTGTTGGAAGCCATGATGTATACTGTAGCAAAACAGATTGGTGCTATGTATGTGGCTTCACATTGTCATGTAGATGCCATCATTGTAACTGGAGGTATTGCTTATAACGAATATTGTATAGATTTGCTTCGCCGGTGGGTAGGTTCCATGGCAGAAATTGTGGTGACTCCGGGCGAAGATGAAATGGAAGCATTGGCAATGAATGCATTTGGCGTTTTGACTGATAAGATTCCTTTGCAAGTCTATCAACCGGAAATACAAGAACAGAAAATTGCAGATTTGTTAGGAGGATTCCAGGCGTTGGAGTGTGAGCCTGAGTAAAAGCCGGTGTTTCGGACTGACTGCTCAGACGTTTGTAAAACAATGCTCCCTTCCGGTTTTTTTAAAGTCCGGAAGGGAGCATTGTGATTGAAGTCAGAACCGATGTTGTTCATATTCAGTCTTTCGCTTCGGATTCATTGGGAACCAGCCTTTCAATACACGTTCACGTTGTTCGAACAATTCTTTGATAGTCCAAAACGAGGAAAACGAAAATACCCCCAACAGCGATGAGATAAGTATGTCTTCTATCCACACAGAACCGGCGATGCCAAGGATTCCCAGAACCAGAAATATCCACCAGCAACGTGTTCCCCAATAGTATTCGGCTTTCACCACTATCGGATGGAACAGACCGATGATTAAGAAGGTACAGATGCCGATGACAATCCCGCCGATATGGTAGGTATTCAGCCAGTCCATTATTTACCGTCTTTACGGATAGGAATTTCTTTTTTGATGCTCTGTTCCAGAGAAATCAATGTTTCGGTAGCTGTTACGCCCGGAATTTCCTGAATACGGGAGTTCAACAGTTCCATCAAGTGTTCGTTGTCTGTACAGTAAAGCTTGGTTAGCATCGTATATGGTCCAGTTGTAAAGTGGCATTCTACGATTTCGGGAATCTTTTCCAGCTGTTCTACTACACTTTTGTACATGGAACCCTTTTCCAGTTTGATTCCTACGTAGGTACAGGTACTGTAACCCAGACTTTTCGGATTCACGTGATAGCCTGAACCGATGATGACACCCAAATCAATCAGGCGCTGTACACGCTGATGGATGGCAGCACGTGAGACACCGCATTCAGCAGCGACATCTTTGAACGGAATACGTGCATTCTGTGAAATGATTTCCAGAATCTGCTTGTCAAGATTATCAATTTTTCCCATAGTTATGTATCTTATTATATCATTTTGTAAGCAAATATAGGAAAAGTTTTTTAGCTGACACACTTTTGTCGTAGAAATCACATTTTTTAAAATAAAAAGGTTATGGATGCCAGCTTTCAGACAATCATTTTCTTGATTCTGGCTATTTTCCCTTTCCGTTCGAATGAAAAAGTATTGCTGTGCTGATCAAGGTATTCCAACAGGTACAGGCTTTTCTCCAGCAGATTCTTTTGCTCGTTGTCGGAGGACTGGATAAGAGCATCCTGATAGAGCAGTTCCGCGAGGATTTCCACCCGGTCCAGCAGTTCATGTGTTTCGAAAGTTTGGCAGAGATACATCAACAGGTATTCCTTGTCTTGTGTACAGAAAAATTCTTTGGATTCCAGAAAATAGGTACGGTACATGCCTTCGAATTCCAGTTGGATATTTTCTTGAGGAAGGTATTCTTTCTTTTCAATCAGCTTTTCGAGCGCATCGAAAAATTGACGGATGAGACGTTTGATATAGTCACGTTCCAACATAATGCTTTAATATTTCTAAGGTTTGGGGCAACAAAAATACAATTATTTGGCAGATTCCTATTATCAATTCAATTATCTTTGCGCTGTATCATTAAATTGGAAGCATATGCACCCATTAGAACTCTTCAAATATTGTCCGAAGTGCGGGTCTTCGCATTTCGAAGTTCATAATGAGAAATCCAAGCACTGTACCGATTGCGGATTTACTTATTATTTCAATTCCAGTGCGGCTACGGTAGCTTTTATCTTGAATCATCGGAACGAGTTGTTGGTATGTCGCCGTGGAAAAGAACCTGCCAAAGGAACCTTGGATTTGCCGGGTGGCTTTATTGATATGTATGAAACCGGTGAAGAAGGTGTAGCCCGTGAGGTGAAGGAAGAAACTGGGCTGGTGGTGACCGAAGCACGCTATCTGTTCTCGTTGCCGAACACTTATTTGTATTCTGGTTTTCTGGTGCATACACTCGATCAGTTTTTCTTGTGTAAGGTGGAGGAAGATGATTGTTTGTTGGCTATGGATGATGTTGCAGAAACCAGTTGGCAACCGTTGGAGCAGGTTAACCCTGAAGATTTCGGGCTGGATTCAGTGAGAGAAGGAGTCAGAAGGTTTCTGGCGGCCCATCGGTGATAAGAATGAATTAATAAAATCAGGAATAAAGTTGTATGAAGAATAGAAGACAAAAATGGATAGCGGGACTACTTTGCGCCTTTCCGTTGGCAATGGCGGCACAGCAGACCGAACCGCTGACGGGGCCACAACGTCTGTTCGAGGATGGGAAAATCTTGTTCGAACGTCATGATTATGCGGCTGCCCGTCAGACGTTGGAACGTTATCTGCAGAATCAGGAATGTAACATTTCGCATGAGGAAGCAGATTACATGATGGCATGTACGGCTTACGAGTTACAGTTGTCGGATGCAATGCAGCAGTTACAGAATTATTTGAAAAAATATCCGGAATCCCGATACCGTAACCGGATTCAGGCACTGATAGGTTCTGCTTATTTCTTTAAAGGGGATTATGAGGCGGCGGTTCAGGCTTATCAGCAGGTAGATATTGATTTGTTAGGTGATGTCGAACGTGATGAATGTGCCTTGCGTTTGGGTACCTCATATCTGAAGATGAATAATCTGGATGAGGCCTATATCTGGTTTTCTGTCATTCGGGCAGCTAGCAGTAAATATGCGGCAGATGCTCGTTATAATTTGGCTTACATTGACTATGTGAAACAGCGTTATGAGCAGGCCTGGGAAGGTTTTACGGCTGTAAAGGACATACCTGAATACCAGGCTTTGGCTCCATATTATCTGGCTGATATCCAACTTATCCGAAAAAACTACCGACAGGCGATTCAATTAGCCGATGCTTATCTGCAGGCTTATCCACAGCAGGAGTTTGTGCCTCAAATGCAACGTATAGCCGGTGAGGCCCGTTTCGGACTTAAGGATTATGTTTCTGCTATTCCTTTGTTGGAAGCTTATCATGATGCAGTGGATTTTCCGGCACGGAATGCCATGTACAGTCTGGGTATGAGTTATTTCAATACGGGAGTCTATTCCAAGGCTGCCTTGCGTTTGGGAGAGGCTGCCGGACCACAGGATGCTATGTCACAGAACGCTTATTTGCACATGGGGTTGGCTTATCTTCAACTGCGTGACCGCAATCGGGCACGTATGGCATTCGAACAGGCTTCTACCATGAATTTTGATTCGCGGACGAAAGAACAGGCCCTTTATAATTATGCACTCTGTATTCATGAGACCTCTTATTCTCCGTTTGCTGAATCGGTAACAGTTTTCGAACGCCTTCTGAATGAATATCCTAATTCTCCATATGCCGATAGGGTAAACGATTATCTGGTAGAGGTCTATATGAATACAAGAAGCTATCAGGTTGCCTTGCAATCAATAGCCAAGATTTCCAGACCAAGCCGACAGATTCTGGAGGCTAAACAGCGGATTCTTTTCCGGTTGGGCACTGAAGCATTTGCACAGGCAGATTTTCCGAAAGCTATTGATTATTTTTCCCAATCCTTGCAGTTGGGTAGTTACAACCAACGTACGCAGGCTGATGCTTATTATTGGCGAGGTGAATCTAAGTTCCGGATGGAGCAATATGTACCTGCTGAAGCTGATATGAAACTTTATTTGGGAGTAGTTACAGACAGGAAAACACAGGAATATGCATTAGCTCTGTATAATTTAGGTTATACTTCATTCAAACAGAAAAAGTATGAAGAAGCTTTGAAATGGTTCGAACGCTGTGTGCAGAATGGTAGCTTGCTTCCGGAAAAATCGGTGATAGCTGATGCGTATAACCGAATGGGGGACTGCCATTTCTATGCGCGTCGTTTTGCTGACGCCGGAACACAGTATGCGCAGGCTGCTACAGTAGATCCTTCATTGGGTGATTATTCTCTTTTCCAGAAAGGACTTGTTCAGGGTTTGCAACGTAACTATCGGGAAAAAATACAGAGTCTGAATCAATTGATTTCTACGTATCCTTCTTCCCAATATCTGGACGACGCCTTGTATGAACAGGGACGTGCTTTTGTTCAGTTGGAAGACAATGTCAATGCAATCAAACGTTATACTTTGTTGGTTGAGCGTTTTCCGGAAAGTCCGCTTTCCCGAAGGGCTGCCAATGAAATCGGTCTGTTGTATTATCAGGATGACAACTATAATCAGGCAATTGCTGCTTATAAGAAAGTTATCCAGTCTTATCCGGGTAGCGAAGAGGCTAAACTGGCTCAGCGTGATTTGAAGTCCATTTATGTGGATTTGAATAAGGTCGATGAGTATATGTCTTATACATCGAATTTGCCGGGTGGAGTACAGTTTGATGCCAGTGAACGTGATTCATTGACTTATGTGGCTGCAGAAAAAGCTTATATGCGTGGAGATATAGCTGGAGCTACATCTAGTTTTACTCGTTATCTCCAGTCGTTCCCACAAGGTGCCTTTAGCGTAAATGCAACTTATTATTTGGGGCTGATAGCTTATAATCAGAAGGATTATACTCAGGCCAGTGCTTATTTGGATAAAGTTGCTTCTTATCCAGGTAGTAAATTTGCGGTAGAGGCAACAGAATTATCGGCTGAAATGGCTTATAATGCTAATGATTATAACAAAGCACTAGGACTTTATAAGCGTCTGACAGATCAGGCTGCTACACCCGAAGCACGTAATCAGGCTGCTACAGGAGCATTGCGTAGCGCATACATGGCAAAGAATCAGGCAGAGATTATCGGTACGGCTTCTACTTTGTTGGCTCAGAGCAAACTGACACCTGAACTGGCGAATGAAGCTTATTATTATCGTGCCAAAGCTTTTATGGAAAGTGGAAAGACAACCGAAGCTTTGAACGACTTCAAGATATTAGCTAAAGATACCCGTACTGTTTATGGAGCAGAAGCGAAGTATCAGGCAGCCCAGATTTATTTCGATCAGGGCCAGACCGCAAAAGCGGAACAGGAAGTGCTTGACTATATTGAGGTAAGTACACCACATGCTTATTGGTTGGCCCGAAGTTTTGTCTTGTTGTCTGATGTTTATGTACAGATGGGACGTAAATTGGATGCCAAGCAGTATCTGCTTTCTTTGCAGCAGAATTATCAGGCAGATGATGACATTGCCCAGATGATTGAAACCCGATTGGCTAAACTTAACAGTGTAAAGTAAGAAACGTATGAATGCGATTAAAAATATGATTTTGGGTGCTGCCTTGTTGCCGATGGTTCCGGTAGCAGCCCAACAGCATGCCAAAGATTCTACACTAAACCGGACAGTGGTGGTAGAAAACCAGTATAATCCGGAAGTAATGGATGCCTTCAAGGTGAATGTATTGCCTCAGATAGAAGAGCCGGCTGTAGCCAAGCAGCACATTGATTATGCGGAGACACAGCGTCCGCTTATGACTTGGGCTGTAACTCCAATGGAGCCGATAACCCGTAGTCTGGTACAATCAGTCGCTCCGCGTGGCTATATCAGAGGAGCTTATGGAAACCGTAACAATACAGATTTTAAGGCCAGTTACTTGTGGGACATTTCTTCTCGCGACTGTTTAGAAGTAATGGCATCGTTGTATGGCTTATCTGGTAATTTGTCATTGTTAACGGAGGATGATGACTGGAAGTCCCGTTTTTACCGTACTGATTTTTCGCTCGATTATCGTCACGAATTTAAACGGGTAGCTTTATTGTTGGGAGGTAATTTCGCTTCGCAGGTATTCAATTACATGCCGGCTTCTACATTGTCTACACAGCTTCCCGGGTATTCTGATAAGCAGCATTATACGCTAGCTGAAGGATATATTGGTATACAGTCGACAGATGCCTCTATGCCTATCCGTTTCGGTGTTCAGACCGGATTACGTAGTTTTAGTCGGAAGTATGCCCAAATGGATTTATGGGATGGTTCCGAGAATATTTTCCATACATTGGGCTATATGGAAGGAAATATTTCTGATGAACAACGGGTAGGCCTGAACCTGACAATGGATAATGTAATTCATGATGTTGACCAACAGGACTATACCTTACTTCGTCTGAATCCGTATTATACTTATAGAAATGCAAGTTTCGAAGCTCGTCTTGGAGCACATGTCGATTGGCAGACTGCGCATCACGGTGGTATTAAAGTAGCTCCGGATGTTGAACTGGCTTATATCTTTGCTACTTCCAATCGCCTGTATTTGAAGGTTGGTGGTGGAACTCGGCTAAATGATTTTCGTCAGTTGAATGATATTTCTCCATATTGGTTTCAACCGGAACAGATGCGTACTACTTATACGCCGATAGACCTTTCTGCCGGACTGAAGGCTTCTCCAGTAACGGGATTAGGATTACATTTATATGGTGGATATCGTATCATAAAGAATGAAATTTTTGTGCTTCCGGGCTTGGAGGATGCATTTTCTGTTTATGCCGGATTTGCACAGGATAAGGCAAATGTTGGTTATGGAGGAGCATCGGTCAGCTATGCATATCGTGACTGGTTCGATTTCTCGGTAAAAGGTACTTTTTATGGTTGGAGTGTAGATGAAGACAAGGAGGCATTGTTGATGTTGAAACCTACTTTTGATATTGATTTGTCTGCTCGGTTTAAAATTATGAAAGGACTTCATGCCGGTATTTCTTATCAGTATGAGGGACGTAAAGAGATTGAATCGTTGGGGGGTAAGGCTGATGCTGTGAACGAATTGAATCTTCGTGCTGATTATGAACTGATGGAACGCTTCAATGTGTTTGTGACGGTCAATAATCTGCTAAACAAAACATATTTGTTATCAAATGGCTATCCAATGCAGAAACTGTATGTTATGGGTGGTGTGAGTTATCGTTTTTAAGTAGAAATACGACTTTAAGGTTTTGCCCGGAAGTAGCTGTCTCTTTTTGTCAGAGTGGTTGTTTCCGGGCAAGTTTTTTGTTTTGTCAGGTTTTTCTCAGGTTTTATACCTTATTAAACCTGCAAAAAGTACCAAAAAAGAAGAAACATACCTTATTATAGAGGACAGAATCTGTTTTTTTCCTACATTTGTCCCGAAACTTTAATGGAATACATTGTTATGCAGAATAATCTAGTAATAGTCGAATCTCCGGCAAAGGCGAAAACCATCGAGAAATTCCTGGGAACAGGCTATAAGGTGCTTTCCAGTTACGGACATATCCGTGACCTGAAAAAGAGAGCATTCAGTATCGATATAGCAGATAATTTCAAACCGATTTATGAGATACCCGAGGATAAAAAGAAGGTGGTAGAAGAGCTGAAGGCGGAAGCGAAAAAAGCGGATATGGTTTGGCTGGCATCCGATGAGGACCGCGAAGGAGAGGCTATCTCTTGGCATTTGTTTGAAGTATTGAAACTGAAACCAGAGAAAACCAAGCGGATTGTATTCCATGAAATCACGAAGACGGCTATTCTGAAAGCCATCGAGCATCCTCGTGCTATCAATGTAGATTTGGTGAATGCACAGCAGGCACGGCGGGTGTTGGATCGTATTGTAGGTTTTGAGTTGTCCCCGGTTCTATGGAAGAAGATTAAGCCGGCTTTGTCTGCTGGAAGAGTACAGTCTGTAGCGGTTCGTCTTATAGTGGATCGTGAACGTGAGATTCAGAATTTTGTCAGTGAGGCCTCTTTCCGGGTTACAGCTGTTTTCGATGACGGAAACGGAAACGAAGTACGGGCAGAATTGAATCGCCGTTTCAAGACGAAGGCTGAAGCAAAGGCTTTTTTGGAAAAATGCATAGGAGCAGATTTCAAGATAGAAGATATTACAACTCGTCCGGTCAAGAAATCACCGGCAGCTCCGTTTACTACTTCTACTTTACAACAGGAAGCTGCCCGTAAGTTGGGATATACTGTAGCGCAGACTATGATGTTGGCTCAGCGCCTGTATGAGAATGGATTGATTACTTATATGCGTACAGACTCTGTAAACTTGTCGGAACTGGCTTTGGGTACTAGCCGGGAGACGATTGTTTCTCTGATGGGCGAACGATATGCAAAGACCCGTCAGTATGCTACCAAAACTAAAGGTGCTCAGGAAGCACACGAAGCCATCCGTCCCACTTATATGGCAAACCAAAGTGTAGAAGGCACTTCACAGGAACAGCGTCTGTATGAATTGATTTGGAAACGTACTCTTGCTTCGCAGATGGCAGATGCCGAATTGGAAAAGACTACAGCCACCATTTCAATTTCCGGAATGGAAGATGTGTTTGTTGCTGTAGGCGAAGTAGTGACCTTCGACGGTTTCCTGCGGGTATATAAAGAGTCATACGACGACGATACAGAACAGGAGAGCGAGAATCGATTGTTGCCGCAGTTGGTAGTCGGCCAGCAGTTTACGAGTCTTGAAATTCAAGCTGTAGAACGTTATACTCAAGCCCCGCCTCGTTATACAGAAGCAAGTCTGGTACGCAAACTGGAGGAATTGGGTATCGGACGTCCGTCTACTTATGCGCCTACTATTTCTACTGTACAGCAACGTGGTTACGTGGAGAAGGGTAACCGTGAAGGAATTCAACGTACTTATGAGGTATTGAAACTGGCTGATGGAAAGGTTAATGAATCTGTTCGCACTGAAATGACGGGAAGTGAAAAGGCTAAGTTGTTGCCAACTGATGTCGGTACAGTCGTTAATGACTTTCTGATGGAATATTTCCCAGCCATTATGGATTATAATTTTACAGCAAATGTAGAAAAGGAATTCGATGAAGTGGCTGAAGGTGAGAAGGCATGGACCGGTTTGATGGAACAGTTCTATCAGAAGTTTCATCCGATGGTGGAACAGACGCTTTCTGTCAAGAGTGAGCATAAGGTTGGCGAACGTGTATTGGGGATTGACCCTTCGTCCGGCAAGCCGGTTTCGGTTAAGATTGGACGTTTCGGACCAATGGCCCAGATTGGTTCAGCCGAGGATGAAGAAAAGCCTCGTTTTGCTCAGTTGAACAAGGAACATTCATTGGAAACCATTACTTTAGAAGAAGCTTTGGAACTTTTCAAATTTCCACGGGTTTTAGGTGATATAGATGGAAAGTCTGTCACTGTTGGAAAGGGTAAGTTCGGCCCATATATTCGCTATGACAATACTTATGTATCTATTCCAAAGACAATAGATCCGTTAAGTGTGACATTGGAAGAGGCAGAGCAGATGTTGAAAGAGAAACAGGAAGCTGAGGCTAAGAAAGTTATCAAGGTTTTCCCGGATAATCCGGATGTACAGATATTAAACGGACGTTACGGTCCATATATTGCATACCAAAAGAAAAACTATAAGATTCCTGAAAATGTAGAACCTGCCGACCTCAATCTGGAGGCTTGTTTCAAGGTGATTGAGTTGCAGAAGGAAAAATCTGAGGTCCGAAAAGTAGTACGTACAGCCAAGAAAAAGAAATGAAACGAATATTTCTGATGGGTTATATGGGCTCGGGCAAGACTACGTTAGGAAGAGCATTTGCCCGTGCAGAGGGTTTGGAGTTCATCGATTTGGATTGGTATATCGAGGAACGTCTGCATAAATCTATTTCTGAACTTTTTGCCGAACGTGGAGAAGAAGGGTTCCGGAATTTGGAAAGGAAGATGTTGCACGAAGCCGGAGAGTTCGAAGATGTAGTCATAGCTTGTGGTGGAGGTACTCCATGTTTTTTCGATAATATGGAATACATGAATCGTCAGGGTACAACGATTTTTTTGGATGCCCATCCTGAGGTATTGTTTCGTCGGCTGAAGATAGCTAAGGCCAAACGGCCTTTATTGGCTGATAAAACGGATGCTGAATTGATGGAGGTTATTGTGGAAGCCTTGCAGAAGCGTCTACCGTTTTATGTGCAGGCTCGGCTTCATTTTAATGCAGAACGGTTGGAAAGCTATGAGCAGATAGACGAATCGGTAAGGAAATTAAGAGAATTAATAACTAATAATAAATAATTTAATAATTAAGAACAGAAGTCAACGGAGCCAATGAAGAATTTCTTCATTCTTCATTCTTCATTCTTCATTTAATATGTTGTGAAATGAGAAAATGGCGTATTGAAGATTCTGAAGAACTCTACAACATTACGGGGTGGGGTGTTTCGTACTTTAGTATCAATGACAAAGGTCATGTAGTGGTAACTCCTCGTAAAGACGGGGTGGAAGTCGACTTGAAGGAACTGGTCGATGAACTGCAGCTTAGGGATGTGACGGCTCCCATGCTGGTGCGTTTCCCGGATATACTGGATAACCGGATTGAGAAAATATCCAATTGTTTTAAACAGGCATCCGAAGAATATGGTTACCAGGCCCAAAACTTTATCATCTATCCCATTAAGGTGAACCAGATGCGTCCGGTTGTAGAGGAGATTATCAGCCATGGAAAGAAATTCAATTTGGGGCTGGAAGCCGGTTCTAAACCGGAACTTCATGCCGTTATCGGTATCAATACAGACTCTGATTCGCTGATTATTTGTAACGGATATAAAGACGAGAGTTATATCGAACTGGCGCTTTTGGCCCAGAAGATGGGTAAACGGGTGTTCCTGGTTGTGGAAAAGCTGAACGAATTGCGCCTGATTGCCAAGATGGCCAAGCAGTTGAATGTACGTCCTAACATTGGTATCCGTATCAAGCTTGCGTCATCGGGAAGTGGTAAGTGGGAGGAAAGTGGTGGCGATGCCAGTAAATTTGGCTTGACTTCCAGTGAATTGCTCGAAGCGCTTGATCTCATCGAGAAGAAAGACCTGAAGGACTGCTTGAAACTGATTCATTTTCATATCGGCAGCCAGATAACCAAGATACGTCGTATCAAGACCGCTTTGCGTGAAGCGTCACAGTTTTATGTGCAGCTTCATCAGTTGGGATTCCAGGTGGAATTTGTTGATATTGGCGGTGGCTTGGGCGTGGATTATGACGGTACACGTTCGTCTACCAGTGAAAGTAGTGTGAACTATTCCATTCAGGAGTATGTGAATGATTCTATTTCTATCCTGGTAGATGCCAGCAATAAAAATGGTATTCCGCATCCGAACATTATTACTGAAAGCGGACGTTCGCTGACGGCTCATCATTCGGTACTTATTTTCGAAGTGTTGGAAACAGCTTCCTTACCTGAAATGCCGGAGGAATTTGAAGTAAGTCCAGAAGATCATGAACTGGTACAGGAATTGTATCAGATTTGGGACAATCTGAACCAGCGAACCATGCTGGAGGCTTGGCACGATGCCCAGCAGATACGTGAGGAATCACTTGATTTGTTCAGTCACGGTATTGTTGATTTGAAGACTCGTGCTCAGATAGAACGGATGTACTGGTCTGTTTGTCGTGAAATAAACCGGATAGCAGGAGGATTGAAACATGTACCTGATGAATTCCGAAATCTGGACAAGCTGCTGGCCGATAAGTATTTCTGTAACTTCTCTTTGTTCCAGTCACTACCAGACTTGTGGGCACTCGATCAGATTTTCCCGATTATGCCTATCCAGCGTCTGGATGAACGTCCGGATCGGACTGCTACCCTGCAGGATATTACTTGTGATTCAGACGGAAAGATTACGAATTTTGTGACTAGCCGTAGTGTAACGCATGATTTGCCGGTACATACAGTTAAGTCCAAGGAATCATATTATATTGGAGTGTTCCTGGTAGGAGCTTATCAGGAAATCCTGGGTGATATGCATAACTTGTTTGGCGATACCAATGCGGTGCATGTATCTGTCGATGATAAAGGTTACAGCATTGACCAGGTGATTGATGGCGAGACCGTAGCTGAAGTATTGGATTACGTACAGTATAATCCGAAGAAGTTAGTGCGTAACCTGGAAACTTGGGTAACCAAATCGGTTAAGGAAGGAAAGATTTCATTGGAAGAAGGAAAAGAATTCCTGGCAAACTACCGTTCCGGTCTGTACGGATATACTTACTTGGAGTAAAAGGAATATAAAGGAGGAAAACATGAAAGAGAAACTGACTATTATAAAGGTAGGTGGAAAAATTGTCGAGGAAACAGATACCTTGAACCGTTTACTGAGTGACTTTTCAGCTGTTCCGGGCTATAAACTGCTGGTACACGGTGGTGGTCGCTCTGCTACCCGTATCGCTGCTCAGTTGGGTATTGAAAGCCGGATGGTGAACGGACGCCGTATCACTGATGCCGAAACTCTGAAAGTGGTGACCATGGTTTATGGTGGTTTGGTCAACAAGAACATTGTGGCAGGTCTGCAAGGCAAGGGCGTGAATGCTGTTGGTCTTACAGGAGCTGATATGGGAGTTATCCGTTCAGACAAACGCCCGGTGAAGGATGTAGATTATGGATTTGTAGGCGATGTGAAAGAGGTACGTGCCGATGTATTGGTACAGCTGATTCGTCAGGGAATTGTACCGGTTATGGCTCCGTTGACATACGATGGCACCGGTGGCTTGCTGAATACCAATGCCGATACCATTGCCGGTGAAACAGCCAAAGCATTGTCTGACGTGTTCGATGTTACGCTGATGTACTGTTTCGAGAAGAAAGGTGTATTACGTGATGAGAATGATGATGACAGTGTAATTCCGGTCATTACTCCGGACTTGTTTCGTCAGTATGTAGATGAGGGTGTGATTCAGGGAGGAATGATTCCGAAGCTGGAAAATTCTTTTTCAGCAGTCGAAGCTGGAGTTACTCAAGTGATAATCACTTCAGCATCAGCCATCGACGGGAAATCTGGAACAGTCATTAAAAAATAATTCAAAAAAAATAGGCGGGTGGGTGTAACTTTTGTTCGACTCACCCGTCATTAGTATAGAAAGCAATGCAAGAAATCAGTTTCCGGAACGATATACTCCCGTTGAAGGACAAACTTTTCCGGTTGGCTCTCCGCATAACACTCGATAGAGCCGAAGCGGAGGATGTCGTACAGGATACCTTGATTAAAGTCTGGAACAAGCGTGATGAATGGGCACAGTTTGATTCTATTGAAGCCTATTGTATGACAGTTGCCAGAAACTTGGCTATCGACCGGAGCCAGAAGATGGAAGCCCAACATATCGGGTTGACTCCAGAGACGCAGGAGATGCCTGATGCATTGACTCCCGACCGCCAGTTGGAGGACAGCGAAAAGCTGAAGCTGGTTCATCAGTTGGTGAACGAATTACCGGAAAAGCAGCGTACGATTCTGCAGCTCCGTGATATCGAAGGGAAAAGTTACAAGGAAATAGCCGATTTGCTGCAGGTAACCGAGGAACAGGTAAAAGTCAACCTCTTCCGGGCCAGACAACGAATCAAGTTAAAATATAACGAAATAGAAACGTATGGATTATAAGTACATCGAACAGCTTTTGGAACGCTATTGGAACTGCGAGACTTCTTTGGAAGAAGAGCAGATTCTTCGGGCTTTCTTCCAGCAGAAAGAACTGCCGGCTCATCTGCTCCGCTACAAATCCTTGTTTGTTTATCAGGAGGTAGCGAAAGAAGAGAAGTTGGGAAGCGATTTCGATGAACGGATTCTGGCAGAAATTGAGCGTCCGGTTGTAAGAGCCAAGCGTTTGACTATGCATTCGCGTTTCATGCCGCTTTTCAAGGCTGCGGCGGTATTGGCTTTACTTTTTACGGTGGGTGGTGTCGTCAAAGAGTCATTGGGCAGCGGTTCGGCTGGTGTAGTCTATGTGTATGACCAATTTGAAAATCGGGCAACCGATCCGCAAGTGGCATACGAGGCCGATACGGTAAGAGTTCCCGTCAACAAGGTGGTGGAAAAGCCTCGTATAGAGAACACCAAACAGTAACGAACATTTTCATTTGCTTTTATATAAATAGTTAGTGCTTATCTATAATAGAAAAATGAGGCTGTGAAGTTTCAATTCTCTCAAATTAAATTACTAACTCAAATACATGAAAAGGATTACCGCGTGAGCAGTAATCCTTTTTTATTGGCATAGGGTAAGTTTCTCAACTGAAAAGTCCTATCTTTGTATCATGGCTACACAACGTATATTGGCAGATAAGGATTTTGGGCGTATTGTTATCCGTACCCGTAGAACGGCACGGAATATTTCGATGCGTGTCAAGCCGGAGGGCTTGTATCTTATTGTACCTCCTTTTAGCCGGACCGATAAAATTCTGGAGGCTATTGCTCCTTTTCGTCCTGATTTGGTGGATTCTTTCCGGAAAGTAGCTGTCCGGTTGATTGATTTCAGCTTTACCATTCAAGCCGACTGTTTTCGTCTGTCACTTCTTCCGAGCCGGTTACGTTGTTTTACAGTGAAAGAAGAAGGAGAGGAGATGAGGATTTATTGTCCTGCCGATACTGATTTCAGTCGGGAGGATGTGCAGAAACTTGTCCGCAATGCCATTGTCCGTGCCTTGAAACGGCGGGCAGAGACTTTTTTGCCTCCGTTACTGGATACCTGGTCTGTGCGCTGTGGGCTACCTTACCGGAAAGTGCGGATTACCGGAGCCCGTACACGCTGGGGAAGTTGTACCGCCACGCGTACTATTAGTCTTTCGTGCTATCTGATGCTGGTCCCGGTACATCTGATGGATTATGTCATATTGCATGAACTGGCCCATACTCGTGAAATGAATCACGGTCCTCGTTTCTGGGAGTTGCTTGATAGCCTGACTGACGGACAATCACACCGCTTACGGGCAGAACTCCGGAACTTCCGTACTGGTTTCTGATTCTTTGAAATTGATATATGTCAAGAAATTCGGACACGGATAAACATGCGTGTCTATTTGCTGTACCTTTGTGTCCGAAAAACGGAAAGGGGATAGTGGTGTCGTCTGTTATCGCCTGTCCGCTGTGGTATTAGTTTGAAAGAAGTATGGTTGAAACTCCTGTTATTCGGACGGTCAGCATCCGAAAAGAACTGACCAAATTGGTTATTCCTATATTTATTGAAACCCTCTTGATTATGATGCTTGGTGCCGTGGACACCATCATGCTGAGTCAGTATTCGGACGAAAGTGTGGCTGCGGTAGGTGTTGTGAATCAGATTGTCATGTTTGCTTTCTTGATATTTGAAGTTATTAATATCGGTACTTCTGTATTGTGTTCGCAATACTTGGGGGCTGGTCTGCGGAAGAAGATGGTGCAGGTGGTAGGAGTATCACTGTTGCTGAATCTGGCAGTAGGAGTACTGGTCAGTCTTATCCTGCATTTCGGAGCGGTTACACTGTTGGGTTGGATGGGACTCCGTCCGGAACTGTTGAAGTACGGTATCGGATACATGGAGATTGTAGGAGCTTTCGCTTTCTTTCAGGCTCTTTCACTTACGGTATCGGCTTCGCTTCGTAGTGCGAATAAGGCTATTTATCCCATGCTGGTAACTGTATTGGTCAATGTGCTGAATATCATCGGCAACTATTCCTTGATTTTCGGTAAGTTCGGTTTTCCTGCCTTGGGAGCTGAGGGGGCGGCTATTTCTACATCGGTAGCCCGTGGGGTAAGTATGGTGGTTTTGTTCATTATCCTGTTCAGAAAGCATATTCCTAGTTTTCCACGTGCTTGGTTTCGTCCTTTCCCATGGATAGAGCTGAAGAATCTGATGAAAGTTGGACTTCCTTCGGCAGGTGAGAATATGTCGTACAGTTTCTCGCAGGTAGTAATAACTTTCCTTATCAATATGCTGGGAAACAATGCACTGGCTACGCGTACTTATACAGTAAATATTGTAATGTTTGTTTATCTCTTTGCCATTGCTATGGCACAGGGGGGAGCTATCAGTATCGGTCATCTGGTTGGGCAACGGAAAATTCGTGCTGCGTACCTGTTGGGAAAATATGTCATGCGGCTTTCTATTTTAGTATCGTTGATCTTGTCATGTATTTGGGCTGCGTTAGGACATACTATCTTTAGTTTGCTTACCGATAATGAGGAAATTATCCGATTAGGAGTCATGGTGATGCTGATTGATATTGTGGTTGAGATTGGTCGTGCGGTCAATATCTATGCTACGAATGCCCTACGTTCGGCGGGCGATGTGAATTATCCGTTTTATGTAGGATTGGTGGTGCAATGGAGCGTTTCGGTAGGACTCAGTTACCTGTTGGGTATTTATTGGGGCTGGGGATTGGCAGGTATGTGGTGTGCTTTCTTATTGGATGAGAATATCCGAGCTGTTATTTTTGTGCGTCGGTGGAACAGTCTGAAATGGGCGAAAAAGAGTTTTGTAAAGTGCTAGATAAAGAAGTATAGCCGTTTTATTTTGTCTCAATAGTTTTTTGCCTGAATGTTAAATTGAAAAAACAAGCAGTCGTTTGTGTGAAGACGAACGGATGTTTCCGGTGATATGTGCTTATGTTTTTATGAATATATGAGGATGTTTTTTTTAAGTTAAAAATGACTGAACAAGTTCCCTCATTGATATTCTAGGATATGGCTGTTGTAGGTAAAAAAGAATCCTGAGAAGTTTCTTGCTCCCCAGGATTCCCATCTTCTACCCGATAAAAACTAAACCCTTTACAAAACCTTATATTACAGATTATTTGTTTGGAGTATCCCAGATTTTTGTTGCGGTACATTGCAAATCAACCCATTGGTCACCGCATTTAATCTTGAAATCTCCCTGTTCCAATCTCCATTTTCCATCATATCCTACAAAAGCCAAATCACTTCCTTTCAGTTTCAGGGTTACGGTTTTGGTTTCTCCTGGCTGTAATTCAATTTTTTCGAAGTTACGTAAACGGATGTTATCGGGAGTACTGCTGGCTACCAGATCTTTAGAGAAGAGCAGTACACTTTCTTTACCAGTTACTTTTCCTGTATTAGTTACATCGACTGTAAATGTAAGTTCATCATCTGCTGTAAATCGTGCTTTATCTACCTTCAGGTTACTGTAACTATAGGTAGTATAACTCATACCGAAACCGAACGGCCATTGAACATCCATTACGGCATCGTAATTATAATTGCCACCCATTTGGCCGATATTTTCGCAAGGCTTGTAATCGTATGTAGCCAGTGAATTGATGTATTTGGGATAAGTGAACGGCATTTTTGCGCTGAAGTTGGCATCACCAGACAACAAATTAGCTAGAGCATCACCACCGTAATTGCCTGGTAACATAACATTGATGACGGCTTTGGCCAGCGGTTCAATGTCGTTGATGATACGTGGACGTCCCTGGTTCAGTACCAGTATTACAGGTTTGCCGGTAGCTGCCAACGCTTTCACCAAGTTACGCTGATTGACAGACATTGTCAGATCATTCATGTTACCCGGGGTTTCACAATAAGAATTTTCACCTACACAAGCGATAATGACATCGGCTTGAGCAGCTGCCGTAACCGATTTCTCGATTTCCGGAGTATTTTCTTCCCACCAGTTATCATTCTTATAAGGAGCGTAGGTTACTCCCGGTTCATAAATGATATTTTCCTTTCCATATTTGTTGCAAAGTGCTTCATAAATGGTATTATATGCTTGTGCAAATTCGTCTGCCCGATGTCCTTGCCAACTGTAAGACCAGCCTCCGTTCAGGCAACGCATGGAATTAGCATTCGGACCGGCCAGCAGAATTTTCTTTCCTTTGGCTAAAGGTAGAATGTTCCCTTCGTTCTTCAAAAGTATTTCTGATTCTTCGGCAGCCTGCAATGCATCGGCGGCAAACTCGGCCGAAGCGAATTTGTCATAAGATTTGATATCCCAGTCAGGTTTCTCGAACAGCCCTAACCGGTATTTCAACCGGAGAACACGGGCTACCGCATCGTCAATGCGACTCATCGGTACTTCACCTTCTTGAACCAGTTCTTTCAGGTAATCGCAGAAGCTGACTTCGTATGGCACCATTGACATGTCGATACCGGCATTGATGGCAATTTTGATGGCTTCTTTCTTAGAAGCGGCAATGTGGTCGCGTACACAAAGATTATTGATATCGGCCCAGTCAGTTACAATCATACCGTCCCAATTCAGGTCACGTTTCAGCCAATCAGTCAGCAACTCTTTATTGGCATGGAAAGGCATTCCGTTATCTACAGCCGAGTTTACCATCAGCGAAAGAGCTCCGGCTTTGATGGCTGCAAGGAACGGAGCGAAATGTTTTTCGCGTAAATCTGTGCGTGGAATAGCTGACGGAGTACGGTCCTTACCGGAAACCGGAACTCCATATCCCATATAATGTTTTACGCAGGCGGCTACATGGTTTGGGCCTATGTGGTTCGGGGCACTTCCCTGGAAGCCTTGGATGGCAGCTACTCCCATTTCTGCATTTACATAGCAGTCTTCACCATAGTTCTCCCACATGCGGGGCCAGCGTGGGTCACGTCCCAAATCTACTACCGGTGCATAAGTCCAGGGAATGCATCCGGCTTTTGTTTCGTATGCCGAAATCTCTGCTCCTCGACGCGTCAGTTCACGGTTAAAGGCTGCGCCCATATTGATGCCCTGTGGAAATAAAGTTCCGTCTAATGTATAGGTAGTACCGTGAATCTGGTCTACACCATAAATACAGGGAATACCGATTTCTTTCATTGATTTGTCCTGAATCTGTTTGATGGCTGAGGCCCAAACCTCCTTTTTCTGGGCTACACTCAACGGTACATTTAAGATAGAACCTACCTTATATTTCCCAATAACCGTGTCGAGCATGGCTTCACTTAGTTTAAAACCATCTTTGCTTCCAGGAAAATCTGTAACTACGTCCACTGTAATTTCACACATCTGGCCGATCTTTTCTTCCAATGTCATTTTCTTCAACCAGTTCTGGATATTCTGTTCGATAGCCGGGTCGGAAGGAATAGCCGGAGCAACCTGTTGGGCCATTCCTGCCACATACGAACCGGCACAAAGGACTGAGGCGAGCGCCAAATTCTTGATTTGTTTCATGTTCTTTCTTTTTTATAATATTAGATAGTTCGTTTTAGCACAAAGATAATTATAAAAGAATTTCATCCGCTTCCTTTCAGGCAGTTGAAAACATTCCAGTCCCCAACTATAAACATTCCATCCACCCATCGGCGGAAAAATTCTTTGCTTGTAACTATACGATACAAAAGTAGAAAGTATAGCTAAATCTGTCTCATACTTTTTTATCCAATAATAATATCCTACTTTTGTAAAATTCCTAAAAAACACTAACAGAAGCACAACCTTGTATATAATTTCGTTAAATTTGAACAATGAAATAATAACTCCTAAACATTATGAAAAACCTTTCTAACCTGTTTTTGGGTGCTTTCGCATGTATTACATTGGCTATCACCCCAGTAAGCACTCAAGCTCAATCATTGTCTCCATCCACAAAGTGGCATTGGGACAAAGGAACTATCGTTATTGATACCCCTGAACGTCCGGCCGGACAAGAACATGCCCTCGGACTTACTGTACCTAAAATGAATGTTGTCCGCGTAGGATTCGTAGGACTAGGTATGCGTGGACCGGGTGCTGTAGAACGTTTCACTTACATTCCAGGTGTTGATATCGTGGCATTGTGTGACTATGAGCCGGAACGTGCTGAGAACTGTCAGAAATTCCTTCGCAAGGCCAGTTTGCCGAAAGCCGATGTCTATTCGGGTGCTGAAGGATATAAGGAACTGTGTGAACGCGAAGATATTGATCTGGTATATATCGCTACCGACTGGGATCACCATTTCCCGGTAGCTAAATATGCATTGGAACATGGTAAGAACGTAGCTATTGAAGTTCCGTCTGCCATGAACTTGGAACAATGCTGGGAACTTATCAATTTGAGTGAAAAGACCCGCAAGCATTGCATGATTTTGGAAAACTGCTGTTATGACTGGTTCGAAATGAATACTTTGAACATGGCACAGCAAGGAGTATTCGGCGAAATTCTGCGTGCACAGGGTGCTTACATCCATAACTTAAGTGATTTCTGGCCATATTACTGGAAGAACGGTAAAGAGGACAAATTGGGCTGGCGTCTGCGTTATAATATGGAAAACCGTGGAGACGTTTACGCAACTCATGGCTTAGGCCCTGTTGCTCAGGCTTTGAATATTCACCGTGGTGACCGTATGACTACGCTGGTAGCTATGGATACCAAGTCAGTTATCGGTAAAGAACTGGTAGAAAAAGCCAGTGGAGAAGCTTGTGAAAACTTCCGCAACGGTGACCATTCAACAACCTTGATTCGTACAGCCAACGGAAAAGTTATCGAAATTCAACACAATGTCATGACTCCGCAGCCTTACAATCGTCTTTATCAATTAACCGGTACAAAAGGTTTTGCCAATAAATATCCGATTGAAGGTTATGCAGTCGATGCTGCTCAGATGAATGCTTCTGGTGTTCAACCGAAAGTAGACAACTTGAGTTCACACTCATTCCTGCCGAAGGAAGAAATGGATGCACTGGTAGCTAAATATCAGCACCCGATTCTGCAGAAATATGGTGAAATGGCTAAAGAAGTAGGTGGTCACGGTGGTATGGACTTTATCATGGACAGCCGTTTAGTATACTGTCTGCAAAACGGTCTGCCATTGGATATGGACGTATATGACTTGGCAGAATGGTGTTCATTGGCTGAACTGGGTGCTATCTCTATGGATAACAACTGTGCTGCTGTTGCATTCCCAGACTTTACTCGTGGTCATTGGAATGATGTTAAAGGTTTCAAGCATGCATTCGCTACTCCGGAAGCTGAGGCAGAAGCAATGAAAGCTGCTCAGGAGGCAACTGCCAAGCTGAAGGAAGAAGGTGCTAAGGAATGGGCAAAGATTGCCAAGAAAGAAGCCAAAGAAGCAAAGAAGGCACGTAAATAAAAAACTTTGATTTGCTTTTGATAAAGATTTGAACGGGCTGTTATCCATATGCCGGATAACAGCCCGTTCTCGTCTGAAGAACAAAATGTACACTTAGACAAATATAAGGTGTAAAAATGCTTTTATCGGTAGACTAAAGGTTGCTTTTAGCCAGAATACTAATGGAAAAATCCTATTTTTGCATTGGAAACCAATAGAAGAAAACAAAGGCGTGGGAATCTTGTATCTGTCAGTAGAACTGGCATTCGATATGTTGACTTGTATTATCGGATGTATCCTGATTTTTCAGGCAAAAGACAATTATCAGAAACGTTATTGGGGAATGATTGCTGCTTGTATAGGAGCTGTTTTTATTTGGGAGAATGTAGGTTGGCTGATGATTGTATCAGAAACTCCGAGTTACCGTTTTACTGATTTACTAAGTATTGAGAAAATGCTGAAATGGTACATTCCGGCTAGTATTGTCTGTCTTTTTCCTACCGCTTCCCTGTGTCCGGGATATTTGACCCCATTCCGGATATTGGTTTTACAGTTGTTCCCACTTGTTACCATAACTATCGGATTAAGTTATCTTGGCTTTAACGGGTACATTACTCCTATTATGTCTTTTGCACAGATTTTTCCGAATCTGGGTAAAACAGATGTATTGCTCCGAAGTGTTATTTTTCTGATAACCGTCATTACTCCAACTGCTTTCGCACTCTATCCTGTTATTCATCACAAAGCATATCGGAAAATCAATAAGGAAATGTATCTGTTCATCGGATTTATGTTTCTGTTTCTTATTATATATATCTTGTTTACGCTGAGTATCAATGAATTCATATTTAATTTGTTCGGGATTACTGCTGTTGCTTTTACGCTGTTGTTTTCTTTTGAATACCTGTTCAATGAAAATCCGTTTTCTACGCATACACAGATGCTTTATAATGGAAATCTCCAGGATGAGAGTCTTTCGGGTAAGCAATCAGATGTACAGATACTTCCTCTGTTCAGTATCATAGAAGATACACTTAAAGAGAATCTGGCATTTACAAATCAGAATTATAGTATCAAAGATCTGGCAGAGGTTTTGTCCCAAAAAGAATCTGCTGTTTCTGAGGCTATCAAAAGCAGCGGGTATACCGGTTTTCGTGAATACATTTGTTCGCTACGTCTGGAATATTTTAAGGAACTGGCAGATACTTGTCCGGAAAAGAATGTCAAAGAGCTGATGTTTCAATGTGGCTTCACTTCACGTTCTACTTTTTACAGGAATTTCATGAAGAAATACGGAGTTTCTCCTTTGAAATATCTGGAGGGAAATGAAAGCATTTCTCTTTGAGCCATCTCAAAATCGAAAGGAGTGTTTCATATGCTCAAAAGTGTTCCATTTCTGGTAAATGGGACACTTTCGTTACCGCCATTTTTCTGTAGGAGTGATATTTTCCATAGCTTTGTGCTGTTCAATTTATCTAATACTAACTAAAAACATGAGACGTATGAAAAAGTTATTTCTATTGATGGTAATGTGCTGCATTGCATCGATGACAGCATTTGCACAAGAGAACAAATGGGGAGCTGGAGTGAACATCGGTTATGGAACAGATATTTCTAAACCGTTTATTGGTGTAAGAGCACAATATGATATTATTGAGCAGCTCAGTATAGCTCCATCTTTCAATTATTATTTTAAGAGCTCGGAAGATATAGGCTATGGTGAAGAAATTGATTATAACTATTGGGACATTGATGTAGATGTACACTGGAATGTATTGCGTGGTGAAAGTTACAAAGTGTATCCGTTGGTGGGTCTTACATACCTGCATGGAAAAGCGTCTTATGAAGGAGAGAGCGAATCGGACAGCTGGATTGGGGCCAATGTAGGTGTAGGTGCGCAACTAAATTTCGGTACTAACTGGTGTGTCGGGATAGAGGCTAAATACCAGATTGTTGACGAAGTGGGTCAGTTTGTTCCGATGGCTACGATTATGTATCGATTCTAAGTTTTTGTCTGACAATTTATATTACGCTGTGAAGCGTTTGTCTGTAACATACCTTGGGCTCTGAACCCAAGGTATGTCGTTTTATTTTATTCCAGATATAAATAATCATAATGTACCAAAGGACGCTGACCGTGCATCCCCAGCATCTCGCGGGCTTCGTCGGAATCGACTCCAATACGGCCTACGCCAATCTGTCTGTCGTCGGCATCCATGATTCTGACCAAGTCGTCTTTTTCAAAATCGCCTTCGATGTGGATGACACCTACCGGTAACAGGCTTACTGCTTTTTCACCTTTCAAGGCTTGTACAGCCTGATCATTCAGATGTAGTTCTCCTTTGGCAAATCCTTCACTGTGTGCAATCCATTTCTTGACACTTGATACATCCGAAACTGCCGGAATGAATCGGGTACAGACCGTTTGTTCAGGATGTTGCAGGATATCAATTAAGATATTATCTTTTTTCCCATTGGCGATGATGACCGCTATGCCTTCATCTGCTACTTTACGGGCAATGGTAGTTTTTGTAAGCATGCCTCCACGTCCGAATCCGGATTTCTCTGCCTGTATATAATCAGACAAGTCTTTTCCTTGTTCCACTTCCCGGATAACGGAAGTTCCCGGTTTTGACGGAGAACCGTTATAGATACCGTCAATGTTACTCAGAATAATCAAGGCCTGCATATCCATCATAGAGGCAATCATTCCGGAGAGTTCGTCGTTATCTGTAAACATCAGTTCTGTTACTGATATGGTATCGTTTTCATTTACAATTGGAATGACGCCGTTCTCCAGCATTACCTGCATACAGTTTCGTTGGTTCAGATAGTGACGGCGGGTGCCGAAACTTTCTTTGGTAGTAAGAACTTGTCCCACGGAAATGCCATGTTCACGAAAAAGCTCATAATAACGGTTGATCAGTTTTGCTTGTCCTACTGCTGAAAACAGTTGCCGTTGATCTACGCTGTCCAGTTTTCTTGACGGTTTGATTTCACTCCGTCCGGAAGCTACTGCTCCTGAAGATACCAATACGATCTCTACTCCTGCTTTATGTAATTCGGCTACCTGATCTACCAAAGCTGACATACGGGTAATATCCAGTGTACCATCTTTCCGGGTCAGTACATTGCTGCCTATCTTGACAGCTACTTTTGTATACTGATAATTCATGCGATTCAAAGTTTGATACATTTTATATTGAAAGGCAAATATAAAGTTTTTGTATCAGATTTCGTATCTTTGCGGCGTAAAACTATCAAAACGCCTGTTATGATTAAAGCTATTTTCTTTGACATCGACGGAACATTGGTTTCATTCCGTACTCATACAGTTCCAGAATCTACCCGTAAGGCCTTGAAGCGGCTTCGGGCACAAGGCATTAAATTGTTTATTGCTACTGGACGTCCTAAGTTACTCATCGATACCTTGAATGACCTGGAATTTGACGGTTATATTACCTTGAATGGAGCTTATTGTTTTACAGCAGACCATCATGATATTTATAAAGGAAGTATTCCGCATAGTGATATTGAACAATTGGTTGCGTATTGCAGAAATCATGATTATCCGTTTGTCTTTGTACACGATAATGAATGGTTCATTACACATGTTAATGCCGATGTAGAAGAAATCAGTCGACTGATAGCCATTCCGGTCCCTCCTGTACGTCCTGTCGAGGAAGCGCTCCAGACAGATATTCTTCAGACAATGGGATATTTTAAGGTGGATGCAGACAATGAGATTTTTCAGCAAATTCTCCCTCACTGTGAACCGATGCGTTGGCATCCGTTATTTGCCGATATCATTGCCCGAGGAAACAGTAAGAGTCGTGGTATGGATGAGGTTATTGCTTACTATGGCATCAGACTGGAAGAAACGATGGCTTTTGGAGATGGAGGGAATGATATACCAATGTTAAAACATGCTGGTATTGGAGTAGCTATGGGAAATGCTGCGCCGGAAATACAGGCAGCTGCCGATTATGTCACTACTTCTGTGGATGATGATGGTATCTTGCATGCTTTACAACATTTTCAGATACTTGTATAAATATTTCGAAAGCCCATGAATTGAATTGTTACGATTCATGGGCTTTCTTTTATCTTGGTTTCTGTATGTTCTTAACGTATGCTTAGTTTAGCCAGATAATCATAATGTTGTCCTTCCTGAACTTTCTCTGCAATGAATCCATATTGAGTCGCGTACATATTTAAGGTATCGAAATCAATGTATAGCCAGTCGAAGGTATCTCCTTTTATCTGTTTGTATTGCATTCTGAAATCAATTTCACCATAATAAGCAGCAGCCAAATCCACTAAAAAACTTCCGTCCTCATCTTCAAACAGATAACGGAGGTCACTGGAATCCATCAGAATACATCCTCCAGGGTTCAATAACTGTTTCATTCGTTGGAAGAAAGATTCCAGATTGGCTAATTTGCCGATGATACCGGACCCGTTCATCAGCATCAGTATTGTATCAAAGTGATCCACAAAATGTTCGTCGAACATATTTATCTGTTTGGCATTAAGTCCACGTTTGGTCATGACCTGTACAGATAGCGGTGAAATATCGATGGCCAATACCTCTTTCCCCATGTCTTGTAAGGCTACTGAGTGGCAACCGCTTCCGGCACCTATGTCCAGAATACGTCCTTGAGCCATTTGTAAGGCTGTCTGTTCCAATATCGGCATGTCTTCTACTTTGCGGAACAGGGTTTCTACGGGAATCTCATCTTCATCAAATTGGGAAGAAAAAACACGTAACTTACCAGCCCTGCCTTTTTCCCAATAATCTTGTATGGCGGCTCCCATCGGGTCTTTTTCCGCTACCAGTAAATTTGTTTTCATTCTGTTAGTTATAAGTTCAGGCAGTAAAGATAGTGAAAAGGTTTCAGATTTCAGCAGGTGGTGAAGCAAGATAAATCAGGTTGTCTTATCAGTTGGGCATCGTATTACTGGTTATTTATGCATTAATTTAAGAATATTTTAGAATAAACACACAAAAAAGTGTGGTTTTATGCATGTCGTATGAAAAATATCCGTATTTTTGCAACCCGTAAAGAATAATTATGCAATGAAGAACAAGAACAACAGACTGGATTCCATCAAAATGATTATCTCTTCCAAAGAGATTAGAAGTCAGGAAGAACTCTTGCAAGAGTTGTGTAAGGAAGGTTATCAACTGACACAAGCCACTCTTTCACGCGATTTGAAGCAGTTGAAGGTGGCCAAAGCTGCCAGCATCAGCGGAAATTATGTATATGTATTGCCTAACAATACTTTATACAAGCGTATTTCTGACGTTCCTGCTGCTCATGAAGGGCTCAGATATAATGGATTCATGTCTATTGAATTCTCAGGAAATATTGCAGTCATCAAAACTCGTCCGGGATATGCCAGTAGCCTGGCTTATGACATAGACAATCATAACTTTCATGAAATCATCGGTACAATAGCAGGTGATGACACCATCATGCTCATTGTCCGTGAAGGACACACTCGGCAAGATGTGATACATACTTTATCGAACCTTATTCCGAATATAACTAAATAAAATAAATAACGAAATGGATAGCTCTAAACCGCAAATAGATGTTATGGTAGCTGATGCCTCACACGAAGCATATGTAGATACCATTCTTGACACTATCAGAGAAGCCGCTAAAGTGCGCGGGACAGGAATTGCAGAACGTACACACGAATATGTAGCGACAAAAATGAAAGAAGGAAAAGCTATCATCGCACTTTGTGGAGATGATTTTGCTGGATTTACGTACATTGAATCTTGGGGTAACAAAGAATATGTTGCGACTTCGGGGCTGATTGTGCATCCTAAATATCGTGGATGCGGATTGGCTAAGCGTATCAAGCATGCTTCATTTACATTGGCACGTTTACGCTGGCCTAAAGCTAAAATTTTCAGCTTGACTTCAGGTGCTGCTGTCATGAAGATGAATACGGAACTGGGGTATGTACCTGTAACTTTCAATGAACTGACTGATGATGAATCATTCTGGAAAGGGTGTGAGGGGTGTATCAATCATGAAATCCTGATGGCCAAAAAACGTAAGTTCTGTATCTGTACAGCTATGCTGTATGATCCGGCATTACATCTGGATGATAAAGTCACCAATTTCTGATTTAATAACAACAGACAAGGTATCAGCTTTCGGATAACTTTTATTATCTTGCAGACGTATTGGGTTGAAACTTTGTCAACTTATCAATTGAAAAACTAAAAAACGAGCATATGGAAGAAAAGAAAAAAGTAGTAGTAGCATTCAGTGGAGGACTGGATACCTCATTTACTGTTATGTATCTTGCCAAGGAAAAGGGATACGAAGTATATGCAGCTTGTGCCAACACGGGTGGTTTCAGCGAAGAACAGCTGAAAAAGAATGAAGAGAATGCCTACAAACTGGGAGCTACCAAGTATGTGACACTTGATGTTACACAGGAATATTACGAAAAGAGCCTGAAATATATGGTATTCGGGAATGTACTGCGTAACGGTACTTATCCTATTTCTGTAAGTTCTGAACGTATTTTCCAGGCATTGGCTATTGCCCGTTATGCCAATGAAATCGGTGCTCATGCCATTGCTCATGGTTCTACAGGTGCCGGGAACGACCAGGTACGCTTTGATATGACTTTCCTGGTAATGGCTCCAGGAGTGGAAATCATTACCTTGACACGTGATATGGCATTGAGCCGTGATTACGAAATCAATTATTTGAAAGAAAATGGTTTTGAAGCAGATTTTACCAAACTGAAATATTCTTATAATGTAGGTATATGGGGAACATCAATCTGTGGAGGAGAGATTCTTGATTCTACTCAAGGACTGCCGGAAAGTGCTTATCTGAAACAAGTGACGAAGACTGGCAGCGAACAGTTGAAACTGGAGTTCAAGAAAGGTGAACTGTATGCAGTCAATGGCGAAGTGTTTGATGATAAGATTAAGGCTATCCAGAAAGTAGAAGAAATCGGTGCTGCTTATGGTATTGGCCGTGACATGCACGTAGGTGATACAATTATCGGTATCAAGGGACGTGTAGGTTTCGAGGCTGCCGCTCCGATGTTGATTATCGGTGCACACCGTTTCCTGGAAAAATATACGTTGAGTAAATGGCAACAGTACTGGAAAGATCAGGTAGCTAACTGGTATGGTATGTTCTTGCATGAAAGTCAGTATCTTGAGCCGGTAATGCGTGATATTGAGGCAATGTTACAGGAGTCGCAGCGTAATGTAAACGGTACAGCTATTCTGGAACTTCGTCCGTATAGTTTCTCTACAGTCGGTGTCGACTCAAAGGATGATTTGGTGAAGAACAAATTCGGTGAATACGGTGAAATGCAGAAGGGTTGGACAGCTGAAGATGCCAAAGGCTTCATCAAGGTTTTGTCTACTCCGCTTCGTGCCTATTATGCTAACCATAAAGACGAAGAGAATTTATGATTAAGGCAGGTATTATCGGGGGTGCGGGATATACGGCAGGCGAATTGATTCGCCTGCTTATCAACCATCCGGATGTAGAAATCAAATTCATCAATAGTTCCAGCAATGCCGGAAACAAAATTACTGATGTACACGAAGGTTTATATGGTGAAACTGATATGGTCTTCACTGATGAACTTCCACTTGACACTATTGATGTCTTGTTTTTCTGTACGGCCCATGGAGATACAAAGAAATTCATGGATAGTCATCAGATTCCTGAAAATCTGAAGATTATAGATCTTTCTATGGATTATCGCATTAAAAGTGACGAACATGATTTTGTCTACGGCCTGCCGGAATTGAACCGTCGCACTATCTGCCATAGCAAACATGTTGCTAATCCGGGATGCTTTGCTACCTGTATTCAGTTAGGATTACTTCCACTGGCCAAGCATCTGATGCTGAATGATGATATTTTTGTGAATGCTATTACGGGAAGTACCGGAGCTGGAGTAAAACCAGGAGCTACCAGTCATTTCAGTTGGCGCAACAATAATTTGAGTATTTATAAGCCGTTCAGCCATCAGCATGTGCCGGAAATCAAACAGTCTCTCAAGCAGTTGCAGAACAGTTTCCAGGCCGAAATCGACTTTATTCCGTATAGGGGTGATTTCCCTCGTGGAATATTTGCTACACTGGTAGTCAGGACCAAAGTAGATTTGCCGGAAATCATAAAAATGTATGAAGACTATTATGCGGAAGATTCGTTTACGCACATCGTAGATAAGAATATTGATCTGAAGCAGGTAGTTAATACAAACAAGTGTCTTATTCATCTGGAAAAGCATGGTGACAAGTTACTGATAATCTCTTGCATCGATAACTTATTGAAAGGTGCCAGTGGACAGGCTGTACACAATATGAATCTGATGTTCAACCTGGAAGAGACTACCGGTTTACGACTGAAACCGAGTGCATTTTAAGAATGAATAATTAAAAATTAAAAGTGAAGAATTGTGTACACGTTACATTTTCTTTGTTTTGACTTGTAATAGTTGATTTTTAATTGAAGAAACATGAAGTTATTCGATGTATATCCGTTATTTGATGTAAATATCGTCAAAGGGAAAGGTTGTCATGTATGGGATGACAAAGGTCAGGAATATCTGGACCTGTACGGAGGACATGCCGTAATTTCTATCGGCCATGCACATCCGCACTATGTAGAGGCTATCAGTAAACAGGTAGCAACTTTAGGATTTTATTCCAATTCAGTCATCAATAAGTTGCAGCAGGAGGTAGCTGATCGTTTGGGAGCTATGTGTGGTTACGATGATTATCAGCTTTTTCTCATCAATTCAGGTGCTGAAGCTAATGAAAATGCGCTGAAACTGGCTTCGTTCTATAACGGACGTACACGTATCGTGTCGTTCAGTAAGGCTTTCCATGGACGTACTTCACTGGCGGTTGAAGCTACCAACAATCCTAAAATCATTGCTCCGGTAAACAATAATGGACATGTAACATATTTGCCATGGAATGATGTAGAGGCCATGAAAGCCGAACTGGCAAAAGGTGATGTCTGTGCTGTCATTATCGAGGGTATCCAAGGTGTTGGAGGTATTCAGGTACCAGCTCCTGGTTTTATGCAGGCACTTCGTGAAACCTGTGACCAATATGATACCGTATTAGTATTGGATGAAATTCAGTCTGGATATGGTCGGAGCGGTAAATTCTTTGCCCATCAATACGATGATATCCGTCCGGATATGATTACTGTAGCTAAGGGTATTGGCAATGGTTTTCCAATGGCTGGTGTACTTATTAGCCCGAAATTCATTCCGGTGTATGGACAACTCGGAACGACATTCGGTGGAAATCATTTGGCTTGTGCTGCGGCAATTGCTGTATTAGACGTTATGAAGGCTGAAAATCTGATAGAAAATGCAGCACAGGTAGGTGCTCATCTCATGGAGGAACTGAAGAAATTCAATGGAATCAAGGAGGTACGTGGACGTGGATTAATGATTGGACTGGAATTTGAAGAACCTATCAAAGAAATCCGTCAGAAGTTACTGTTCGAACAGAAGGTATTTACTGGAGTCAGTGGTACAAATGTTATTCGTCTGCTTCCGCCACTCTGTCTGAGTATGACTGAGGCAGATGATTTTCTGACTCGTCTGCAGAACGTTCTGAAATAATAATCAGCATACAGATTTTCTCTTTGAAAGAGGGTGTGTCAAAACTCATTTTTTGAAAATGTGAACTTATAATTTGAAATTTGAGCATCCTAAAAGACTAAAGAAAGGGCCGTATCATTACTCTATACAGAGTTTGATACGACCCTTTTAAATATTATAGTTACAATCTGTAACTTTGGGGAGTAGTCATTTTAGTTTTGACACACCCTCTTTCTCTATTCTTGTTCTTGTGTAAATCTATTGGAATGGAAGCATATTCTTTTATACTTTGGGCTAAAAACATATTCTTTTATATTTGAGGCGAGAAACAAATCCTTATCTTTGTTACAATCAAATCAACCTAATGTATTATGAAGGTAGCAATTATTGGAGCCGGCAACATGGGCGGAGCTATTGCACGCGGTCTGGCACACGGTCATTACATCAACGCACAAGATATTATTGTATCCAATCCCAGTAACGGAAAGCTGGAAGCTCTGAAGGCAGATTATCCTGATATCCGGGTTACTCATAATAATAGAGAAGCGGCTGAAGATGCAGATATTGTCATTATTGCTGTAAAGCCTTGGAAAGTAAAGGAAGTCTTGGAGCCGTTACGGCTACGTCAACCGCAGATACTGGTTTCTGTAGCAGCAGGACTGACTTTTGAGGATTTGGCTCATTTCGTAGATCCGGAAATGCCGATATTCCGGGTTATTCCTAATACAGCCATTTCTGAACTGGCTAGCATGACACTGATTGCAGCTCGTAATGCTTCAGATCGTCAGATAGAGCAAATGACTTCCTTGTTCAATGAAATGGGTATGTCTATCCTTATCGAAGAGAAGCAGTTTGCTGCAGCTACATCACTTACTTCTTGTGGAATCGCTTATGTATTGAAATATGTACAAGCTGCTATGCAGGCTGGTGTAGAACTGGGTATTAAGCCTGCAGATGCCATGAAAATGGTAGCTCAGACTGTGGAAGGGGCTGCACAATTGTTATTGAGGAACGAGCAGACTCATCCGGTACTCGAAATAGAGAAAGTGACAACACCTGGAGGTATTACTATCAAGGGTATTAACCAACTGGAACATGACGGGTTCACTTCGGCTGTTATCAATGCTATCAAGGCAAGTTTATAATACTTTCTATAATTTCTCTCAAGGGAACTGAATTCAAAAAAGAAAGACAGGGTAGTTTTTCTTTAAGTCTATAAGTTACCGCATAAAAATCTCCTGCTCTTAGCCATATATTAAAGCTAAGGCAGGAGATTTCTATTTGATTACACGTCTGTCTGAAGTAGGACAGAGGTTCTTGTAGTCTTTTACCATTGGTCTGTCCGGAACGGAATGACCGGCATTCCCCGATGGTTTTTCAGATTACCTATCTGAAAATTCTGGAAACAGTAGCGTACGGCTACCGGTTCTTTCACTTTGTCTGATTTTACCAGAATCGTTTTCTTGTTCGTATCGAGTGTGGCGGTAGCCGGGTGGAATACCTGATCGGCTCCAGCTATTTCGAAGCCTTCGATACCGGACCAGGGACTGAATCCGTCACTGGCATGGTCAAAAGTGATTTCGGCAGTATCGCCATGGATATTCATATTGCGGTAGGTAGGATAATCGGCAGCAATACTTTGATATCCGTATGTCTTGTTCAGTGCCAGGTAGGCCAGCCGGTTACCTACTTCCCGTTTCTGGCATGGATGTATTTGCGGTTTTTCGAACGGATATACCAGGTCGTTAGTGCAGACTATTCCACTGTTGGTTAGTGTAGAGGCGGCGCGGAATTGGGCTTCGCGAAGTAATGCTCCGCTGATTCCTTCGCCGTAGTCATAAGGAGCGATTTCTACCAGATAAAACGGCAGGTCTCCTTGTGCGAATTCTTTTCTCCAGCAGTTAACCATTGTCTGCAGCCGTTCGGTGTAGGTATCATAGTCTCCAACATTCGATTCTCCCTGATACCAGAGAAATCCTTTCACTGTGTAATGGCGTAGCGGTTTCAGCATTCCATTATACATGATGATGGGAGTCATATAATTCCATTCCTGTCCCTGTTCAGGCATGTGGATTTCTTTTTTCAGGTCCACATCCGGGTAGTTTTTGACAATTTCTTCCGGTAACCACCCTTCTACGCGTGAACCACCCCAGGCACAGGAGATAATACCTACCGGAACTTGAAGTACCCGGTTCAGCATTTGGGCAAAACTGAAAGCAGTGGCACTGAACCATGGAGCAGTATCTGGACTGGTCTCTTGCCAGTTTCCATTTACTTGTTCTTGCGGAGTCAAAGAACCTGTCTTGGCAATAGTGGCTACACGGATTCCTTTCCATTCACCAGCGGTAGCGATAGTTTCGTTGGCATTTTCTATCGGGCAGTTCCAAAAGCCGTTCAATGGCATTTCCATGTTCGATTGTCCCGAACAGAACCAGACTTCACCGATAAGGATATTGTTCAGACGAGTATGTTCGCCATCAGAGAAGTCAATTTGCTGAGGTGTATAACTGGCGCTGGGGGTAGCGAGACGGGCTGTCCAATTACCCTTACTATCGGCCTGTACCGTAACTGTTTCCCGGCTCCAGGAAGGAGAAATATGAACTTCTGTATTCGGTGTTGCAGTACCCCATAGATTTACTTCGGTCTGTTGTTGCAGTACCATGTTGTCACTCAATATCTCAGGCAGCTTTACTTTAGCCTGTGCAGTTCCGCTGCCCAATATGGACAGCAGGCACAATCCTGTCATTAGTTTTTTCATAATCCCATCTGTTTCCAAAGCCATTGATTCCATGCTGCATACTGTTCTTCGTACCAGAAATGCTTGGTCTCCAGGTACGGATGAAGTTCTTTCGGTGCAGTAATGATATTATAAGTAGCGTAGGTTGAAGTAGGCGGACAAACATCGTCGTTATATCCCCAACTGAACCATCCTGGTACGGTAATCCGGCGGGCGAAGTTCACCATATCATAATAATCGGCAGTCTGTAAGCGTTCTTGTGACGGATTCGGGAAATAGCGGAAATAATGAGGCCATCCGCCTGCCCGTTGGTTCAGATGTGCTCGATGGTCGCACATGGCCGGATGAATGGCAGCGTAGAAAGTGATACGCTTGTCGAGAGCGGCTGTTACGATGGAGAGGGCTCCTCCCTGGCTGGAGCCGGTTACACCTATTGTCTTTCCGTCATGTTGAGGCAATGAGGCGATAAAGTCTACAGCACGGAGAGCGCCGATAAAGACTCGTTTGTAATAGATGTCGTCACGGCTATTGTCGTTCTGATACTGATAATTGTATAAAGCTCCTTGAGCCAACTCATCATAAATGGCCTGTGGCAAATTGACCGGAATTCCGTGTACACCGATTTCCAATGTGATGGCACCTTTTGAAGCTGTCTCTACATCACCGTAATAGGGGCGTACACCGGCACCCGGTACACGGAGTAGAGCTGGATATTTGCCGGGAGCCTTGGGCATACAGAGTATGCCGAATGTGCGGGAACCGTAACGGATATTCTGAAAGCTTACGTGGTATACATTCACGAGGTCGGTACAACGTTCTGGTAGAAGTTCCATGGTCGGTGACAGAGGAATTTGGCGGGCTTCTTTCAAACTGTTTTCCCAAAAGGTATCAAAATCGTCCGGATTGACAGCGTATGGTTTGATTTTTTCCGGTTCATAGGCGGCTGTGGCCATACCTTCGTACGTTCTGTCGCCTACATGAGCTATTACTTTGCAGCGGAAAAATCCTGGTTTGTCCATACTGCCGCTCAGTATCTTCTTTCCGTCTTTCAGCAAGACTTCTTCTTCCTGTTCGGTAGGGTACCATTCAGGTCCCAATTCGTAATCTATCTTTACGTCTGGAAGCAGGTTCTGTGCCTTGTATACCTGTACGGTGAAGGTACATTTTTCTTTTAACTGGTATGTCCAGTCTGTGTGGTTGGGAGAGACTACTACCCGGATTTCACTACCCCTGATTTGTGCCAGAACTGGTACTGTACAAAGAAACAGCAGCAGGCTGGTTATCCAAATAAATCTGTTTTTTTTCATGGTATATCTGTTTTTAAGATTTAATCATTATGTGCAGTGTACTCACTGCATCATAGCGAATACACTGCACATCTCTAGATTTTGTAGCTTATCAGATTTCTTCCAACAGCAAGACACGGCTTGCGTAGTCGTTCTGTTTATGATAGTCTACAATGTGTTTGTATGGAATTTCAAGTCCGTTATTCATCAGAAATTCTCCGCTGAAGGATTTGCCTTCGAAACTTAATGGTTGGTTATCTATGCGGTTCAGTTCCTTGATGCGGTATTGCTTGTCCGGGTTCAGACCGGCCATCTTGACACGGGGCAGGTGCTCGTTGACGAAATGTTCGGTTTTCCACCAGTAGAATACGGCCTTGTCTTTTTCAGGGGTAGTGTACATCAGTGAAGCCACTCCCAGACGGTCGTACGGAGAGACCAGGCGGTAAATGTCACCGAACTGGACAATTGGACGAATCTGTTTGTAGTCGGCAATAGCCTGTTTGCAGAGCGCCTTTTCTTCTTCGGTCATGTTTTTCGGCTGGATTTCCATTCCCAGTCGTCCGCTCATGGCTACATCAATGCGGTATTTCAATGGAATGGTGCGGAATGTCTGATGGTTCGGTGCGGCACTGATGTGTGAAGCCATGGCAATAGCCGGGAAGAAATAAGAAGTACCCCATTGCATATAGATACGTTGTAACGCATCTGTATTGTCGCTTACCCAAAATTCATCGAAGTAGGGCAGGCATCCCCAATTGGCACGTCCGCCTCCACTGGCACAAGCCTGGATGGTCAAGTCTGGATATTTGGCACGGATACGTTGACATACCTTCTCAAATCCCCGATGATATTCAATGTACATATGACTTTGGTTCTCTTTAGACAAATATTGAGAACCGTGGTTCATGATAGGCATATTAGCATCCCATTTGATGTAATCGATTTCCGGATATTGGGTCATTAAATCGTCTACTACTTTAAATACGAAATCCTGTACTTCCGGATTGGCTAAATCGAGTACCACTTGTGTACCTCCACGTCCCAGTACCGGTTCACGTTCCGGAGCCTTCAGAATCCAGTCCGGATGTTTTTCGTACAATTCACTGGTAGTATTTGACATTTCCGGCTCAATCCAGATACCGAATTTGATACCATGCTTTTTCGCGTCGCGGAGCAGTCCTTCGATTCCTTCGGGAAGTTTCCGTTTGTCAACTACCCAATCGCCCAAAGAAGAATTGTCCGTATTACGTGGGTATTTTTCGCCGAACCATCCGTCGTCCATTACAAACAGTTCACCGCCCATCGAAGCAATGTCACCCATCATCTGGTCCATACCGGCTTGGTTAATATCGAAATAGACTCCTTCCCAGCTGTTCAGCAGAATCTTGCGGGGAATATTTCCATGTGCCAGTTTGTAGGTACGTCCCCAGCGGTGAAAATTACGGCTGGCACCGCTCAGGCCTTCCTGGCTATATGTCAAAGCCAAGGCTGGAGTTTGGAACTTTTCACCTTTTACCAGATTGTAAGCAGAGTTTTCTTCATTAATACCGGCATAGAACTGGTGGTATTCGCTGTCGTCTGTATCGATACGTAGTTTATAGTTTCCAGTGTAGCACAATGCAGCTCCAATAACATTGCCTGTATTCTCTTGAGGTTTTCCATCCAATGAGAACATAACTTCAGCATGAGCCGTATGTGAGTTGCGACCTCCATCCTTGTTTTTGATGATTTTCATACCGGGAGTCAGTGCTTCTTGTACTAGCCGCCCTTCGTTGGCCCAGGAGCCGGATAAGGAAGACAGCCATACATTTCCACGACGGATAGGCAGATAGGCGGAAGCGAACTGGTTTAATACTACCGGTTTTTTTTCATTATGGCTGATTTCTGTCCAGGTTTCAATGACATCTACATCCTTATATGCCTTGTAGCATACGTCTACATAGAAAGGATATACTTTGTCTTTCAGTTGGATGGTGGTCAGATTGGCTTCTTGAGTCTGGTCAGTATCGACTTTAACGACTTCCATCTGCAGGCTCATGTTTCCGTCTGCATGTTTGACGGCCAGGGCTGTTTCGCTCGGGCAATTCATACCGTATACCGGATAGGCATCGAATGTAGCCCCACCGGCAACACTCAGGTTTTTCAGGTCTGCATCGGATAAGCGGTCTCCATAGTAAACGAATTTCAGTTGTTGTCCGGTTTCTGCCGATAATACCAGGGAACTTTGAGGGGTGGATATACATACCTCTTGTGCCCACAGGTTTCCTAGCATCAGCGAAAGTCCGGCTGCCAGGTAGAATCTTGTTTTGTAGTTCATGTTTCAATAAGGTATTAGGTTAATTTTGTATGTATATAGGACAAAAGTAGTGAACCTTTTTGATAACCATTGATATTATTTTAACCGAAATGAGGCGTGTCATATCATCTAACCTGCGAACTGATAAAAAAGAATGATTTGTATAGAAATGGCTAAGATTATATTGCAAAAGGTAAATTCGCTTCGTTATCTTTGTATTTATGATTCTGATGAATAATTGACTGATTTATTATATTATGATTAACATGAAAAAGAAGTTGCTTTGTCTGGTTGGGCTATTATGCCTGTTTGGAAGTTTTTGTCCGGTAATGTCTGAAGAGGTTTTTGTACCTTTTGATAATCAGTGTATTGTATATGTGGGGAGAGTAAGCAGAACAAACCCAGAGAGTATACGTTTTACTTATCCGGGAGTAAGTATCTGTACTGAGTTTGAAGGAACTTCATTGAAAATGAAAACGAATCCGGCTAGTGGTGCCTATATGGTCGAAATAGATAATCTTCATCCTTATCGTATTCAGATAGGAAAAAATGATTCCATTATTACGTTGGCAGAGGGATTGCCTGCTGGTGTTCATCGGGTTAAACTTATGTATGCGATAGAAGGATATGAACTGAAACCGGAGTTTTATGGCTTCTATCTGGATGAAGGATGTCATCTGGTGCCGATGCCGGAACTGCCTGTCCGGCGGATTGAATTTATCGGTGATTCCATGACCTGTGGTTATGGGGTAGAATCGGAAAATCCGAAGGACCCTTTTACGTATGAAACCGAAAACCATTATTATACCTATGCTGCCGAAACAGCCCGTGCCTTGCAGGCTCAGCATCTGGTAGTGGCCCGTTCGGGAATCGGTATCTACCGGAACTATAACGGACCGCGGGAAGGGAACAAAGACTGTATGCCGGCCATGTATGAACAGACGTTGTTCATGAATCCGGATGAACATTGGGAACACAGGCTGTTTGTTCCGGATGTAGTCTGTGTCAATCTGGGTACGAATGATGTCAGTACAAAGGGATATGACAAGGTCCTGTTGCAAAATGCCTACCGTGATTTTGTAGGATATCTGCGCAAGGTTTATCCACAGGCGAAACTGGTGCTGTTGACGGGGTCCATGTTGAACGGAAAGGGACTGGCCGATGTCAAGGAAGCTTTGGATACGGTCACCGCTGAGCGTCAGTCGCAGGGCGATATGAATGTTTTCCGTTTCGATATGTCTCCACAGAACGGTTCGTTGGGATATGGAGCCAGTTACCATCCTTCGCGCAGACAGCATCAGAAGATGGCTCTGGAACTGACGGCTTATCTGAGGAAGCTGATGGGGTGGAATTAAAAGTGATAGATTTTCGTTGCTGTACGAGGGAATGAGGATGGTTGACAGAAATTTTGTCTAGAATGTGCTAAAATAGTATCAGATGTTAAAACTTGGTTTTACTAACTTAGCACATCGATAAAATGAACTTCATTAACCTTTAAATCGAACTATCTGATGAAACAAGTTTGTTGGCTCTTTTGGCTTTGTTGTTTGTCTTTGGGAATACATGCCCAGTCTATGCGTGAGCGTATTTGTCTGGATGAAGCGTGGCAGTTTGCTTTAGGAAATGCTTCCAGTCCGGCATCGGATTTTGGATGTGGTACAGAATATTTCAATTATCTGACGAAAGCAGCCTCTATTCACAACGAGGGTCCTTATGCTTTAAAATTTGATGCATCCTCCTGGGAAACGGTCGATTTGCCTCACGACTGGGTGGTAGATCTTCCTTATGCGGCCGAGGCGAGTCACAGTCATGGATATAAGACAATAGGGTATAAATATCCCGAAACGAGTGTGGGGTGGTATCGGAAGACAATTTCCATACCTGCTTCTGACTTCGGAAAACATCTGTATCTGCAGTTCGATGGTATTTTCCGGGATGCCCGTATATGGGTCAACGGATTTTTCCTGGGTGAAGAGCCTAGCGGTTACGTGACTCAGGTGTATGACATCACCGATTATCTGAATTACGGTGGAGAGAATCTGGTAGTAGTCCGGGTTGACGCGAGTCTGGAAGAGGGCTGGTTTTACGAGGGAGCCGGTATTTATCGGCATGTGTGGTTGAATAAGACAGCACCCGTACATGTGGCTCCATTCGGAACCTTTGTGTCCAGTGACCTCTCCGCTTCTTTGGATGAGGCAAAGGTTTCTGTGCAGACCACAGTAGTGAATGATGGTATAAAAGAAGGGACTTACCGGCTGAATCATTTGCTGAAGACGGCAGATGGACGGGTTATCGCTTCGGTTGGTAATGAGGAACAGCCGTTACAGGCGAAGGCCCAATCTGTTTCTACTATACAGTTTACGGTTGATACGCCGGAGTTATGGGATGTTGACCGCCCATACCTTTATCAGTTGGTGACAGAGGTTTATCAGGGAGTAAATCTGGTGGATAGTTATACGACTCCTTTCGGAATCCGTCAGGCCGTTTTCGATGCGGACAAAGGATTTATTCTGAATGGAAAACCGTTGAAGCTGAAAGGGGTGAACATGCATCAGGATCATGCCGGAGTAGGAGTCGCTATCCCGGATGCTTTGCAGGAGTATCGTTTGAAACAGTTGAAGAAGTTTGGATGTAATGCTTATCGGGCCTCGCATAACCCCATGACTCCCGAAATGTTGGATGCTTGTGACCGTGAAGGTATACTGGTAATCGCAGAAAACCGTCTGATGGGAGTCAATCCTTATCAGTTGGGTGTATTGGGTCGGATGATAGAGCGAGACCGGAATCATCCGAGTATTATCTTATGGAGTGTTGGAAATGAGGAATGGGGTATCGAATGGAATGAAAAAGGAGAACGGATTGCGGCTTCCATGCGTGAGTACTGCCATCGGTTGGATTCAACGCGTCTTATGACAGTGGCTTCCAGTAGCGGACCTACAGTGCTGGTTCCGGCAGATGTGGCTGGCTATAACTACATCCTGCAGAATCCGGTAGACGAACATCGGGCTAATTATCCGAAGCGTTGTGCTGTAGGAACAGAAGAAACCAGCGGGTGCGGAACGCGTAACATCTATTTTAATGAGGTAGAGAAGGGATGGATGGCTTCATTGAACAGGATACCTAACGGTAGTGACAGTTTGTTGAACTGTATCGAGCGGGGATGGAAATTCTATGATGAACGGCCATGGCTGGGTGGATTGTTTTATTGGACGGGATTTGATTATCGGGGAGAACCGAATCCGTTGAAGTTTCCGGCAACAGGTTCTCAATTCGGCATTCTGGATTATTGCGGTTTCCCGAAAGATGAGGCCTATTACCTGAAGGCCTGGTGGACGGATGAACCAGTACTTCATATCCTTCCACATTGGAATCTGAAAGGACACGAAGGTGATAGCATTGATGTTTGGGTGTATAGTAACTGTGAGGAAGTAGAGCTGCTGGTGAACGGAAAGAATCTGGGTAAGCAACCGATGCCTAAAAACGGTCATCTAGCTTGGAAGGCGATTTATCAGCCTGGAAAGGTTAAAGCGGTCGGTTACCGTAACGGACGACGCTGTATAACACAGGAAATAGAAACAACAGGTGAAGGACAACAGATACGGGTTACGGTAGACCGTCTGGAAATTCGGGCGGATAAGAAGGATGTCGCTGTGGCTTGTGTAGAAATTCTTGATAAGAAAGGACGGGTTGTGCCTACAGCTTGTGAGTCTTTGAATCTGGAGGTGGCAGGTCCTGTCCGGATATTAGGAGTAGGCAACGGTAATCCGGCTTTTCAGGAGAAAGAACGTCCGGAAGAAGCTGAAGCACGTATTTTCAGTGTAGATACATTCAACGGTTTGGCTCAGGTGTTGCTTCAAAGTATAGGGGAAGCTGGAGAAGCTATCTTGACGGTACGTTCCGGAAATCTGAAAGAAGGACAAGTGACCATACAGTTGAAACCTTAAAAAACAGTTACATTTTTCCTTGCATTTTATAAGAACTTTGTAGCCTATTATCAGAAATATTGTTTAAGTTTGCTGACTACATTGTTAAACTTACGGGATACTATGGGAAAAATTGTAATGGAAGGTCACATCATCCGTGAAATCACACCGCTATCGGGTAAGGACTGCTTCTATATTGCCGATCGGAATAAGACGGAGTTTACTTACCCGATGCATTGCCATAAAGAATTCGAATTGAATTTTGTAGAAAACGCAGCAGGAGTACAACGTATCGTAGGGGATTCGGCGGAAATTATCCAGAACTATGATCTGGTTTTGATTACAAGTCCGGATTTGGAACATGTCTGGGAACAGGGAAGTTGCCAGTCTGATAACATCCGAGAAATTACCATTCAGTTTTCTTCCGATTTCATGAAAGGATTGTTGGAGACGAATCAGTTCGATGAAGTACGGAAGATGTTTGAAAAGGCGCAGAATGGATTATGTTTCCCATTGAAGGCGATTATGAAGGTTTATGCTTTGTTAGACGGATTGTCGGAAACAAAAGGATTTTATGCTGTCAGTAAGTTTATGACAATTCTGTATGAACTGTCTATGTTTACAAAGGAAGCCCGTACATTGTCCAGTTCTTCATTTGCCCGGATTGAGGTGCAGTCTGACAGTCGTCGGGTACAGAAAGTACAGGATTATATAAACCGTCATTATCAGGAAGAGATTCGTTTGGGAACTTTAGCGAATATGGTGGGTATGACTGAAGTTTCATTCAGTCGGTTCTTTAAATTACGTACAGGAAAAAGTTTATCCGATTATATTATTGATATCCGTTTGGGACATGCTACTCGTCTGTTGGTGGATTCTACTATGGCTATCGCTGAAATCTGTTACGAGTGCGGATTCAATAATCTCTCGAATTTCAATCGGATTTTCAAGAAGAAAAAAGGTTGTTCACCTAAAGAGTTTAGGGAATATTACCGGAAAAAACGAATTGTCATATAGCCGAGGAGGGGAGGGAATGTTTAAAATGTACCCCTTGTTTGTTGAATGAAACATTTGATACGCCTGATTGAGAGAAATTATGCCCCTATATCTATTGTAAGATTTGTAGATTCGCTGAAATGAATCGCGAATATATATTGGGACAAGGTAGGGTATGAAATGGATACATTGACCTTTTTCGAATAACTTGGTTTCCCAAAGGATTCAGTTGGTGAGGATATGATAAAATCATATCAAAGGATGTGTTACATTAATGTTTACTTTGTACAGTGATATAAATCTGATAGGTTATGAAAAAGTGGAATTATATGTTACTGTTGGCTGTATCAGCTGTTTTCTTATCCTGTGCTACAACCACAAAAGACAAATCGGCTCCCGACTTTGTGAAGATTGAAAACGGGCAGTTTATCCGTGCCGGAAAGCCCTATTATTATGTAGGTACGAACTTCTGGTATGGGGCCATCCTGGGTTCGCAAGGTCAGGGAGGAGACCGGGAACGCCTGTGTCAGGAGCTGGATTCGATGAAAAGTATCGGTATAGACAATCTGCGTATCCTGGTCGGTTCCGATGGAAAACGGGGAGTTCCGGCAAAGGTTGAGCCGACTCTGCAAATTGCTCCTGGAGTATATAATGATACAATCTTTGACGGATTGGATTATTTGTTGGCTGAGATGGGGAAACGGAAAATGCTCGCTGTACTTTATCTGAACAATTCGTGGGAATGGAGTGGAGGATATGGACAATATCTGCAGTGGGCAGGTTATGGAAATCCCCCGGCCCCGGCTACAGACGGTTATCAGGCCTATATGGAATACGTAGGTCAGTTTGTGCAGTCGGATAGTGCAAAGGCTTTGTATGCAAACTATGTGAAAGATGTGATTACTCGTACGAACCGCTATACTCAAATCAAATATACGGATGACCCGACCATCATGTCTTGGCAGATAGGCAATGAACCCCGTGCGTTTGCCGATAAGAATAAAGCTGCTTTTGCCCGTTGGATGAGTGAAGCGGCCGCCTTGATTAAATCGTTGGATAAAAATCATCTGGTATCTACAGGAAGTGAAGGGAAATGGGGATGTGAAATGGATATGAGTTTGTTTGAGCAGATACATGCCGATGCAAATGTTGATTATCTGAACATCCACATCTGGCCTTATAACTGGGGATGGGCCAGGAAAGATAGTCTGCAAGAAAATCTGGATAGAGCCAAACAGTTCTCTAAAGCCTATATCGATGAGCATCTGGCTATAGCAAAAAAGTATCAGAAACCTTTGGTCTTGGAAGAATTCGGTTATCCGAGGGATGGTTTCTTGTTTGCGAAGGGGACGCCTGTAACGGCGCGTAATGCATATTATACCTATATATTCGATTTGATAGCCCAACATGCTGCATCAAACAGTCTTTTTGCCGGATGTAACTTCTGGGGATGGGGAGGACAAGCTACTCCTTCAGCAATGCATGAGTATTGGGTTCCGGGAGATGATTATACAGGTGATCCGGCTCAGGAACAGCAAGGATTGAACTCCGTTTTTTCGTCAGATGACAGTACTGTCAATCTGGTACGGAAAGTCAATCAACGGTTGTCGGCCGAGTATCTGTCAGAATGATACGCTTGTCCTGAAACCGGTGGAAACTTATTGGCTCGGCGAATGGGTAATCACCGTAAGAAATAGTCGATTCCATGTGGTATTGATTTATGATAAAATCATATCATAAAGCGTAGTGTATATTTTATAATTTTGTCACGTAAATTTAATACTATAATAAATCTGATGAGACAAGCTTTGTATTAGAACTTGAGAACTTTTAAAAAATAATGTTATGAATAAACATGTTAGAAGAACTGCATTTGTTGCAGGAGCCTACTTGTCAGCAATGATAGTAGGTACTCCAGAAGTATGGGCAGCATCGACGGAAACAGTCTTTTCCGTCCAGCAAACCAAATCTGTTTCTGGAACAGTGGTTGATTCCAATGGTATTCCAGTGATTGGCGCGAATATCCTGGAAAAGGGAACAACCAACGGTACCATCACCGATATTGATGGTAATTTCACCTTATCTGTATCACCTAATGCGGTTCTACAGGTTTCCTTTATCGGTTATAATACGCAGGAAGTAGCTGTAGGCAATCAGAAGTCTATCCAGGTAGTACTGAAAGAAGATACAGAGACTTTGGAAGAAGTTGTGGTGGTAGGTTATGGTGTACAGAAAAAGAAACTGGTAACCGGAGCTACTGTAGAAGTGAAAGGAGATGATGTAGCCAAGAGAAATACAATCAGTGCACTTGGCGCATTACAGAACCAAAGTCCAGGTGTCAATATCCAGGCAACTTCCGGTAAACCGGGTGACGGTTATAAAATCAGTATCCGTGGTGCCGGTACAAACAGTTCTACGAATCCGCTTTATATCATCGATGGGGTAGCCGGTGGTGATATCAATGCGTTGAACCCGGCTGATATCGAACGTATTGACGTATTGAAGGATGCCGCATCTTGTGCAATCTATGGTGCCCGTGCTGCTAATGGTGTCATCATGGTTACAACCAAACAGGGTAAAGCCGGAAAAGTGACCGTCACATACGATGCCAATGTGGGCTGGCAGAATATGTACAAGAAACCAGACTTGCTGAATGCGAAAGAATACATGGCTGTGATGGATCAGGTTTCATCCAACAACGGAGGTAGCCCTTATGACTGGTCTAAGTATATCGATGCTGATTTGTTGGCTGCTTATCAGAATGGAACCAATGAGGGTACGAACTGGTTGGATCAGATTGTCAATGATAATGCTATCACTACTTCTCATGCCTTGAATATTTCGGGTGGTTCTGAACTGTCAAAATTCTCTACCGGTGTGGGTTATCAGTATCAGGACGGTATTATCGGTAAAATCGCCAAATCAGATTATCGTCGTTTTACCTTCCGATTGAACTCAGAACACATCCTTTATAAGACTGATGATCGTGATGTCATCAAGTTCGGTCAGAACCTGTATTATCAGCATGCGCAGAATCAAGGTATTCAGATCGGTAATCAATACAGTAACGCCATTTCGACAATGTTGCGTGCCAATCCTTGTGTACCTGTCTATAATGCTAATGGCGATTACTTCATGTATGATGATCTGAAAAATTCCGGAACAGATGGCTGGTTTGCCTATAACTCCTATACCAGTAATCCGGTTGCTGAAATCGTGAATACACAGAGCGGTAATAATAAGAGCAAGAATTTCAACTTGAATGCTGTCGCTTATTTTGAAATACAGCCCATTAAAAATTTGATTTATCGTTCTCAGGCATACTATAAACAATATTCCAGCATCTGGAAAGGTTATACTTCAGAATATAAGATCAATGACCAAGGAAACGCTGCAGACCAAAGTACGTTGTCTGAAAATATGAGTATCGGATGGAACTGGGGCGTAACCAATACATTGAATTATAAGTTTGATGTCGCTCAAGATCATCACTTTGACGTGTTGGTAGGTACTGAATACTCTCGTGAAGGTAATAACATGGGTGAGACTCTGGAAGCTATGGCGAAAGGAAATGTATTCTCAGATTTCGGTCATGCATACTTTGACAACTTTACAGGCCGTACCGGTTTGGCTACAGTAGGTGGATATCCGGTGAATGACCATTCTATCCTTTCTTATTTTGGTCGTGTAAACTATGACTATAAGGAAAGATATATGTTTACAGCCATTATGCGTGGTGATGGTTCTTCCAACTTTGCGGACGGACATCGTTGGGGATATTTCCCGTCATTCTCTGCTGGATGGGTCATCTCAAATGAATCATTCATGAAGAATACTTCCAGTTGGCTGGATTTCTTGAAATTACGTGCCAGCTGGGGCCAGAACGGTAATGAAAATATCGGTGCATTCCAGTATCTGGCTACTTATTCATTCGGTGACTTAGGACAATATCCTTTTGGTAGTGATAAGAACTCCGGAACACAGGGAGGCTATCCTACCCGTCTTTCAAACACTGAACTGACTTGGGAAACATCAGAACAGACCAATATCGGTATCGATACCCGTTTCTTGAATGGTAGATTGAGTTTTACTTTCGATTGGTATAACAAGAAAACCAAGGATTTGTTGATTAGTGTTCCTGTATCTTCCATCAACGGATTTACTACGAAAGCGGCCAATGCCGGTAGTATCGAAAATAAAGGTATTGAAGTCTCTTTGGGATGGAACGACCAGGTGGGTGATGACTTTACGTATGGAGCAAACGTGAACATGTCTTATAACAAGAACGAAGTGACTGAAGTGAATAACGGTTCAGGTTATGTAGAAGGTGGTAATGATAACTTATCACAGAATACAGGCTTTATGGCCCGTATGCAAGAGGGACATCCTATCGGTTATTTCTATGGATATAAGACAGAAGGTGTTATGCAGAACATGGAGGATGTTCAGGCATATCTGGATAAGAACTGTGGCGGTAATGCGGCCAACTCTTTACAAGGTACTTCCATTAAACCCGGTGATTTGAAGTTTGTAGATGTAAACGGTGATGGAGTAATTGATACGAATGATAAGACTGATTTGGGAAATCCGCATCCGGATGTGACGGTTGGTTTGAACTTGAATGCCGCTTATAAAGGATTTGATATTTCAATTTCTGCATACGGTGCCTTCGGACAGCAGGTTGCCCGTTCTTATCGTAAGTTTACAGATGGACAGTATGAAAACTATACATCAGAAGTTTACGATTACTGGCATGGTGAAGGTACTTCAAACCGTTATCCGTTGCTGACTCCGGGTAATGCAGGTGCAAACTGGCAGAATATATCCGATATCTATGTAGAAAATGCGGATTATGTACGTTTGCAGAACCTGACAATCGGATATGACATCAAACGGTTATGGAGAACTTGTCCGCTTCAACAGCTTCGCGTTTATTTCAGTGCACAGAACCTGTTTACAATAACTGGATATTCAGGTATGGATCCAGAAAATGGTATGGCACTGAACACTGCGGAACCATGGGTTACAGGTGTTGATGTAGGTAACTATCCACAGCCTAGAACATATATGTTTGGTGTAAATGTTAAATTTTAATTAGGAAAAACACAATGAAAAAATTTATCAATATATTAGGTGCGGCAGCTATCGTATTGGGCGGAGTCACTTCGTGTACCCTTGATGCTGTGAACTATGTAGAAAAGACGCCGGAAAATTTTCCGATAACCTCAGACGATGCTTCTCAGGCTCTGGCGGGTATCTATGAGAACCTGAATCAAGTAAGTGCCAATCCTCAGATGTCATTCTTCTATCTGTCCATGTTGGCCAGTGATGATAATTTAGGTGGAGGTGGTACAAATGATAAGCTGATGCAGGCTATGGACTTGCTGTTGAATTATCAGACCAATATGACTCATCAGTTCTGGAGTGACCGTTATCAAGGTATTAACCGGGCAAATTCTTTGTTGGCCGGTGTGGAGAATATGGCATTGGAAGACGGTGAAAGAAATCAGGTGATTGGAGAAGCTAAATTTATGCGTGCTTTCTTCTATTATGAACTGGCTTCACAGTACGGCCGTGTTCCTTTGGTACTTTCAACCGAAGAAGCTGAACCGACTCAACCTACAGCTGCCGAGTTGTGGGGACAAATCCTGATGGATCTCCGTGATGCTGCGGCAAACATGCCTGCTGTACGTAAGACTGATGGCCATGTAGATAAATATACAGCTGAGGCTATGTTGGGACGCGCCTGGTTATTTTACACCGGTATGTATGGAAACGGTGATGATCTGGCGGCTTTGACCAGTACTACTTATAACCCGCTGACCGAAGTGGCTCTTCCTGATGGAACGACATTGACCAAACAGGAAGTCATTTCTTACATTGATGATTGTGTAAATAACTCAGGTTATTCGTTGGTACCGGATTTCCGGAATCTGTGGGCTTATACAAACCGTTGCACCGTAGAAGACTATGACTATACCAAAGGCCAAGGTCTGAAATGGGTAGAAGATGATGCAGCTGTTAATCCGGAGTCCATGTTCGCTATCAAATTCAATAAGCTGGCAAGCTGGCAGACTACCATCGGTTATGCCAACGGATATGCGCTGCATTTCGGTGTACGTGGCGGTCAGGATTATGCAAAGACTTTCCCGTTCGGTCAGGGATGGGGAGCAGGACCTGTTGCTCCTAATCTTATGAATGATTGGAATGCTGCTGAATCTGGTGATATGCGTCGTGAAGCTTCTGTACAGAATGTAAAAGATCTTCCTGCATATACTTATGGTGGATGGGCCGATTTTGTTCAGGAAACAGATTATTATGGAAAGAAACAAGGACCGGTGACTGCTAAATATACGGATGATAGTGGAACAACTCAGTATGCACCTGTTTTTGAATATGTGATGTATGGAGAAAATGGTTGGCAGAATGACAACCTGATGCAGACGGGTAATATTCATGACTTGGTACTGATTCGTTTTGCGGATGTATTGCTGATGCAGTCAGAATTGAAGGAAGATGTGTCTGGTATCAACCGGGTACGGGCACGTGCGGGACTTGCACCGATTGGAGCTTATTCGTTGACTGCTTTACAGAATGAGCGTCGTTGGGAACTTGCTTTCGAAGGTGTTCGTTGGAACGATATCCGTCGTTGGCACATTGCGGCAGCAGCTCTTGAGAAACAGACGAATCAACCGGTTTATTATTTAGGTTCTTCGGCTAAGAATACTCCTCATAGCGGTGGGTATGCAGCCCGTTATAATGCTACAGCCGGATTCTTTAAGATTCCTGAAACAGAGGTTTCTTTGTCGAATGGAGCTTTGGTTCAGAATGAAGGCTGGACAGATGCCAGCAGTGAATACAGTGGCTGGTAATGAAGTAATCACTTAAAAAGAAAGAAACATGAAAAAAATATTATTTGCGTTGCCTCTTTTGTTTGCAATGATTTTTGCAGCATGTGACGCTACAATCGATGATAAGCAACCGGCAGCCAGTGTGACTGCAGATGAGTTGACGAATAGTTTTGAACTTGTAGCCCGAAGCGAAGGAAACAATAACATTACAGTTGCGCTTTCACCGGTACATTATGTCAAGGTGTATTCTTCGGACAATACTCTTCTGGCGGAAGGAACGAATCCTACCTTTCAGGTGACTCCTCCGACTACAGACTTAAGCGTATATATTACAGTTATCAATCAGGATGGAAGTATAACCAAATCATCCGAAAAATCAATACATATCAGTGAATATACAGACCTTCCTGCTATTTATGAACAGGTGTTTGGGCTGGAAAACGGTGAATATGGTACAACGGTTTGGACATGGGATGATACATTGACCCGCTATTGGGGAAATGGTGGCTGGGGTAGCGATACAACACCTGCTTGGTGGGGTGCCCCGGACGGAGCCGATATCAATGAACAGTGCGAAGGAAAAGGTATGCCTAATGACGGTATTGGTGCTTGGTTCTCTTTGAGTTTGACAGGGGTAGAGACTAGCCGCGGTGAAACAGGCAGTGTAAAGGTAACTGAAGAAACAGCTGTTGCAGGCTGGGGAATGGGTACGATGACCTTTACAGGGACTGTTCCTTTACTTGGTGTATTGCCGAATGATGGAAACCAGCGTTGTTATACTTATCAGATTCTGCAGGCTGATGGTGAACATTTGGTTCTGGCAGCTCAGAGTATAGGTAGTTCTTCAGAAGGTTGGTTCTTCTGCTTCAAGCGTATTGAGAGATAAATTGGATGGTAGAATGTCTTTCAGCCTTTGATAGGATTGACTGATAAAAAGGCCAGAAGGTAAACCAAACCTTCTGGCCTTTTTTAAAACCAGCCTTGTAGCAAGGCTTCGGATATGGATAAATTCGAAAACATTTTGATGTGAAATTGTATAGAATGATGTATCTTTGACGGAAATAAAGGAAGAAAAGAAGTATGTTAACCTTTAAAACTATGATAAAAAATATTCAGTATGATAGGCTTATAGTAAGAATCTGTTTTATTCTTTTCAGCCTATGCTTTTGGGGAATGTGTTATCCTTTTCATTTGGCTTATCAGGAACAGTTCCAGTTGTTCTTGTTTACCTCCGATTATTGGGTCTCTAAAAGTACATATCCGGGGGGAATCAGTGAGTATATTGCTGAATTCTTGACTCAGTTTTATTATTATAAATGGCTAGGGGTTCTTATAGTAACGTTTTTATTGGTCTTTGTTCAGATTCTGACCCATTCTTTGACTTTATATATGAGTCGTTTGAAGGGTACTTCTGCCGATGCATGGTATTATATTTCTTATTTCCCATCTGTTTCGGCTTGGGTGTTCTTATGTGATGAAAACAATATGCTGGCAGGAATTATATCGTTGATAATGACTCTGGCAGTTACTTGGGGATACATTTGTGTACGTAAGATATACTTTCGATGGATTTATGCATTTGCCATGCTTCCTTTACTGTATTGGGTAGCAGGAGGACTGTGTGGATTGTTTTTGTTATGGGTACTTTTCTGTGAAGCTTTTGTCTATGTTTCTTCGAGGCGTAACTTTCACCTACTTTTTTGTCTTTTATTGTTGTTGGTGGCGGTAGCTTGTCCTTATTATTGCTCTTCAGTACTCCAATATCCACCTGTCCGGCTGATTACAGGAATTGGTTATTACCGGTTCCCGGTTGGTATTCCGTTGGCTGGTATAATGGTATGTCTGGTTTCCTGGCTGGCTGTTGTCGTTCCTTTATTCTTACCTCCAGTGAATACTGAAGTGAGATATCGTTGTCATGTACTCTTGTTGATTATTGTTGCTCTTGTCGGGACTGGCTGGATTTATTTTTCTTGTGACTGGCAGAAGGAGAAAGTGATAGCTTATGATTATTATGTTCGTACCCGTCAATGGAACAAGGTTATAGAAATGGCCGAGAAAGAAACACCTGTTACTCCTCTTGAAGTTGTTTCCTTGAATTTGGCTTTAGCCAAGACAGGCCAATTAGGTGAGCGTATGTTTCAGTTCTATCAGAATGGTACTGCCGGATTACTTCCTGATTTTGTACGCGATTTTAATGTTCCTTTGTTGGTGAATGAAGTTTATTATCATTTGGGTATGATTAATACCTCCCAACGATTTACTTTCGAGGCAATGGAAGCGATACCTTCTTATCAGAAAAGTGTACGATGCTATCAGCGGCTTGCCGAAACGAATATTATTAATGGAGATTATGTTGTCGCCGGTAAATATTTACGTGCATTGAGTCATACATTATTTTATCGGCAGTGGGCTGAAGAGGCATTGGCTTGTTTGTCTGATGAACAGAAAGTAAACGCACATCCTGAATGGGGATATTTGCGTACTTTGCTTTACGATGATGATTTTTTGTTCGATGAAGACCAGAAAGACAATATGCTGGGAATGTTATTGAAGAAGAATAAATCCAATAAACTGGCTTTTGAGTATCTGCTGGCTTATGAGTTATTGGATAAGAACATAGAAGCATTTCTTAAATATTATCCTTTGGGAAAGGATATGGGATATACTGCTATACCCAGAAGCTATCAGGAAATGTTGTTGTATATATGGACTCAGCAGCATACATCTTTCCAAGGAATGCCTTGGAGTATTTCTCCTATGCTACAGAAAGAGGTAACAGAGTTTGCTACTGCGTATGTGCGTAATCCTACTGATGAATCTTATTTCAGGCAGAATTTCGGAAAGACTTATTGGTATTATTTGTTATTCAGAGGAATGGAATGATGAAAAAGATAATTGAATACTTTGGATTAGGAATTATATTATTGGCTTCCTGTACAGATAAAGTGGTATCTCCTCAGTTGATGGAAACATACCCTTCTATTTATCCGGACTATACAGAAGTGACAATACCTGCTGGTATTGCCCCGATGAATTTTGATTTGACAGATGAAAAGTATGAACGGGTAGATGTGACAGTACGAGGCGTAAGGGGGAAAACGTTACATGTGAATGGGAAGAGGATTTCGTTTGAAGAGACCGACTGGCATGAACTGGTGGAGGCCAATAAAGGAGATAGCCTGCTGTTTACGGTTTCGGTCAAGCGAGATGGACAGTGGAAACAATACCGGAGTTTTCCGATGTATGTAAGTAACTATCCGATAGATTATGGAATAGTATACCGATTGATAGCTCCCGGATATGAGGTTTATAGTAAAATGGGAATCTATCAGCGCGACTTGTCTTCTTTTAAGGAAAAAGCTCTTATAGAGAATACTTTGGTTCCTGGTATGTGTGTGAACTGTCATTCTTTCAATCAGGCACAGACAGAACGTTTGAGTATTCATGTGCGCGGTTCTCATGGGGGAACACTCTTGCAGGAAGGAGGACAGTTGGAGGTGTTAGATACAAAAACAGATTCCACTCTTTCTGCTTGTGTATATCCTTATTGGCATCCGTCCGGAAAATACATTGCTTATTCTGTCAATAATACCCGCCAGGGATTTCATGCTGTGAAAGAAGAACGTATTGAAGTGATGGATAATTCTTCTGATATTGTAGTATATCATCCAGCAACTCATGAACTGATTACAACTCCGATGTTGCAGCGGAAAGATGCATTTGAGACTTTTCCAGCTTTTTCTCCCGATGGGCGGACATTGTATTTCTGTAGTGCTGAGGCAAAACAGATGCCTCAAGAATATAAGGATGTGAAATACAGTTTGTGTAGTATTGCTTTCAATCCGGAGAACGGAACGTTCGGCGAAAAGGTAGATACGTTGGTTTCAGCCCAACAGTCAGGTAAAAGTGTTTCGTTTCCCCGTCCTTCGTATGATGGGCGTTATCTGATGTTCACTTTATCCGATTATGGTAATTTTTCCATTTGGCATAAAGAAGCAGATTTGTGGATGTATGATTTGAAACAGCAGATATCCTATCCAATTGAAGAAGTGAATAGTGATGATACGGAAAGTTTTCATAATTGGAGTAGTAATTCTCGTTGGTTTGTTTTCAGTTCGCGGAGGGATAACGGACTATATACCTATCTTTATATTGCCGGTGTGGGAGAAGATGGAAAGGTGACCAAGCCATTTATGTTGCCTCAGAAAAGTCCTTTTGAATATTATGATGGCCTGGTGTATTCGTTCAATGTTCCCGATTTTGTCCGTCAGCCAGTTGAGGTAGACCATGTTGAGGTAAGAGAAAAACTTGTAAAACCTGAACGTGTGAAATTGACAGTAAGAGAAAGAAAATGATTCTATCCTTTTTTGTTTCTATAGAAAGGCTGTGCGGCCCATATGGGTGTCTGCATGGCCTTTTTTGATGATTGAAAGACAGGAATGTTTTGAAGAGATAAAAAGGCATTTCCGGACAGAAAGTCGAAACGTATAGGCTTCGATTAAAATTGTATCATTCCGTGGTATAAAATATCCTTACCTTTGCTGATGTTAATTAGTAACAGTAAAGCTAATCATTATGAAAATATCAAGAACAATTCTTACAACACTGATTGCAGGTGCATGTATCACTGCCTGTAGCAGTAATCAAGGAAAACAGGTGGAACGGCAGGAACTGAAAAGCCCAGAAGCGGTTATGATGCTGGATATTCTGAAGGCGGTTCCTCAACAAGGAAAATTCATGTTCGGTCATCACGATGATCCTGTGTATGGTATCGGTTGGGATGGGGATACTGCCCGTAGTGATGTGAAGAGTGTGTGTGGAGATTATCCTGCAGTCATGTCATTTGATTTGGGACGCATCGAAATTTATGGAGATAAGAATCTGGATAATGTTTCTACAGACCGTATCCGTCAGGAAGTGGTTGCACAATACGAACGAGGTGGAATGGTCTCTTTCAGCTGGCATGCGGATAATCCGTTGACTGGAAAGGATTCTTGGGATGTGAGCGATTCTACAGTTGTGAAGTCTATATTGCCAGACGGAGCCAATCATGATAAGTTTATGGGATGGCTGGATAAGATTGCTGATTATCTGAACTCTATCCAGACTGCTGATGGTACAAAAGTGCCGGTATTGTTCCGCCCGTGGCATGAACATACTGGTAGTTGGTTCTGGTGGGGGCAGAATTTGTGCTCTACAGAAGATTACAAGGCTCTTTGGAAGATGACCTATGATCGGATGCAGGAGAAAGGTGCTACTCAGTTGATTTATGCTTATTCGCCAGGAACCGAACCAAAAGATTCTACGGAGTATTTGGAACGTTATCCGGGAGATGAAATTGTTGACCTTATTGGAGTAGATGCCTATCAGTATGATAAAGATACATTCGGTCAGAATTTGGAGAATGCATTGACTATTATGACTCAGGTAAGTAAAGCGCACGGAAAGGCGATGGCTGTAACAGAAACCGGATATGAAACAATTCCTGATTCTGTTTGGTGGACAGGAACTTTGTTGCCAGCCATTGAAAAATATCCTATCAGCTATGTACTGGTATGGCGGAATGCACGCGAACGTGAAAATCATTATTATGCACCTTATCCAGGACAAGTTTCAGCTGCTGATTTTGTACGCTTTTATGAGCATCCTAAAACAGTATTTGCGGAAGATATGAAACAATTTGAAAAAAAGAAATAAGTTATGAGTACCTTTGACGATCAAGTAAAACAGTTGTTTGCAAAGCATGAAGCTTTGATTACCCGTAAGAATGAACCGGTAGCAGAAGGGAACGGAGTTTATACCCGTTATAAATATCCGGTAGTGACTGCTGCTCATACGCCGATATTCTGGCGTTATGATTTGGATGAAAAAACAAATCCGTATCTGATGGAACGTATCGGGATGAATGCTGCCATGAATTCCGGAGCTATCAAGTGGAATGGCAAGTATGTATTGGTTGTACGTGTAGAAGGCGCCGACCGTAAGTCTTTCTTTGCCGTTGCCGAGAGCCCGAATGGAGTAGATAATTTCCGCTTTTGGGATTATCCGGTAACGATGCCGGATGATGTGATTCCAGCTACCAATATTTATGATATGCGTCTGACAGCTCACGAAGACGGTTGGATTTATGGTGTTTTCTGTGCCGAGCGTCATGATACCAATGCTCCGGCCGGTGATTTGTCGTCGGCTACAGCTACTGCTGCGATTGCACGTACCAAAGATTTGAAGACCTGGGAACGTTTGCCGGATTTGAAATCGAAAAGTCAGCAGCGAAATGTGGTGCTTCATCCGGAATTCGTGGATGGAAAATATGCGTTCTATACCCGTCCACAGGATGGATTCATCGATGCCGGTAGTGGTGGTGGTATTGGCTGGGCATTGGTGGATGATATTACTCATGCTGAAGTGAAGGAAGAAAAGATTATTGATTGCCGTTATTATCACACCATCAAGGAAGTAAAGAATGGTGAAGGACCTCATCCTATCAAGACTCCAAAGGGTTGGCTGCATCTGGCTCATGGCGTACGTGGTTGTGCTGCCGGATTACGCTATGTACTGTATATGTACATGACTTCACTCGAGGATCCGACCAAAGTCATTGCGGCTCCGGGTGGCTATTTCATGGCTCCGGAAGGTGAAGAAAGAATCGGTGATGTATCGAATGTTCTCTTTACCAACGGTTGGATTGCTGATGAAGACGGTAAGGTATTTATTTATTATGCTTCTTCTGATACACGGATGCACGTAGCTGTTTCTACGATAGACAAACTGGTGGACTACTGTATGAATACTCCGCAGGATGGTCTGACTACTACAGCTTCTGTAGAAACCTTGAAGAAACTGATAGATAAGAATATGCAGATTATGAAATAATATATACGATTAAAAAAATAATATCCGAAAAAGTAAGTACTACTATGATAAAACTCACAGAAAAGATTGGTTATGGATTCGGCGATATGGCATCTTCTATGTTTTGGAAGTTGTTTGGAGCCTATCTGATGATTTTTTACACCGATATATTTGGACTACCGGCGGCTATGGTAGGAACCATGTTTCTGGTTACTCGTATATGGGATTCCGTGTTCGATCCGATTGTCGGTGTAATTGCCGACCGGACTTCCAGTCGGTGGGGTAAGTTCCGTCCGTATTTGTTGTATCTGGCTATTCCTTTCGCATTGATAGGAGTACTTACTTTTTATACACCTCCCTTTGGAGATGTAGGTAAGCTGGTTTATGCTTATCTTACCTATTCTTTGATGATGATGGTGTATTCGGGCATCAACGTACCCTATGCTTCGCTGTTGGGTGTCATGAGTCCGGACCCGAAAGAACGGAATACCTTGTCTACTTACCGTATGATGTTTGCTTATTGGGGTAGCTTTATTGCACTGTTGCTGTTTATGCCTATGGTAAACTGTTTCAGTGGGGGCAGTTCTGATATTGCCGACCAACAGTTTGCGTGGACTATGGCGGTAGTGGTGATTGCGGTAATGTGTGCAGTATTGTTTTTAGGATGTTTTGCTTGGACAAAGGAGAGGGTAAAGCCAATCAATGACCGGAAGACATCACTGAAGGAAGATATCAGGGATTTGTTCCATAACAAACCTTGGTGGATTCTGTTCGGTGCAGGTGTAGCTACCTTGGTCTTTAATTCAGTCCGTGACGGTGCGGCTGTCTATTATTTCAAGTATTATATACTGGAAGAGCAGCATCAATCTATTTCATTGTTCGGTATTACTTTTGTATTGAGTGGCCTTTATCTGTCAATCGGACAAATAGCCAATATTATAGGAGTGATACTGGCTGCCCCGGTAAGTAACCGTATAGGTAAGAAGCGGACTTTTGCAGCCTCTATGTTGCTAGCTGTTATCTTGAGTATTGTCTTCTTCTGGTTCGAGAAGGATGATCTCACCTGGATATTCCTGTTCCAGTGTCTCATCAGTATCTGTGCCGGATGTATTTTCCCGTTGTTATGGTCGATGTATGCCGATTGTGCCGATTATTCTGAACTGAGAACCGGGAATCGTGCCACTGGGCTGATATTCAGTGCTTCATCGATGAGCCAGAAGTTTGGTTGGGCCATTGGTACTGCTGTGACCGGATGGTTGTTGAGCTTTTTCGGATTCCAGCCGAATGCGGAACAGAGCCCGGAAACAATCCAAGGTATTAAGATGTTCTTGAGCTGGCTGCCTGCGGCTGCAGCTTTCATTTCGGTGTTGTTTATTGTCTTGTATCCGTTGAGTGAACGGAAGACAAAAGAAATAATGGAGAAGTTGAACCTTAAACGTGCTGCTAAGACAAATGAATAAATTAATCAAACAGCTTCGTGCTGAAACTCAGAAGGAGCTGGAAACAAATATTCTGCCATTCTGGATGGACAGAATGTTAGACAAAGAAAGAGGCGGTTTTTATGGTCGGATAGACGGAGAAGGACATTTGGATGCAAAGGCTCCGAAAGGGGCTATTCTGAATGCCCGTATCTTGTGGACATTTTCTGCTGCTTATCGGATATTGAAGAATGAAGAATATCTGGAAACTGCCGCCCGTGCCAAACGGTATCTGATAGATTGTTTTTATGATACCGATTTCGGTGGAATCTATTGGGAACTGGATTGTGACGGAAATCCGACGGATACAAAGAAACAGATTTATGCTATTGGGTTTGCTATCTATGGACTGAGCGAATATGCCCGTGCTACGGGAGACGAAGAAGCTTTGGATTATGCCATACGTTTGTTCGAGGTAATTGAGAAATATAGTTTCGACCCGATACAGAACGGCTATCTGGAAGCATTGACCCGTGATTGGAAGCCGATAGAAGATATGCGATTGAGTGATAAGGATGAGAACGAGAAGAAGACCATGAATACGCACTTGCATATTCTGGAACCGTATACCAATTTATATCGTGTCTGGAAAGACAAGCGCTTGGAGAATCAGTTGCGTAATTTGATACGTATTTTCCTTGACAAGATTCTGGACCGTAAAACAGGTCATCTGAATCTTTTCTTTGAGGAAGATTGGCTGAATAAGTATCATATTTATTCGTATGGCCATGACATTGAGGCTTCCTGGTTGTTGCATGAAGCGGCATTGGTTTTAGGTGATGCAGGATTGTTGAAGGAGGTTGAAGAATGGGTGGTGCGGATTGCTCAGGCTGCCGATGAGGGATTAAATGTTGACGGTAGTATGATTTACGAAAATTTCCTTGATAGACAGCATATTGATCGGGAATGTCATTGGTGGGTGCAGGCCGAGAATGTCGTTGGACATGTAAACTTATATCAGCATTTTCAGAATGAAAAGGCATTGGAAATAGCCGGAAAAACCTGGAATTTCATTTGTGAACATCTGATAGATCGCCAGGGAGGTGAATGGTATTGGAGTTGTTACGAAGACGGTACTGTCAATACTAAAGATGATAAAGCCGGTTTTTGGAAATGTCCGTATCATAACGGGCGAATGTGTATGGAAATCATTGAACGTTTTTCATAGTTATAGGTAAGGCAGCTGGCATAGAATAACCGGATTTTATTCCGGAGAATCTTGATACTGAATATGTCAGTTGTTCATATATTGTTAGGGATACATAATTTGGTGGTTAAACCTGAGGCGCTCGCGAAGAGTTCCTCAGGTTTTTTATTAATAATTTATAAAAATGAAATAAATACACTATAATTTTGCGGTACAGGATATTATTTGTATCTTTGTGCCGAGATGGATGAAAGGTGGAGGGGCATTAAGCTCCTTTTTTTGTTCTTAATAGTTAATACATGATAGATAAAAACATTGTAACCCGGATAGTAAACGAGTGGCTGGAAGGTAAAGATTACTTTTTGGTAGATGTTACAGTGAGTCCGGATGACAAAATTGTAGTTGAAATCGACCATGCCGAAGGAGTGTGGATTGATGATTGTGTGGAACTGAGCCGTTACATCGAGTCGAAATTGAACCGTGAAGAAGAAGACTATGAACTAGAAGTCGGTTCAGCAGGTATCGGTCAGCCGTTTAAGGTACTGAAACAGTATGAAATCCATATCGGAAAGGATGTGGAAGTACAGACCAAGGATGGTAAGAAATGGACCGGTGTACTGACAGAGGTCACTAGTGACAATTTTACCATTGTAATACAGGTAAAGGTCAAGGAAGAAGGGGCTAAACGACCGAAAATGGTGGAACAAAGTGTTACTTTCACGTACGATGAAATAAAATATACCAAATACTTAATCAGCTTTAAATAAGATTATGGCTAAAAAAGAAGAAACTGTCAGTCTGATTGACACATTCTCGGAATTCAAGGAACTGAAGAATATAGACCGCACCACGATGGTGAGTGTACTGGAAGAATCTTTCCGTAGTGTGATAGCGAAGATGTTCGGTACAGACGAGAACTACGATGTGATTGTGAATCCGGATAAGGGTGATTTTGAAATTTACCGGAACCGTACAGTCGTAGCCGATGACGAACTGACGAACCCTAATATGCAGATTTCTCTGACAGAGGCTCGTAAGATTGATGCTTCATACGAAGCGGGTGAGGAAGTAACCGATCAGGTATTCTTTGAAAAATTTGGTCGTCGTGCCATCCTGAATTTGCGGCAGACATTGGCTTCCAAGATTCTTGAACTGGAGAAGGACAGTCTGTACAATAAGTATATCGATAAGGTAGGTACCATTATCAGCGCAGAGGTTTATCAGATCTGGAAGAAAGAAATCCTGCTTCTCGATGACGAAGGTAATGAACTGCTGTTACCGAAGACTGAACAGATTCCGAGTGATTTCTACCGGAAAGGTGAAACAGCCCGTGCTGTTGTGGCTCGTGTGGACAACAAGAATAACAATCCGAAAATTATCCTGAGCCGTACATCTCCAATGTTTTTGCAGCGTCTGTTTGAACAGGAAGTACCGGAAATCAATGACGGATTGATTACGATTAAGAAAATTGCTCGAATCCCAGGTGAACGAGCCAAGATTGCAGTAGAATCTTATGATGATCGTATTGATCCGGTCGGAGCCTGTGTAGGTGTGAAAGGCTCGCGTATCCATGGCATCGTACGTGAATTGCGAAACGAGAATATTGATGTCATTAACTATACATCGAATATTCAACTTTTTATTCAGCGTGCGTTGAGTCCTGCCAAGATTTCATCCATCGTTATGCATGAGGAAGAAAAGAAGGCAGAGGTATATCTGAAACCGGAAGAAGTGTCACTGGCTATCGGTAAGGGAGGTATGAATATCAAGTTGGCCAGTATGCTGACCGAATATACCATTGACGTATATCGTGAATTGGATGAAAATGCAACTGATGAGGATATCTATCTGGATGAATTCAAGGATGAAATCGATGATTGGGTAATCAATGCCATCAAGAGTATCGGCATCGATACTGCCAAAGGTGTATTGAATGCTCCACGTGAAATGCTGATTGAGAAGGCAGACTTGGAAGAAAACACGGTAGATGATGTGTTGAGAATTTTGAAAGCGGAGTTCGAAGAAGAATAAGCGATACGTTCTGTCCCCTGAACGGTTAAGGATCTGTGGCGATTCAGTATTTTGTTGCCTGGTCTTTTGTGTGCATGAACTTTTTCCCGAACTCTATTAAAAACTGAAGAAATTATGACGATTAGATTGAATAAAGTAACAAGAGACTTGAATGTAGGAATAGCGACGGTAGTAGACTTTTTGCAGAAAAAAGGCTATACCATAGATGCTAATCCCAATGCCAAAATAACCGATGAACAGTATGCTGCGCTAGTAAAAGAGTTCAGCAAGGATAAACATCTGAAGATGGAGTCGGAAAAAATCATTCAGGAAAGACAGAACAAAGACCGTAATAAGGCTTCTGTCTCTATCGATGACCTGAAGTCGGAGTCAAAGACTTCAACTTCGGATACCATTGAGACAGTAGTTCCCGAAGATGTACGTCCGAAATTCAAACCGGTAGGTAAAATTGATTTGGACAGTCTGAATAAGAAAAAAAAGGTAAAACCGGCTGTTGTGGAGCCTGCTACAGAACAGACAGCTCAGGAAACACCTGCGCAGCCAGAACCTGTCAAGAAAGAGGTAGAAGCAGAAAAGACGACCCGTCCTGAACCGGTTGTCGAAGAAGTGAAGAAACCGGAACCACAAGAAGTGAAAGAAGAACTTAAACAGCCGGAGATAAAGGCAGAAGATATCAAACCAGAGCCGATGGAAGAAAAGAAACAAGAAAACCCGGATGTACAGTCCGCCCAAAAGAAAGAGGACGAGGTGTTTAAAATCCGTCCTACCGAATTTAAGTCAAAAATCAATGTGGTAGGTCAGATTGATTTGGCTGCATTGAACCAGTCTACCCGTCCGAAAAAGAAATCGAAAGAAGAAAAACGCAAGGAGCGGGAGGAAAAAGATAAGCAGCGACAAGAACAGCGTAAGCAGATGAAAGATGCCATTATCAAAGAGATCAGAAAGACTGATGAAAAAGGTGGGAAGGCAGGGCTGGATGATGCTGCTAAGAAGAAGAAACGTAACCGTATCAATAAAGAACGGGTCGATATCAATAATCCCGGTGCTGTAAACGTAAGTGCAAATTCCGGTGCAGCACGTAGTGAGAAGTCTGGAAAGAGCAATGCTTCCAGCCAAGGAAGTGGCAAACACAACAAGGACCGTTTCAAGAAACCGGTAGTGAAACAGGAAGTCAGTGACGAAGATGTTGCTAAGCAGGTGAAGGAAACACTGGCTCGTCTTACAAATAAAGGAAAGAATAAGGCAGCTAAATACCGTAAGGAAAAACGCGAACAGATACAGAACCGCCAGATGGAGCAGGAAGAACTCGAACAGGAAGAAAGCAAAGTTTTGAAACTGACAGAGTTCGTTACTGCCAATGAATTGGCGAACATGATGGATATCTCTGTAACCCAAGTTATCTCTACTTGTATGAGCGTGGGACTGATGGTATCTATAAACCAGCGTCTGGATGCTGAAACCATCAATCTGGTAGCGGAAGAATTCGGATACAAGACAGAATATGTAAGTGCGGAGGTTGCACAGGCTATCGAAGAAGAAGCCGATGCTGAAGAAGACTTGCAGGAACGTGCTCCGATTGTTACTGTCATGGGACACGTAGACCATGGTAAGACTTCATTGCTCGACTATATCCGTAAGGCTAATGTGATTGCGGGTGAAGCTGGAGGTATTACACAGCACATCGGTGCATACAATGTGAAATTGGAAGATGGTCGTCGTATCACTTTCCTCGATACTCCGGGTCACGAAGCATTTACAGCGATGCGTGCCCGTGGTGCAAAGGTGACGGATGTGGTAATCGTTATTGTGGCTGCTGATGATAATGTCATGCCGCAGACAAAGGAAGCTATCAACCATGCTATGGCAGCAGGCGTTCCTATCGTATTTGCCATCAATAAGATTGATAAACCGAATGCCAATCCGGACAAAATTAAGGAGGAATTGGCAGCCATGAATTTCTTGGTGGAAGAATGGGGCGGTAAGTACCAGTCACAAGACATTTCTGCCAAGAAGGGTATCGGAGTTAAGGAACTTCTGGAAAAAGTATTGCTTGAGGCCGAAATGTTGGATTTGAAAGCTAATCCGAACCGTAAGGCTACCGGCTCAATCATCGAATCTTCATTGGATAAGGGACGTGGTTATGTAGCTACAGTATTGGTTTCTAACGGTACATTGCATGTCGGCGATATTGTATTGGCAGGAACAGCTTACGGTAAGGTGAAAGCAATGTTTAACGAACGTAACCAGCGTCTGAAAGAAGCCGGACCTTCTGAACCGGTATTAATTTTGGGATTAAACGGTGCTCCGGCAGCCGGCGATACTTTCCACGTATTCGATACAGATCAGGAAGCACGCGAAATAGCCAATAAACGTGAACAGTTGCAGCGTGAACAAGGCTTGCGTACACAGAAGATGTTGACTCTTGATGAGGTAGGACGTCGTCTGGCTTTGGGTGACTTCCACGAACTGAATATTATCGTGAAAGGTGACGTGGACGGTTCTGTAGAAGCATTGAGCGATTCACTTATCAAATTGTCTACTGAACAGATTCAGGTCAATGTTATTCATAAGGGCGTAGGACAGATTTCCGAATCTGATGTTTCATTGGCGGCCGCTTCCGATGCTATTATTGTAGGCTTCCAGGTTCGTCCGTCAAGTAATGCGGCGAAACTGGCCGAACAGGAAGGTGTAGATATCCGTAAGTATTCTATCATCTACGATGCTATCGAAGAAGTCAAGGCTGCGATGGAAGGTATGTTGGCACCGACATTGAAGGAACAGGTAACCGCTACTATCGAAGTGCGTGAGGTCTTCAATATCAGCAAGGTGGGTATGGTAGCCGGAGCAATGGTGAAGACCGGTAAGGTGAAACGTTCCGACAAGGCCCGTCTGATTCGAGACGGTATCGTAATCTTTACAGGTAACATCAATGCCTTGAAGCGTTTCAAGGACGATGTGAAGGAAGTAGGTACCAACTTTGAGTGTGGTATCAGCCTGACCAACTGTAATGATCTGAAGGTAGGTGACATCATTGAAACTTACGAAGAGGTAGAAGTGAAGCAGACATTGTAATTGAATAAAATTTATAAGACAGGTAGACGCAGGTTACGCTGATTCCACGCTTTCTTATTTTTTTAAAGGAAGTTCGTGTAGTCTGTGTGGTCTGCGTCTATTCTTTATGAAGAAAACAAATGACTACACTTGATTGGATAATTGTCATCGTATTGGGATTGGGAGCTGTCCTGGGATTCATGAAAGGATTTGTTTCACAGGTCATTTCCATTGTAGGACTGATAGCTGGTCTGTTGGTAGCCCGTGCTTTGTTCGGTGTAGTAGGAGAAAGATTAGCGACTGAAATCGGAACCTCTGTGACGATAGGACAGATTCTGGCTTTTATTCTGATTGGTATCATTGTACCGTTAGGATTGTCTGTCGTCGCATCTTTGCTGACAAAGGTGCTGAATATCATTAGTCTGGGATGCATCAACCGTTGGCTGGGTTCTGGAGTCGGACTAATTAAATATGCTTTGTTGGTGAGTATGGCTATTCGTCTGATTCAGTTTATCGATGCAGATAATACACTGATTCAGTCAACCACTAAGCAGGAATCATTGTTATATTATCCGATGGAACGTTTTTCAAGTGTATTTTATCCGGCTTTCAAGTCTGTGGCCGAACAATTGATGGATGCTCCTACTTATAATGATACAGATTTACTTTGAGAAATATTCAAATGATTAGATATAGACAATTCAGTTATTAACTTAAAACAGATATGCAGCTAGAACCCAATAAATATGTAAAGGAACTGACGCAGGAAAAGTATAAATATGGCTTTACTACCGATGTTCATACGGATATTATCGAAAAGGGACTGAATGAGGATGTGGTGCGGCTTATCTCGGAAAAGAAAGGAGAGCCTGAATGGTTACTGGATTTCCGTTTGAAAGCGTACCGTTACTGGCTGACGCTGGAGATGCCTACTTGGGCGCACCTCAATATACCTGAAATCGATTATCAGGCTATTTCTTATTATGCAGACCCGACCAAGAAGAAGGAAGGGCCGAAAAGCATGGATGAGGTAGACCCTGAACTGATTAAGACATTCAATAAACTGGGTATTCCGTTGGAAGAACAGATGGCACTGAGTGGCATGGCAGTAGATGCTGTCATGGATTCTGTCTCTGTCAAGACAACTTTTAAAGAGACATTGATGGAGAAGGGTATCATTTTCTGTTCCATCAGTGAAGCCGTACGTGAACATCCGGATTTAGTAAAGAAATACCTGGGCTCTGTGGTCGGTTACCGTGATAATTTTTTTGCTGCTCTGAACTCAGCGGTATTCAGTGACGGATCGTTTGTCTATATTCCGAAAGGTGTTCGTTGCCCGATGGAACTGTCTACATATTTCCGTATCAATGCCGCAAATACCGGACAGTTTGAGCGTACCCTGATTGTAGCCGATGATGATAGTTATGTATCCTATCTGGAAGGATGTACAGCTCCGATGCGTGATGAAAACCAGTTGCATGCGGCTATCGTAGAAATTGTGGTGCTTGACCGGGCCGAAGTAAAGTATTCTACTGTACAGAACTGGTATCCGGGAGATGCCGAGGGTAAAGGTGGTGTCTATAATTTTGTAACAAAACGCGGTAATTGTAAAGGAGTAGACAGCAAACTGTCCTGGACACAGGTAGAAACCGGTTCGGCCATTACCTGGAAATACCCCAGTTGTATCTTGACAGGTGACAATGCGGTAGCCGAATTCTATTCTGTAGCTGTTACGAATAATTATCAGCAGGCTGATACAGGTACCAAGATGATTCATCTCGGGAAGAATACCCGTTCTACCATTGTGAGTAAAGGAATCAGCGCCGGTAAGAGTCAGAACTCATACCGTGGTTTGGTACGTGTGGCCGAGCGTGCTGAGAATGCCCGTAACTACAGTCAGTGCGATTCTTTGCTGTTGGGCAGTCAGTGCGGTGCCCATACTTTCCCATATATGGATATTCATAATGAAACGGCTGTAGTAGAACATGAGGCTACTACTTCTAAGATTTCAGAAGACCAGTTGTTTTATTGTAACCAGCGCGGTATCAATACCGAAGATGCTATTGGACTGATTGTGAATGGGTATGCAAAGGAAGTCATCAATAAACTTCCGATGGAGTTTGCGGTGGAGGCCCAGAAGCTGTTATCCATTTCCCTGGAAGGAAGCGTAGGATAAACGATTTGATAATATCAATGATTAACGGAGAAAAAACTATGTTAGAAATAAAGGATTTACATGCCAGTATCAATGGCAAAGAGATATTGAAAGGCATTAATCTGACAGTAAAGTCAGGTGAGGTACATGCCATTATGGGACCGAACGGTTCCGGGAAAAGTACGTTGAGTAACGTGCTGGTCGGTCATCCGGCTTATGAAGTGACAAAAGGTTCTGTTACATTCGATGGAAAGGATTTGCTGGCTTTGAGTCCGGAAGACCGTAGTCACGAAGGATTGTTCCTTTCTTTTCAATATCCGGTTGAGATTCCGGGTGTAAGTATGGTAAACTTTATGCGTGCGGCTGTCAATGAGCAGCGTAAGTATAAAGGATTGCCGGCATTGACTTCCAGTGAATTCCTGAAACTGATGCGTCAGAAGCGTGAGATTGTAGAATTGGACAGTAAGTTGGCCAATCGTTCCGTGAACGAAGGTTTCTCTGGAGGAGAAAAGAAACGGAATGAAATTTTTCAGATGGCTATGCTTGAACCGAAGCTGAGCATTTTGGATGAGACAGACTCGGGGTTGGATATCGATGCTTTGCGTATCGTGGCCGAAGGTGTGAACAAGCTGAAGACTCCGGAAACCAGTTGTATTGTGATTACACATTACCAGCGTTTGTTGGATTATATCAAACCGGACATTGTACACGTATTGTATAAAGGACGCATTGTTAAGACAGCGGGTCCGGAACTGGCACTCGAACTGGAAGAAAAGGGTTACGACTGGATTAAGAAAGAACTAGGAGAATAAGCATGAAAGCAGAACAGCAATATATAGACCTTTTTACGCAGTATGAGGCGATGATTTGCCAGCATAGCGCAGAAGCATTGAATGCCCCCCGTGCCAAAGCTTTTGCCGATTTCGAAGCGCTGGGATTTCCGACTCGTAAGCAGGAGAGGTACAGATATACAGAGGTAAGCAAATATTTTGCTCCTGATTACGGACTGAACCTGAACCGGCTGCAGATTCCGGTGAATCCGTACGAGGTGTTCAAGTGTGATGTCCCGAATATGAGTACATCATTGTATTTTGTAGTCAACGATGCGTTCGACAAACATGACCATCCTACTGCCCAGTTGCCGGAAGGAGTGATTTTCGGTAGTTTGAAAGATGTGGCAGAAAGTCATCCGGAACTGGTGAAAAAGTACTATGGTAAACTGGCAGATACGTCGAAGGATGGAGTGACAGCCTTCAATACCATGTTCGCACAAGATGGAGTATTGATGTATATTCCGAAGAATCTGGTGTTGGAGAAACCGATTCAGCTGGTTAATATCCTGCGTGCCGATGTGAATTTTCTGGTGAATCGCCGTATTCTGATTATTGTGGAAAGCGGTGCACAGGCCCGTCTGTTGATTTGTGACCATGCAATGGACGATGTAAATTTTTTATCTACACAAGTGATTGAAGCTTATGTAGGTGAGAATGCCGTATTCGACCTTTATGAATTGGAAGAAACACATAACAGTACAGTACGTTTCAGTAAACTGTACGTGAACCAGGAAGCCAATAGTAACGTTCTGTTGAATGGAATGACTCTACACAACGGAACTACCTGTAACTCTGTAGATGTGACATTGGACGGACCGGGTGCGGAGGTGAACTTGTGCGGGATGGCTATTGCCGATAAGAATGAGCAGGTGGACAACAGTACATTCATTGACCACAAGGCATCTGATTGTACCAGTAATGAACTGTTTAAGTATGTACTGGACGACCAGGCTGTAGGAGCGTTTGCAGGAAAGGTTTTGGTACGTGAGGGTGCCCAGCGTACTTCTTCGCAACAGACCAACCGGAATATCTGTGCTACCCGTGAGGCGCGTATGTATACCCAGCCTCAATTGGAAATCTATGCGGACGATGTGAAATGTTCGCATGGAGCTACTGTAGGACAGTTGGACGAAAACGCTTTGTTCTACATGCAGCAGCGTGGTATCAGCCTGAAGGAAGCACGTCTGTTGCTGATGTTCGCTTTCGTGAACGAGGTTATCGACCACATCCGGATGGATGCGTTGAAAGACCGTCTGCATCTGTTGGTAGAGAAGCGTTTCCGTGGCGAATTGAACAAGTGTCAGGGATGTGCGATTTGTAAGTAATTTGTTTTGTAGAAAATAAGGAAGGATTATGTACGATATACAGAAAATACGGGAGGATTTCCCGATACTGTCGCGGACCGTGTATGACAAGCCGCTGATTTATCTGGATAATGGAGCTACTACTCAAAAGCCGCGTTGTGTAGTGGATGCGATGGTGGATGAATATTATTCAGTGAATGCGAATGTACACCGGGGTGTGCATTTCCTTTCACAACAGGCTACTAACCTGCATGAAGCTTCGCGTGAAACCGTACGTCGTTTCATCAATGCACGTAGTACGTCCGAGATTGTCTTTACACGGGGTACGACGGAAAGTATCAATCTGGTAGCCGCTACATTTGCAGACAGCCAGATGAAGGAAGGCGATGAAGTAATTCTCTCTGTCATGGAACATCATAGTAACATCGTTTCCTGGCAACTTCAGGCGGCTCGGAAAGGCATTGTGCTGAAGGTGATTCCGATGAATGATAAGGGAGAACTTTTGCTCGATGAATATGAGAAGCTGTTCTCACCACGTACCAGACTGGTTTCAGTTACACATGTATCGAATGTGTTGGGGACCATTAATCCGGTGAAGAAAATGATAGAGATGGCTCATGCCCATCAGGTTCCTGTCCTGATAGACGGTGCCCAGGGAATTCCCCACATGAAGGTAGATGTCCAGGATTTGGATGCAGACTTCTATGTATTCAGCGGGCATAAGGTATACGGACCTACAGGAGTGGGTGTATTATATGGGAAAGAAGCATGGTTGGATAAGTTGCCCCCGTATCAAGGAGGAGGGGAGATGATTCAGAACGTCAGTTTCGAGAAAACCACTTTCAATGTACTGCCGTTCAAATTTGAAGCCGGAACTCCTGATTACATAGGTACTACTGCCTTGGCCAAAGCCTTGGATTATGTCTCTGCTATCGGTATGGAAAATATTGCGGCTCACGAACATGAACTGACTGTATACGCCATGCAACGATTGAAAGAAATTCCGGGTATGCGTATTTTCGGTGAAGCAGAACATAAAGGCGGAGTCATTTCTTTCCTGGTAGGCGACATCCATCATTTCGATATGGGTACGTTGCTTGACAGGTTGGGAATTGCTGTGCGTACCGGGCATCATTGTGCCGAACCGTTGATGCACCGATTAGGCATTGAAGGGACAGTACGTGCTTCGTTCGGATTGTATACGACAAAAGAAGAAATCGATACATTAGTAGCAGGTATCAGTCGGGTCAGCCGGATGTTTGCCTAAGAAAATATTACTTTCATCGGAAGAAATACGGGATGTAAGGATAAATCCCGATACGACAAAAGAGCCATGTCTGAGGGTAAAGACATGGCTCTTTTGTCGTATATCTTTCTTTTTTATTGGAATGAGCAGAAGAAGGTGACCAGAAAAGGTACGCTGAAATCTACCAGGAATCCGTGATAAATGGAGACAATGACAAACTCTTGTCCTGAATATCGGGTAATGATAGGCAGGGTTGTGTCCATAGTGGTTGCTCCACCGGCAGAAATGGGGGCAAGACATCCAAACCAACGTACCAACAGAGGAGCTCCTAACAGGGTTATCAGTTCACGGAAAATGTTGGCCAGGAGTGCAACTGTTCCTAACTCAGCTCCTTTATAGGTCGTAATGAAGATACTGGAGAGGGAGTAATAGCCGAATCCGGAACCTACAGCCAGGCAATCGGACAGACTCCGGCCGGACAATATTGGCCAGACGGCAGCCACTCCAGCCAATGTACCTATAATCGTCAGTAATGGCAAGAGAGCCAGACGTGGATTCAGTCTCCGGAAGCTTTTTAAGGTTTCCGGTGAATGACCGATACCGATTCCTACGCAAAACATCAGTGCACAGAGGGCATAGAAACTTATTTGGCTGGAGACCATAGTTTCGGGTATTATGTCGGCTATCCCACAAAGGGTACCCAGCAGAAAGAATGAAACGATAATCAGGCTTCCTTTCATTGTCTGGCTCCTTTCTTCCGATGAAGTCCGGCCCATAACAAGTGGGCTGCAACTGCACTTCCTAATACTCCGGCAGCAGCCAGTAGCAGTGCCTCCAGTCCCAGAGTATGCAGACTCCGTATCAGAGTTTCATTATGTCCTACTTCCAGACCCAACAAGAAGAGTAGTATCCAGATAAGTCCCATTGTTATGTGGGAGAGACCGGGAATATTCCGGTTGCGTGATAAGTAACCGGTACAGATACCGGCAAGCATGATTCCGATGACAGTAAACATAAGGTTTCGTTTTTCCAGTTTGTTGGCAAAGATAGGACAATAAATCGAAAGAAGTATGAAAAAATGAGAAAGCCTGAGTGGATAAAGTCTTCTTGATTGGAAGTATTCTGTAAATTCCGTCGGCGTTTATATAAACCTCGACGTGGTTTATATAAATTCCGACGTGGTTTATAAAAACTTCGTCGTGGTTTATAGAAAGTATGCGGTGATTTGCTTTTTGTTGAGTGCAAGAAATCTTTAGATACGGTAGTTTGGAGGATATTGTTTATAGACCAGTTGGCAATTTTGATTATCAATGAAAATTGGTGCTTTCACTTTTGCGATGAAAATGTAAGATATATGAAAAATGGCTCCAAGAACATTTTGAGCACTGTTCTTGGAGCCGGCAGATAAGGGGAACGGAACCTGTTATTTCAGTTCTTCACCGTTTTCGTTGTAATATACGGTTGATTCCTCATTGTCCTGATTTACCAGTACAATCTTGTAGGTTTTTCCACCTTCCTCGGCCTCCTCTACAGCCGCTTCCTTGACGATGAAATCGGCATAGTTCTTCTTGAGGGCATCCTGTACAGCTTGTGGGAGGTCTTTAGCATCAATCGGATTGAAATCATTGATGCTGGCTACAGTACATACGTCTGTGGTCATGTTTGTTGCGAAAGCTACTGAAGTTCCTACTCCCATTACCAATGCTACTGCTACAAATAACTTTTTCATGTTGCTTTTAATTTAAATGGTTAGACATTAATTCAATCTATGAGTTTTTAAGTATTCAAGTGTTACACTGACTATAGTTCAAATACGATGCCAAACTTTTTTGATGAAGATAATTCCTTGTTTTTCAATGGCTGATAAAAAGAAATAGAAAATTTCTGGTCTCAGAAGTGTGTAACAATTCCTCAGAATGATGTGGAATTTGTATATGATTCTACAAGGTTTAATGAGTGTAAATAGTTGATTAATAAGTGTTTAATTAAGTGTTTAATTGTAAAACTATTATAGAATTGTCTCTTGGATTAATTCTTTCATAATGTTGAAGATACTTCTTGAGAATGGTAATGATAAATACAGATTTTGGATGATCTGTTTGTGTAATATTTATAAAATGTAGATAAAAACTACCATTCCGTGCAAAGAAATGGATACACTGTGGTTCGCGTTTGCATTTTCATGTGCAGGAATGGTAGACGGTAGGTTGGTTAATATCCTCCTCCTAGTGCATGATACAGGTTGATGACCCCTTGGATTTCATCAAACCGGTCAGCGACGGTGTCGAGTTCGGCTTGTAGTAATGTCTGGCGTGCAGTAAGTACTTCCAGATAATTTTGTGAACTATGTTGCATTAAGAGTTCCGAACTCCGTAATGCGGATTGTAAGGACATACACTGCTTTTCATCAAGTCGGATACGTTCACGGGCTGTTTGCCATTGAACCAAAGCATCGTTTACTTCAGCTCCGGCATTGAGCAGACTTTGGCGGAAAGTCAGTAAAGCTTCTTCCTGTTGTGCTTGGGCTATCTTCAGATTGGCAATATTTTTGCCGCGATTGAAAAGAGGTTGTACCAAAGATCCCACAGCTGAAAGCAACCACTGACCAGGATTAATAATAGTTGCACCGGCTGCATTGGTCCATCCAGCCGAACCGTTTAGAGTAATGGAAGGATAGAAGGCCGAACGGGCTGAATTGGTTGCATAATAGGCTACTGCCAGTTGCTGCTCGCATTGTCTGACGTCGGGCCGTCTGCTTAACAGTTGTAGAGGGATGCCCGTAGAGAGAGAATCAGGGAATTGCTGTACTTCCAGGTTGGAACGTCCGATTTCCTGTGGAGACATTCCTAATAAAGTAGATAGTGTATTTTCTGTTTCATTGATTTGACGTTTTATTGAAAGGACAGAAGCATCGATTGATAGCTTGCTGGCTTCGGCCTGAGCAACTGCCATTTCGGTTGCCTGACCGGCTTTCTTTAACGCTTTCATCGTGCGTAGGTATTCTGCCCATGTTTGGGCGGTTTTCTTGCTGATATCCAGTTGTCGGTCAAGCATTAGCAAGCTGTAATAGGTATTGGCAATGGTAGCTACCAATTGAGTCTGTACAGCTTGGCGGTAGGCTTCACTTTGTTCGAGGGCAGCTTGTGCACCTCGTTTGGCATTGAGCAGTTTTCCGAAAAGGTCAATCTCCCAATCGGCAGAGACTGCCAGATTATAGGTCTTCGAGGGCTTGTTCCCGTCTGCACTGGTAAGTGTTCCTTGTGGAGTGAACGATACCGAAGGAAGATAAGACAGCCGTGAAGACATCAGTAGCGCTTCGGCTTCCTTTACTTTAAGGCGTGCAATACTGAGGTCTGTATTATGTGTTAGGCCCGTTTCAATCAGCTGTTGCAGCTGGGGGTCTGTAAAAAGCTCCTTCCACGAGAGGGATGCCAATGAAGCCGTGTCTTCCGTAACGATGGACTGACGGTATAGGCTATCTGAAACAACGATTGATGCAGGTCGTTCGTAAGTACGGTAGATATGGCAGCTGCTCAACGTGGAAGTGAGTATGATAGCAATGTATATTTTTGTTTTCATGTGTCTGATCCTTTGTATTTATTTCTTTTCGATTACCGGTTGCTGACGTTCTGGCATCAGTCTTTCCTGTAAATATTGGAATACCATAAACAGTGGGGGGACAATGAAAAGTAATGCAACGGTTCCAATCAACATACCTCCCACTGTTCCTACTCCGACCGAGATGTTTCCATTGGCACCTACTCCCGAAGAAAACATTAACGGTAGCATACCGAATATCATGGTAAGTGAAGTTATCAGAATAGGACGTAGACGAACTTGTGCAGCCGAAATGGCAGCTTGGATGATAGTCATCCCGTGACGTCGGCGTTCGGAAGCATATTCTGTCAGTAGGATAGCTGTCTTTGAAAGTAACCCAATCAGCATGATAAGTCCTGTCTGTAGGTAAATGTTGTTTTCCAATCCGAACATCCGGGCAAAAAGGAAACTTCCTGCTAATCCGAAGGGAACGGAAAGTATGACTGCCAATGGTACAAACAAGCTTTCATAAAGCGCGCATAGAATGAGGTAAATGAACACTACACAAATGATGAATACGATGGTAGTGGTGTTACCGGTACTGGATTCTTCACGAGACATGCCACCGAATTCGAAGCCGTAACCCGTAGGCAATGTCTGGGCTGCTACTTCCTGAATGGCTTTAATGGCTTGACCGGAACTGTACCCAGTAGCGGCTGCACCATTTACCTGGATGGCAGAAAACAGATTAAAACGTGTCAGCATTTCGGACCCATATACGCGTGTCAGTTTTAAGTATTGACTGATAGGACTCATATCGCCGGCATCGTTGCGCACGAAGATGCTGTTGAGAGACTCGGTATCGAGACGGAACTGAGGAGGAGCCTGTACCATGACGCGATAAAGTTTGGAGAAACGGTTCATGTTAGAGGCATAGTTACCGCCGATATAACCGGCTAATGTGCTTAACACATCGGAAGGTGATATGCCGTTTCGTTTGCAACGGGCAGCATCTACTTCCAACAGATATTGAGGAGATTTCGTATCGAATGATGTGGTGGCGCGACCAATCTCCGGACGCTTGTTCAGTTCATCGATGAATAAACGAGTGTATTTCAGCAAATCTTCTGTTGTACCACCTTTCTGGTCCTGAATATAGACCTCGAAACCACTGTTCACACCATATCCAGGAATCATCGGACGGGTGAAAGGCATAATTTCTGCACTTGATATGAAAACTGTACGACGGCTGATTTCTTCCATTACCGCATCGATGGCATCTTCCTTGCCTGGACGTTCACTCCAGTCTTTCAGACGGATGGTAAACATACCGTTGCAGGCACCCTGACCACTCAACATGGAGTTACCTGTTGTATTGGACTGAACATCTATTTGTGGAATAGTACGCAAGCAGCTGTCTACTTGTTCCATCACCTTACGTGTTTCCCGTGTACTGTTGCCCGGTGAGGTACGTACATCAATGAAAACAGTGCCCATATCTTCATTCGGTACAAGTCCTGTTTTAGTAGTTATCATCAGGAAGATAAATCCACCGCAGGCTATTACCAACAATACACTTGCCAACCATTTACGTTTCAGCATAAACAATACGCCTACCTTGTATTTCATAATCAGGCGATGGAAGGCCGTATCGAAAGCAATATGGAAACGGGTAGAGAAACTTAGTTTTTTCCCATTCCCTGCCGTCTGGTGAGGGGTCATGATGAGGGCGCATAGAGCCGGGCTCAACGTAAGTGCATTCAGTAGTGAAATGGCTACGGCGGGCGCCCCCGTCCACCCGTCCCGGTGGTACCTCCGATAAAGCTAACCGGAATGAATACAGCCATGAATACGAAGGTAGTGGTAACCAAGGCGGAAGTGATGCCATCCATGGCATCGATGGTGGCCAGATAAGACGACCGGTATCCCTCGTCGAATTTGGCTTGGACAGCTTCGACCACGACGATGGCATCATCCACCACAGTACCGATGACCAGTACCAGTGCGAACAGCGTCAGCATGTTCAGACTGAAACCGACTATATTTAGAAATGCAAAGGTCCCTACCAACGAAACGATGATGGATAAAGCAGGAATTAAAGTGGAACGCATGTTCTGCAGAAACACGTATACAACCAGAACGACCAAAATAATGGCTTCAATGAGTGTTTTGATGACACTCTTTATGGATGCGTCCAGAAAGTCTTTGGTACTCATCAGGTCTACAATCTTGATACCTTCTGGTAATGTCTTGGAAATTTCTTCCACGGTACGGTCAATTTCCTTAATGATTTCATTTGCATTGGAACCGGAAGTCTGAGCAATCATGATGTTACATCCCGGGTGACCGTTCACTTCGTTGATGTAATCGTATGCACGTGTTCCCAATTCGACTGTTGCTACATCTTTCAACCGCAGTACTTCACCACCAGGTAGTGATTTGATAACCATATTTTCATAATCTACTTCGTTCTCGTAACGGCCACGGTATTTTAATACGTATTGGAAGGTATTCTCTGCTTCGGCTCCCAAAGTACCGGTAGCTGCTTCGATGTTTTGTTCATCGAGTACAGTGGTGATATCCGAAGGCACTAGCGAATATTTTTGCATTTTGTTCGGGTCAAGCCAGATTCGCATGGAGTATTCATAGCCGAATACATTCACTTCACCTACTCCGGCAATACGTGATAGACGTGGCTCAATATTAATTTTCAGGTAATTAGTCGGGAAAGCCTCGTCGAACGAATCATCGGGGCTATAAATAGCTAGCTGCTTGATGTTGCTGGTCTGACGTTTACGTACAGTGATACCACTTTTAGTAACTTCGGCAGGCAGTAAACCTTGAGCCGTAGCGATACGGTTCTGTACATTGACGGTTGCCATATCCGGGTCGGTTCCTTGGCGGAAATAAACGCTGATTCTGGCCGAACCGTTATTGGACGAGGTTGAAGTCATATACATCATGTTTTCTACGCCGTTAAGAGCTTCTTCCAGTGGGACAACTACACTTTTCAGCACTGTCTCGGCATTGGCCCCTGTGTAAGTGGCCGATACGCTGACCGTAGGCGGAGCGATTTCAGGGAATTGCTCAATGGGCAGCTGTGACAGACCGATGAATCCCAGTATCAGGATAAGCACGGAAATTACACCAGCCAGAATAGGGCGGTCAATGAATGTTCTTATCTTCATGGCTATCGGTTATTTTTGAGGTTCGGAAGTTGAAGTAGTAGTGTCAACGGCAGTACCTTCGCGCATCAGGCCGGCACCTTCTGCTACGATGACATCACCTGTGTGTAGACCGGACAGTACGATGTATGTCTGGCCGTCGTTATATTTATAGACAGTAATAGGAACTGATTTTGTCTTGCCGTCGACCACTTTCCATGTGAAGATCCGGTTTTGTAATTCGTATGTAGCGCTTTGTGGAATTGTGATACAGTCCTTGTATTCGGTAGGTACAGAAACAACCCCACTTCCACCGTTACGTAACAGATGTCCTTCATTCGGAAAAACGACACGTAAAGTTACTCCACCTGTACTTTCATCAACAGTGCCGCTGATAGCATCAATACGTCCCAGGCCTGTATAGGCTTTTCCGTTACTTAATGTCAGGCTTACAGCCGGCATTCTCTGACAGGCTTCTTCCAATGAACCGTATTGTTGGATGAGATCAAGCATCTGACTTTCTGCCATGGAAAAATAGGCATAGATTTCTTTATCGTCGGATACGGTGACTAACGGATCTGTGATACTGCTGCTTACCAATGCCCCTACACGGTAGGGAATCATACTTGCTACACCGTCTACCGGGCTCTTTACTTCTGTGTAAGAGAGGTTGTTACGTGCGTTGGTCTCTTCAGCTTTTGCTTGTGCCAGTGCAGCTTCGGCCTCAAGTAACTGGTTATGGGCTGTCTGGCGGTCGAAATTAGAGACTACCTTCTCTTCGTAAAGTTCTTCTTTACTTTCTGCGGTCAGTCGAGCTGTTTGAAGTTGGGCCTCAGCACTTTTTACATTAGCTAATGCCGTTTCTAAAGCTGCCTTGTATGGCACTTGGTCAATGATGAATAATACTTGGCCTCGACGAACGATGTCTCCTTCATTGATACAGATTTTTGTAATGGTTCCGCTGACTTGTGGACGTATCTCTACAGCTTGTCGTCCACGTAAGACGGCCGGATAAGTAGAATGCAGGGTCTGGTTGGTAGTTGTTACAGTCAGGGTCTTGTACTTTTCACCAGGCATGTCCTGTTGCTTTATTCCACAGGAAACAAGCAGCATTAAACAGCATAGCATGGGATAGATGTTCATTTTCTGATTCATATTTTCATATCTATTTGGTTCGTTCCAATATTTAGTTGTATCGTCGGGCCTATTTTTATATAGGAAAAGTGTTGTAACAGATAGTCGACAGATTTCTTTTGTATACATCCTTCTTTGAATACAAACTTATGTAGAAAGAATTGTACTGACGAGTATGTGGTGACGAATTGCGGGAATGTGGTGACAAACAGCTGTAACACCATATCTGTCCGTTATTAAAAAGTCGTATCTTTGTTTTTGGAAAATAATCATATGTATGAAGAATAATCGCATTGCCTTTTATATCGATTTACTTTTTTGCTTGGTTATCATGCCTTTGGTTATCATGCTGTTACCAGTGGACCGGTGGATAGTTACTAATACAGCTTTTCTGATTACGTTGATAGCCTATGTCTATGCCCTCTATTTTGTGTATCGTCGTGTCTGTCTGCCCAAACTTTTTATGCAAAGGAAATATTTGCAAATTATCCTTTTATTAGTTGTCTTAGCGGCAATTACTGGACTGTTGACTCATTTCCCGATGCCGGCTGAATATTTCGAAACCGATACTCGTCAGATGATGGCAAGGATACATATGCGTACACAGACTATTTGGTTTTTCTTTCTGGTAGTGACAGGTTTCTCGTTGGCTATTGAACTAACCTTTGAACTCTTTCGTCAGATACTTTCACGTCAGGAAATCGAGGCAGAAAAGAATAAGGCAGAATTAGCTCTTTATAAGGCGCAGATTAATCCACATTTTCTATTCAATACTCTTAATACCCTTTACGCCTTGGTCGTATCCGGTTCTGATAAGACAGAATCAGCTTTTGTGAAGTTTTCAGGGATTCTTCGTTACATGTATTCACAAAATGGGGTTGAGTTTATTTCTGCCAGACGTGAATTGGATTATATCCGTCAGTATGTAGATTTGCAGACATTGCGCCTGAATCGCCATACACAAGTTGAGTTGTCAATAGAAAACAGAGCGGAAGAGGTACTTATACCATCTATGCTGTTTATTACCTTTATAGAAAATGTTTTTAAGTATGGCACTTCTCCAGATAAGGACTGTACTGTCCGTATTCATATTTGGGTAGATGAAAAGTTTTTATCGCTTGAAACAGAGAATGCTGTGATGAAACGCCGTGAAGATGGCTTGTCTGGAATCGGCATTCTCAATTGTCGTAAGCGGTTGGATTTGCTTTATCCTGAACACTATGAACTGCAAACTGGTGAATCGGAAGGAATTTATCGTGTGAAGTTGGAGATACGGATGAAAGATTAATTGATTTTGAAAATAGTATATGGAGCAGGTCTTGAAATGTATTGCAATAGATGACGAGCCTATGGCTTTACTGGTTATTGAGCAGTTTTGTCGTCGGAAAGGTGGGCTTGAACTGACTACTTTCAGCGAACCGCATATAGGTTGGGAAGAAATACGTCGCTGTAAGCCGGATCTTGTATTCCTAGACATTCAGATGAATAGTCTTAGTGGGTTACAGATTGCTGATACGTTACCGGCCGGATGTTGTTTTATTTTTACTACTGCTTATGCTGAGTACGCCCTTGAGGGTTTTAATCTGGATGCTGTGGATTTTCTGCATAAGCCGTTTTCTTATGAACGTTTTGAAGTAGCCGTAGAAAAAGCTTTACGCCGCATAGCTATCCGTCGTTCGTCGGTTCCTGAGTTCCTGGTCGTAAAGCAGGAATATAATAATGTAAGTATTCCTCTTTCAGATATCCTTTATGTGGAAGCTTTAGGAAATTATGTAAAGATTGTCCGTATGTCGGGAGGGCATGTCTTGACACGTACTAATCTGAAGAATGTGATGGAATTGCTTCCTTCAGGGATTTTCCTTCGGATACATCGTTCGTATGTTATCGCTCTTGCTGCTGTCGTTTCGTATACCCGGGTACGTGTATTTTTAAGAGGGGGAAATTTCTCTTTACCTATCGGACAACTGTATGCAGATAGTGTCTGCAAAGTTTTGGGTGGAAAATGTTGATTAATGAACCACCCCTGTAGATAACTTTTTCATAACTCTTTATGAATCTGTGTCTATATTCTGATGGAAAACCGTACCTTTGCACTCCCAAAAATTAAAGAAAACAAAACGCATGTTATTACCCTATATGCACGAAAATCTGATAGAGGCCGGTTGTGATGAGGCAGGTCGTGGCTGTTTGGCTGGAGCTGTTTATGCAGCTGCTGTTATTCTACCGCATGATTTTCGCAATGAATTGCTGAATGATTCAAAGCAACTGACAGAGAAACAGCGCTATACGTTGCGGGAGATAGTCGAACATGAAGCATTGGCATGGGCGGTAGGTGTAGTTACTCCTGAAGAGATAGACCGTATCAATATTCTAAATGCTTCGTTTTTAGCCATGCATCGGGCCATCGATCAGCTGAAACTGCGTCCTGAACATCTTTTGATAGATGGAAACCGATTTAAGAAGTATCAGGATGTGCCTTATACGACAGTAGTAAAAGGTGATGGAAAATATATGTCCATTGCAGCAGCTTCGGTGTTGGCAAAGACATATCGGGATGACTATATGAACAGTTTAGCTAAAGAATATCCACAATATGATTGGGAAAGTAACAAGGGATATCCTACTAAGAAACATCGGGAAGCTATCCGGATATTTGGAGTAACACCTTATCATCGAATGAGTTATAATTTATTGGGCGATGGGCAGCTGTCGCTTGACTTCAAATAATAACAAAGGATTATCAACAGAAGAAATGAACAGCCTGTTAATAATGGAAAGTTATTAACAGGCTGTTCATTTCTTCTGTTGATCTTTTAGCAATTATTTATTTCTTTCGAATTTTCTTGTAATATAGCATGCTTCCCTTTAGGCCAAAATTAGTGGGATTGGTGAAGATAATCTTAGCGGCCAGAATTCGATAGATGTATCGGTTAGTCTCTTCTACGAGTTGTAAGTCGATGGATTCGTCTACCTGTTGGCGTTCAAGTTCTGTACCAATGCGTGCCTGTCCGATATTGTAGGATTGGGCAACAGCTACCCAATCTTTGAATTTATTATAAGCTGTCTGAAGATACTTACAAGCAGCTTGGGTAGACTTCTCAATATCTAGCCGTTCGTCGATTTTCCGGTCTACCCGTAAGCCGTATTCTTGGGCGGTGCCTTTCATGAACTGCCAAAGGCCAAGTGCTCCTACTGGAGAACGGGCTTCCGGATTCAGTCCGCTTTCTATGACCATCAGATACTTGAAATCGTCTGGAATATTGTTGTTTTCCAATATCGGTTCGATGATGGGAAAGAAATAATTGGCACGTTGCATCAGGATAGATGAATGACGTGAGATAGAGGCCAGTTCGCGGCATAGTTTCCGTTGGCGATATAGTGGGTCTAGATTGACTTCTTGTCCGCAGAAACGCAGAACATTGGGACTGATGAGACTGTCGATATCGTTCATGACTGGAAAGGAAGGTGAACCTTCCAATTCTTCTTCTGGAATAGCTGGTTCCGGAAGACGATCTGGGCCTTGTGCCTGGATTGTTAGGTTGAAAAACAGGTTTGTCAAAAGACAAACCGTCAAGCAAAGCATTCGATGTTTCATAAAGTGATAAACCTTCCTGTTTCTAAGGATTTTCAAACCGGTGCAAAGGTACTGCTTTTTGAAGTGATATTTTATAAATCCGGACAAAAAGAGTTGGTGGAGTCTACTAAAAATCATAAAAAGTTTCGTTCATGCAGTGGATATTTTGTACTTTTGTGTGCTTTAATGTGAAACGAATAATTATCAACTTTTTAAAAGATAAAATTATGGCTAAGAAAGCGCTTTTAATGATTCTGGATGGTTGGGGCTGTGGCGACCAGCAGAAAGATGATGTAATCTTTAATACCCCGACTCCGTATTGGGACAGTCTGTTGGCTAACTATCCGCACTCAGAACTGCAGGCAAGTGGCGAAAATGTAGGTTTGCCTGATGGTCAGATGGGTAACTCTGAAGTAGGTCACCTGAATATCGGTGCCGGACGTATCGTTTATCAGGACTTAGTGAAGATTAACCGTGCTTGTGCTGATGGCAGTATCCTGCAGAACAAGGAAATCGTTTCAGCATTCTCTTATGCAAAAGAACATGGCAAGAATATCCACTTCATGGGCTTGACTTCAAACGGTGGAGTACATTCTTCATTGGAACATCTGTTCAAACTGTGCGATATCTCTAAGGAATATGGCTTGGAAAATACTTTTATCCACTGTTTTATGGATGGTCGTGATACTGATCCGAAGAGTGGTAAAGGTTTCATCGAAGAGCTGTCTGCACACTGTGAAAAGTCTGCCGGTAAGATTGCTTCTATCATCGGACGTTTTTACGCCATGGACCGTGACAAACGCTGGAACCGTGTGAAAGAAGCTTATGATATGTTGGTGAACGGTATCGGTAAGAAGGCCACAGATATGGTTCAGGCTATGCAGGAATCATACGATGAAGGTGTAACCGACGAGTTTATCAAACCGATTGTAAATGCCAATTTCGATGGTACTATTAAAGAAGGTGATGTGGTTATCTTCTTCAATTACCGTAATGACCGTGCCAAAGAGTTGACTATTGTATTGACTCAGCAGGATATGCCGGAAGAAGGTATGAAGACTATTCCGGCTTTGCAGTATTATTGTATGACTCCGTACGATGCTTCGTTCAAGGGTGTACACATCTTGTTTGATAAGGAAAACGTACAGAATACATTGGGCGAATACTTGGCCAACAACGGAAAGACTCAGTTACATATTGCTGAAACTGAAAAATATGCACATGTAACTTTCTTCTTCAACGGTGGGCGTGAAACTCCGTATGATAATGAAGACCGCATTTTGGTTCCATCTCCGAAAGTAGCCACATACGATCTGAAGCCGGAAATGAGTGCTTATGAGGTGAAGGATAAACTGGTAGAAGCCATCAATACTCAGAAATATGATTTCATTGTTGTGAACTATGCCAATGGTGACATGGTAGGTCATACCGGTATTTACGAAGCTATTGAAAAAGCAGTTGTAGCTATTGATAACTGTGTGAAAGATACAGTTGAAGCTGCTAAGGCTAACGGTTATGAAGTCATTATCATTGCTGACCACGGTAACGCTGACCATGCTTTGAATGAAGACGGTACTCCGAACACTGCCCACTCACTGAATCCGGTTCCGTTTGTTTATGTAACCGAAAATAAGAATGCAAAGGTAGAAAACGGTGTGTTGGCAGACGTTGCTCCTTCTATCTTGCATATCTTGGGTATGCCTCAGCCGGCTGATATGACAGGTAAGGATTTGATTAAATAATTCTATAAAGGCTTTTATGAAAAGAGGAGCGGTATGCTCCTCTTTTTTTTGCATTTTTTATTGCTTACAGCTTGTTTCTGACAGATTGGAAGCTTCCAGAACAAGGTATTCGGAAGGAATAAGACTGAATACACTCTTTTTAAGTTCGGCTGCATAAGTAGAAAGATAGGTTTCTTCTGCTTCTTCGGGTGGTATAATAGAAAAGCAGAAAAGATAAGCTTCTATTTTCTTTACATGGAAGAGGTATGCAGGGTATCGGTTATGGTATTCTGAAACAAGATTTTCTGCTTGAGCGTGGAACCGCACAATGTAGTCGCGGTGAACGCTGACGATAAAAAATTTGATTTGATTCATATCTTCTGTTGTTTTAGTGATTATGTTTTGGTTGGTTTTCTTTTGAGATGTTTTTGTTGAGAAGGTCCTCTGATTCTGTTTGGTTTGCTGTGTATGAATGTCTGTTCCTATATTCGGAGGGTGTACTTCCCAAATGTTTCTTGACATATTGGGCAAAGAATGAAATGTTGGAGAATTCAAAAGAGATAGCTATTTCCTTGATACTTTTATTGGAATATTTCAATTCGTGGATGATACATTCGATGGTATTGTCATGAATCAGGGTCAAAGCATTCTTTCCGCTGACTTGTTTAATGATACGGGACAGGTATTTGGAAGAGTAGTTGAACAGATTGGCATAATACGTTAAAGTACGGTGTCGGCCGTTGTCGGAAGTCAGTGCCTCCATAAACCGTTTGAAGATGAAGTCCGGTTGGTTGACTGCTTTGTATATACCTTCTTCAGGAGTTATCGTATCTTTCCCGACAGCAGCTACAAATTCGGTAAAGAACGCCGATGTCAGGTAGAGCAGAATATCTTTCTGATAGGGTTCTTTACTCCGTGTAATTTTGTTCTCTATCAGATTCAGATACTGACAGAACAGGCTTTTTTCTTTCTCGCCAAGATGTTTGATAGGGTCTCGGTGCAGGTAATTGAAAGATTTCCAGGTATATTTCTCTGTCTGTGTGAGTCGTTGTATAAATCGTCCGGAAAGACAGATAATCCTGACTTGATAGTCGGGAGAGGCTAGTATCTTGCCGATAAAGGTATTTGGCAGGCTTACTGACAGATCATCTGTTTTTAAAGAATAGATTTTATTGTTCAGTTCCAGATTTATTTCGCCTTTTACACAATATATCATCAGAAAGACTTTCATCTTGACAGCCGTTGCTCCGGTCAGTATGTTTTCCAGACGGTCTGTCATGAAAAGATAGTCGTCTATACAGTCGTTTTGCCGGTTGTATTCCTGCAATGTCTTTATATCTATTAGCTTGATTCCTTCTTCCATTCTTTTTTCTACAAAGATGAAGATTTTTTCTCGGGTGATACTATTCTATTTTCTACCATTCCTATTTCTAATTCTCCCTTTAACAAAATATAGTGTTCCTGAAGTGGAAAATAGAATGTTTCTGGCTGAAAATCTATTCCTTTTGTCTGCTGGTAAGGTGGTACTTTTGCGCAAGTTTTTTAATTGAATGAATATGACACTGAAAAGAATTAAAAGAAAGGTATGGCTGATGGTATTTATCGGTTGTGCCGTTTGTGGGACCTCTTGCCGGAGCGGGCAAAAAGAAGAGACAAAACCTCAAGGATACACCCTTGCTACCGTCCGTGCAGGACAGAATAAAGAAATAGTCACTTCGTATTCGGCTTCTATTGAAGGAAGGCAGGATATTGATATTTTCCCTCAGGTTTCCGGGTATATTGTTCAGCTGAATGTATCAGAAGGAGATGCTGTAAAGAAAGGGCAGGTATTGTTTGTAATAGATCAGGTACCGTATAAGGCAGCACTTGAAACGGCTGTAGCCAATGTAAAGGTGGCAGAAGCCAGCCTGGCTACTGCAGAACTGACCTATAAAAGTACGCAGAAACTGCATGCGCAGAAAGTTGTGTCCGATTTCAATCTGCAAACCAGTGAGAATTCTTATCTTACTGCAAAAGCTCAACTGGCACAGGCTGAAGCACAGGAAGTGAATGCACGGAATGATCTTTCATATACTGAAGTGAAGAGTCCGAGCGATGGTATGGTAGGTATGCTTCCTTATCGGGTAGGGACACTGGTCAGTCCAAGTATGGCTCAACCGTTGACTACTGTCTCTGATAATTCAGATATGTATGTTTATTTTTCTATGACTGAAAATCAGTTGTTATCGTTGGCTCGCCAGTATGGGACGGTGGAAAAGGCCTTGCAGGAAATGCCTGCCATTCGTCTGCAATTAAATGATGGAACAACCTATGAAGAAAGCGGTAAGATAGAGTCTATCAGTGGTGTTATCGACAAAGAAACCGGTGCTGTAGGTGTGCGGGCAGTCTTCCCGAATCCTACCCGCTTGTTGCACAGCGGCGCATCAGGTAATGTCCTTATCCCCAGTACATATACCGACTGTATAGTTATTCCGCAAGGGGCTACCGTACAATTGCAGGATAAGCTGATTGTTTATAAAGTGGTAGATGGGAAAGCTGTCTCTACCTTGATAAAGGTAGCTCCTGTAAATGATGGAAAAGAGTACATTGTATTGGAAGGTCTGCAGGCCGGTGATGAGATTATTTCAGATGGAGCTGGTATGGTTCGCGAAGGAACGCAGGTAAAATAACAGGAGGCTTATGAAAGGAAATATATTTATCAAACGGCCGGTTATGGCCTTGTCTATTTCAGTACTGATTCTGATTGTAGGATTCATTTCGCTGTATACGCTTCCCGTAGAGCAGTATCCGGATATAGCTCCGCCTACAGTTAAGGTAGATGCTACTTATACAGGAGCCAATGCAGAGGCGGTGATGAACAGTGTTATTATGCCGCTGGAGGAAAGTATCAACGGTGTGGAAGACATGATTTACATTACTTCTACTGCTACGAATGCGGGTACGGCAGAAATCCTGGTTTATTTCAAACAGGGTACCGATCCGGATATGGCGGCCGTAAACGTACAGAACCGTGTATCCGAGGCACAAGGTCTGCTCCCGTCGGAAGTAACGGCTATTGGCGTGAGTACCATGAAACGCCAGAACAGTTTCCTACAGATTAACAGTCTGATTAGTCCGGATAAGCGATATGATGAAACTTTTCTGGCCAATTATCTGGACATCAATGTCATTCCTCGAATCAAGCGTATTCAGGGAGTAGGTGATGTTCAGCTGATGGGCGATACGTACAGCATGCGTATTTGGATGAAACCGGACAAGATGGCTCAGTATGGGTTGGTTCCTGCTGATGTAACGGCTGTATTGGGAGAGCAGAATATAGAGGCTCCTACCGGTTCGTTGGGTGAAAGTTCAGATCATGTGTTTCAATATACCATGAAATATAAGGGGCGTTTGAAGAGTGTAGAAGAGTTTGAAAATATGGTGATACGTTCACAGAAAGATGGTTCGGTACTTCGGGTAAAAGATATTGCGGAAGTGGAGTTAGGACGTGAATCGTATAGTTTTCATGGTGAGGCTGACGGAGTACCTGGAGTTACTTTTATGGTTTTCCAGGTAGCCGGAGCCAATGCTACGGCAGTAAATGAAGAGATTACTGCTTTATTGGATGAAATGTCTGAAGAACTGCCGGAGGGAACAGAGTTCATTCAGATGATGAGTGTGAACGACTTCCTGTTCGCTTCTATTCATAATGTAATCGAGACGTTGGTTATCGCCATTATCCTGGTGATTCTGGTGGTATATTTCTTCTTGCACGACTTTAAAAGTACTCTGATTCCTTCCATTTCCATTATAGTTTCATTGGTAGGTACTTTTGCTTTTTTGTCAATAGCCGGATTCAGTATCAATATTTTGACTTTGTTTGCTCTGGTATTGGCTATCGGTACGGTAGTAGATGATGCCATCATTGTGGTGGAGGCGGTACAGGCCAAGTTCGACGTGGGTTATCGTTCGCCATATCTGGCTACCAAGGATGCCATGAGTGATGTAACGATGGCGGTAGTTTCTTGTACATTTGTTTTCATGGCGGTATTTATTCCGGTTACTTTTATGGGCGGAACTTCCGGTGTATTCTATACTCAGTTCGGTATTACTATGGCCGTAGCGGTAGGTATTTCCTGTCTGAATGCCTTGACCCTTTGTCCGGCTTTGTGTGCCATGATGATGAAACCTTCAGATGGCAAGCAGAATGCCCGCAGTCTGAACAGCAGGATACGTGCTGCCTACAATGCTTCGTTCAATGCGATGATGAGTAAATACAAGAAGGGGCTGATGTTCTTTTTCCACCGCCGGTGGATGGTGTGGACATCGTTGGGCATTGCTTGTGTACTATTGGTTTATCTGATGGCTACCACCAAGACTGGTCTGGTACCTCAGGAGGACCAGGGAACCATGATGGTGAATATCAGTACATCGCCGGGTAACTCACTGGCAGAGACCAACAAGGTGATGGATAAGGTACAGGATATTCTGGAGGACACGCCGGAGATAGAACACTTCTCCCGTATTACCGGTTATGGACTGCTCTCCGGGCAGGGAACTTCTTATGGGACCGTCATTGTCCGTTTGTATCATTGGGATGAACGGAAAGGAAGTGAACATACGGTAGAAGCAGTGATGAAACGTCTGAATGCACGTTTCAGTACCATTAAGGAAGCACAAGTATTCTGTTTCCAGCCGGCTATGATACCGGGATACGGAACTGGTAATGCCATTGAACTTTACATGGAGGATAAGACCGGAGGCGAGATGGAACCTTTCTATAACTCAGTAAATGAATTTATCAGTGCTTTGAACCAGCGTCCTGAAATAGCTATGGCCTATAGCTCTTACGCCATGAATTTCCCACAGGTGGCGGTTGATGTGGATGCTGCCAAATGTAAACGGGCAGGTATCAGCCCGAATGATGTGTTGGATGTGGTAGGAGCCTATTGTGGAGGCTCGTATGTATCCAATTATAACAAGTTCGGTAAAGTATACCGGGTAATGATTCAGGCTAATCCATCATCACGCCTGGATGAACATGCTTTGGATAACATGTTCGTGCGTAATGGCGATGAGATGGCTCCTGTCAGTCAGTTTGTGACGCTTCGTTCCGTACTTGGACCGGAAATCGCCAAGCGGTTCAACCTGTATAATACCATCAATGTAAACGTGAATGTAGCCGAGGGTTATTCTACTGGTGAAGCTCAGCAGGCCATTCGGGAAGTAGCGGATCAGATGTTGCCTTCCGGTTATGGTTATGAATATGGAGGTATGGCACGCGAGGAGGCCAGTAGCGGCGGTGCGCAAACCGTATTCATTTATACACTCTGTGTTGTATTGATTTACCTGATTCTTTCTTGTCTGTACGAAAGCTTCTGGGTGCCGTTGGCTGTCATCCTTTCTGTGCCGTTCGGACTGATGGGTAGTTTCCTTTTTGCCCGATTGGCCGGACTGGAGAATAACATTTACCTACAGACAGGTGCCATCATGTTGATTGGTCTGTTGGCTAAGACAGCCATCCTGATTACAGAATATGCCATCGAACGACGTCGGGCCGGTATGGGTATCATTTCGTCGGCTTATTCGGCAGCCCAGGCCCGTTTCCGTCCGATTATCATGACAGTACTCTGTATGATATTCGGCATGTTGCCGCTGATGTTCTCTACCGGTGCCGGAGCAAATGGAAACAGTTCATTGGCTACGGGCGTAGTGGGTGGTATGCTTATCGGAACATTAGCCTTATTACGCGAGTTCGGGATAAGTTATGTTCAAAAGAGCGTGAGTTGGTTTGATTTTTCCACATGTACAGGCAGTGCCTCC
>ERZ780034.9-NODE-9-length-75840-cov-4.74562_pt1 | contig 75840 bp, 60 predicted proteins | sample MGYA00511855_ERZ780034 | MGnify/ENA primary metagenome ERZ780034 (study PRJEB29588, sample SAMEA2148024) | human gut metagenome | biome: human gut; feature: human-associated habitat; material: faeces | place: Denmark | collected 2008/2010 ...
CTAAACATAATCTTTGGAATTTTAAGTTTAGCACGAAGGTATGCGAAAGAGCTATGCTAGTCAATACGCCAATTTTGGAAGCTTACAGTTATCCGTGGCTTTAAAAAGAAACTCCGATTCCAATAACAAACTTACCCGAACTTTTGGAAAATCCATTGGTTCGGGTAAGAAAGGATAGAAATATGTAATATTTTTGTCGACGTTTAAATTAGCTCTATGCTACGTTTTACGAAATTGGTTAAAGCCTCACCTTTTAACATGTTGTTCTGTAACAATGCTAAATCTATCAGCTGATGTACAATTTTATTATCTGCAGCGGATTCATTGATAACAGTTGTTTTTTGTTGCTTTTGTTCATTCAGTTTCTGTTCAACATTATTCAGTTCATCCTTATCAGTTGTGCTGATATCTTCATCTTTCTTGCCTTCTTGAGCCTTACGTAGTTCTGTCTGACGTAAATTCAGCATAGCTATTTCTGACTCAATCGGAACCAATTTTTCAGCACAGGCAGATTCTGTTTCTTCCAGTACCTTCTTTATTAATTGATGGTCACTGTTCAATACCAAGTTATACATATCTGGCATTTCACCATAGAAGCTCATACCAGGTTGTATATTAGCCATTTCCTTCATACGACGCATGTATTCAGCTTGAGTAATGACAATTGGTGATACTGTTTCGCCCAAAGCCCGTGTTTCTACATGGAATTCTACCTTCTGTATTTTTGGAAGCTGTCCTTGGAACACTGTAGAAAGGAATTCTTTCTTGTCAGTAGCCAACTCTTCGCCATGCTTTTCTTCCTTTACAATCAAGCGGTCAATTATATCACTGTCTACACGAGTAAAACGGCTCTTCTCAAATTTATGCTCCAACATATTAATCATAGGTACATCCAATTGTCCGTCCATCATTAATACGTTATAACCTTTGCTCTTGGCTGCATCAATGTAGGTATATTGTTCGTCCAAATTATTAGAGTACAAATAAATCAGGTTACCATCCTTATCCGTTTGATTGTCTTTAATCAAAGTCTGATATTCCTCAAAAGTATAATATTTATTATCAGTATCTTTGAAAAGAGCGAATTTATTTGCTTTCTCATAGAAATCTTCTTGAGTCAACATACCATAATTGATGAAAATCTTCAAGTCATCCCACTTATTTTCAAATTCGTTGCGGTCATTTTTAAAAATGGACTGTAAACGGTCTGAAACTTTCTTTGTGATATACGTTGAGATTTTCTTGACATTCGAATCACTTTGGAGATAAGAACGAGAAACGTTCAAGGGGATGTCTGGAGAATCAATTACACCGTGCAACAATGTCAGGAAATCCGGTACAATACCTTCTACAGAATCTGTTACATAGACTTGGTTACAATACAACTGAATCTTGTTTTTCTGTAGGTCTATATTACTTTTGATTTTCGGAAAGTAGAGTACTCCGGTTAAATTGAACGGGTAATCCACATTCAAGTGAATCCAGAACAGTGGTTCATCTGACATCGGATACAAGTCTCTATAGAACTTCTTGTAATCTTCATCTTTCAGTTCACTTGGTTTTTTGGTCCATATAGGACAAGTGTCATTGATGATATTGTCTTCATTTGTTTCCACTTGTTTACCGTCTTTCCATTCTTTCTTCTTACCGAAAGCTATGGAAACCGGAAGGAACCGACAATATTTGGTAAGCAGGCTCTGGATACGTGATTCTTCCAGGAACTCTTTACAGTCATCATCTACATGTAAAACAATGTCTGTACCACGATCGGCTTTTTCTGTTTCTTCCAAAGTAAACTCAGGACTACCATCGCAAGTCCATTTAACGGCAGGCGCTTCCTCTTTGTAAGACTTGGTAATGATATCTACCTGTTTAGCTACCATAAAGGCTGAATAGAATCCAAGTCCGAAATGTCCGATAATGGCGTTGGCATCATCCTTGTATTTTTCAAGGAAATCGTTGGCGCCAGAAAAAGCAATCTGGTTGATGTATTTTTCAATTTCCTCGGCTGTCAGTCCTAAACCGCGGTCAGAAATAGTAATTGTCTGGTTCTCTTTATCAACGCTTACATGAATTGTCAAATCACCTAACTCACCTTTAAACTCACCGGTAGAAGCTAATGTCTTTAACTTTTGTGTAGCATCTACACCGTTAGATACCAGTTCGCGTAAGAATATTTCATGATCGCTATACAAGAATTTTTTGATAATGGGGAAGATATTTTCTGTTGTAACCCCGATATTGCCTTTTTTCATCATATCTAAGTTTTATAATATTCATAATATCGCCGTTATTAGGACAAAAAAAATGCCAGACAAGAAGTTGCCTGACATTTTGTCTTATATCTGAAAGAACGTCACAGTTCTTCTGATTCGCTGATAAAGTTCACTCCATCTTTATTAGCATTTAATTCGACACGGATAGTATTTCCTGTTGTCGGATTTTCATTGATAATCATTTCTGCCAATCCATTCTCAAGATAATTCTGTATGGCGCGTTTGAGCGGTCGGGCACCAAACTGTACATCGTATCCCTTATTTGCGATGAAACGTTTTGCCTCATCTGTTATAATTAACTTATATCCAATGTTTTCTACACGTTTATAAAGGCTCTTTAGCTCGATGTCAATAATCTTGTTCAATGCTTCCTCGTTCAATTGATCAAAAGTTACAATTTCGTCTAAACGATTGATGAACTCAGGAGCAAAAGATTTGTTCAGTGCTTTGGTTATTACGCTTCGAGAGTATTCTTTTTCATCTGTGCGCGTTTGGGCAGCAAAACCTATTCCTTTACCAAATTCTTTTAATTGTCTGGTTCCTACATTAGATGTCAATATGATTACCGTATTCTTGAAGTCGACCGTTCTGCCATAGCTGTCAGTCAGACGACCTTCATCCATTACCTGGAGTAAAATATTGTATACTTCAGAATGGGCTTTTTCTATTTCGTCCAACAAAACGATGGAGTAAGGTTTGCGGCGAACTTTTTCAGTTAACTGTCCACCCTCTTCATATCCGACGTATCCCGGGGGAGCTCCAACCAGTCTAGAAACCGTATACTTGTCCATGTATTCACTCATATCGATGCGGATTAAGGCATCTGTCGTTCCGAACATTTCCCTCGCCAATTCTTTAGCCAGATGTGTCTTGCCGACACCAGTTGGCCCTAAAAATAAGAAGGTACCAATCGGTTTGTTCGGGTCTTTCAACCCTACGCGGCTACGTAGAATTGCTTTTACCAATGTCTCAATTGCTTGATCTTGAGCAATAACTTTGTTCAATAAAGCTTGTTTCATCCCTTTTAGTTTGTTGCCTTCCTGTTCGGCCATTCGCTGAACAGGTATTCCGGAAATCATAGAAACGACATTGGCTATTTGTTCTTCATCCACGACTTCTCGATTTTCACGGGATTTGGCTTCCCACTCCATTTTCATGGTCTCCAGTTCTTTTTCTAATGTCTTTTCATGATCGCGGAAACTGGCTGCCAATTCGAAGTTTTGTAGACGGACTGCCTCGTTCTTGTTGTTACGGGCTTCCTCGATGGCTTTTTCCTGTTCTTCGATTTCTTTAGGGACTGTGATATTAGTCAAATGTACTCGTGAACCAGCTTCGTCCATTGCGTCAATAGCCTTATCCGGGAAGTTACGGTCAGTAACATAACGGTCGGTCAATTTGACACATGCCATGAGTGCTTCGTCAGTATATGTCACATTGTGATGCTCTTCGTATTTGTCTTTTATATTCCGAAGAATCTGCAATGTCTCTTCCGGTGTAGTAGGTTCTACCAATACTTTTTGGAAGCGACGTTCCAATGCTCCGTCTTTTTCAATATTCTGTCGGTACTCATCTAGGGTAGTGGCACCGATGCACTGTATTTCACCTCTGGCTAATGCTGGCTTCAGCATGTTGGCTGCATCCATGGATCCTGCTGCTGAACCAGCTCCAACGATATTATGGATTTCATCGATGAAGAGAATGATATTCGGATTCTTTTTCAGTTCATTAAGAATAGAACGGATTCGTTCTTCAAACTGTCCGCGATATTTGGTTCCAGCCACGACCGAGGTCATATCCAAAGCTACAACTCGTTTGTTGAAGAGAATACGGGATACCTTTTTCTGAACGATACGTAAGGCCAGCCCTTCGACAATAGCCGATTTTCCTACGCCTGGTTCTCCGATAAGAATCGGGTTATTTTTCTTACGGCGACTCAATATTTGGGCGAGGCGTTCAATTTCTTTTTCTCGTCCTACTACAGGGTCTAGATTCCCAGCTTCTGCCGCTTTTGTCATGTCAGTGCCAAATGAGTCTAATACAGGTGTTTCGTTGGCAGGTTTCCGTTCGCTGGTTCTAGTGGCAGATGGAGTATCAGATGGAGTTGAAGAGAATGCATTACCTTTGTCGGTATTCGGTCTGCGTGAAATTCCTTCCTCTTCTTCCTCTTCTTCGCCGAAATCCAATCCGCCTTGCGGCTCGGTTTTAGGAATCAGTTTGTCTACTATTTTTTGGTAAGTCACTTCGTTTTCTTCCAGCAGTCTGGAGGCTCTGTTCTGATTGTCTCTCATAATTGCCAATAATACATGTTCTGAATCTGTCTGGGTTGTTTTCATCAGTCTTGCTTCCAATAAACTCATTTTCAGTATTCTGGAGGCTTTTTCCGTAAAATCGACTGTCTCTTCCGAGAAAGATTCTTTTTCTGCTTCTTCTTTTAACAAGGTTTCCAGCTTGTCCTTCACTCGTGTCAAGTCTACATAGAGACTTCTTAATATATCAAATGCTTTACCTTCTCCGTTACGGATAATCCCAAGCAACAGGTGTTCTGGGCCTATTTTGCTGTTATGCAAACGGCAAGCCTCTTCTTTGCTATATTGAATGATATCGGAAACTCTTTGTGTAAATTGGTTGTTCATAATTTAACCCCTCTCTAAAAGTAATCGTTCTGGTAACTATACCAGAAGTGCAAATATACATCTATAAATAATAGGATAAAAGTTCTTATGGGTTATTTAACAAAATGTGTGCCACATTAATGAAATATATCCTTTTTAAGAGAGTGACACCGAAGAGTAAAAAACTTTAATAGGTAACACTTTTTTTGTATAAAATGTTTCGTATATCGGCTAAAAGTCGTACTTTAGCATGGTTTTTTACAAACCGAGAGATGTATAATTAATATTTGTTTAAATGCAAGACCAAGACAGAATTATAAAAATTAACATCGAAGAGGAAATGAAGTCGTCGTACATCGATTACTCAATGTCGGTAATCGTAGCACGCGCCCTCCCGGATGTCAGAGATGGTTTTAAGCCGGTTCATCGCCGTATCTTGTATGGAATGATGGAACTTGGTAATACATCAGACAAGCCGTATAAGAAATCAGCAAGAATTGTAGGTGAAGTTTTAGGTAAATATCATCCGCATGGAGATTCTTCCGTATATGGAGCATTGGTCCGTATGGCTCAGGATTGGGCAATGCGCTATCCATTGGTGGATGGACAAGGTAACTTTGGTTCAGTAGACGGTGATAGTCCAGCAGCCATGCGTTACACGGAAGCCCGTCTGAAGAAAGTCGGTGAAGAGATGATGCAGGACTTGTATAAGGAAACTGTTGATTTTCAGAACAACTTCGATGATACATTGCAAGAGCCGACAGTGATGCCGACACGTATCCCGAATCTTCTGGTAAACGGAGCCTCTGGTATTGCAGTTGGTATGGCAACTAATATGCCGACTCATAACTTAGCCGAAGTAATTGACGCTTGTGTAGCATATATAGACAACAACGATATCGATGTTGATGGTTTGATGCATTATATCAAAGCTCCGGATTTCCCTACAGGAGGATATATATATGGTATAAGTGGCGTTCGTGACGCTTATGAGACTGGCCGTGGACGCGTTGTTATGCGCGCCAAAACAGAAATCGAATCTCATCCTACCCATGACAAGATTATCGTTAATGAAATACCTTACAATGTCAATAAAAAGGAACTGATTGAAAGCATCGCTTCATTGGTAAATGAGAAGAAAATTGAGGGTATTTCGTATGTGAACGATGAATCTGACCGTGAAGGTATGCGTATTGTCATCGATGTGAAACGCGATGCTAATGCGAGTGTTGTACTGAACAAACTTTTCAAGATGACAGCTTTACAAACTTCGTTCGGAGTGAACAATATCGCATTGGTTCACGGCAGACCGAAATTGCTGAATCTGAAAGATTTGATTCGTCTGTTTGTAGAACATCGCCACGAAGTGGTTATCCGTCGTACTCGTTATGATTTGCGGAAAGCCAAGGAACGTGCTCATATTCTGGAGGGTCTGATAATAGCTTCTGATAATATCGATGAAGTAATTCGTATTATTCGTGCAGCCAAGACTCCGAATGAGGCTATTGAGAACCTGATGGCTCGTTTCCAACTGTCAGAAATTCAGGCGCGTGCCATCGTCGAGATGCGTTTGCGTCAGCTGACAGGACTGATGCAGGATCAGTTGCATGCAGAATATGAAGAATTGATGAAACAGATTGCTTACTTCGAAGAAATTTTGACTAATGATGAACTTTGTAAGAAAGTCATTAAGGATGAATTAATTGAAGTAAAAGAAAAATATGGTGATAAGCGTCGTTCTGAAATCGTTTATGCTTCAGAAGAGTTCAATCCGGAGGACTTTTATGCTGATGACCAAATGGTTATCACTATTTCTCATCTGGGATACATCAAACGTACACCTTTGTCTGAATTCCATGCGCAGAATAGGGGGGGAGTAGGATCGAAGGGTAGCGAAACCCGTGATGAGGACTTCATTGAGCATATTTATCCGGCTACCATGCATAATACGATGATGTTCTTTACCCAAAAAGGTAAATGCTATTGGTTAAAGGTTTATGAAATACCGGAAGGTAACAAGACCTCAAAGGGACGTGCTATCCAGAATCTGCTGAATATCGATTCGGACGATATGGTGACTGCCTATTTGCGTGTCAAGAACCTGAATGACACTGAATTCATCAATAGCCATTATGTATTGTTCTGTACAAAGCAGGGTGTCATCAAGAAGACATTGTTGGAACAATATTCCCGTCCGCGTCAAAACGGAGTGAATGCCATTACCATTCGTGAAGACGACCGTGTCATCGAAGTTCGTATGACAAACGGAAACAACGAAATTGTGATTGCGAATCGTAATGGACGTGCTATCCGTTTCCATGAGAGTGCTGTCCGCGACATGGGACGTACTGCCACCGGTGTACGTGGTATTACCCTTGATGAAGATGGAGTAGATGAAGTTATCGGAATGATTTGTATCAAAGATCCTCAGAAAGAAACGATTATGGTTGTTTCTGAAAATGGTTACGGTAAACGTTCTGACATCGAAGATTATCGGAAAACGAATCGTGGAGGTAAAGGTGTCAAGACATTGAGTATTACAGATAAGACAGGTAAACTGGTAGCTATCAAATCTGTAACAGATGAGAATGACTTGATGATTATCAATAAGTCCGGTATTACGATTCGTCTGAAAGTTGCTGATGTACGTATCATGGGCCGTGCTACCCAAGGAGTCAAACTGATTGACCTTGAGAAGCGTAATGATCAGATTGGTTCTGTGTGCAAGGTTACCTCAGAACCGGAAGAAGATACTCAGGATGAAGATACGACATTGTCGGTAGGAGAGGAGGAATACATCTCTCCGGTAGAAGGACAGGAAGACGAGAACCTGGCTGAAGAGGCAAATGAAGATGACAAGAATTAACTAGAATAATTTGTGTATTACTTAATTTAAAATGTTATGAAAAAAATTTTATTTTCAGCAGCATTGCTTTTCACCGTATGCTCTATGTCAGCACAGGAAAGCGTAGTGAAAGAAGCAAAATCAGCTAAAAGTGACCCTGTAAAGGCTGCCGAGATTCTGGAACCGGCTTTGGTTGATCCTTCTACGGCAAGCGATCCAGAAACATGGAAGTTAGCTGGTGATTTTCAGAAGGCTATCTATGACGATGAAAACATGAAGTTGTATTTACCGGGTGGACAGGCTGACACTACAAAACTGTACAGCAGTTTGGCCAAAATGTTCGAATATTACACTAAATGTGATGAAGTAGAACAGGCTAAGGTAAAAAGTGGAGAATTGAAGAAACCAAAGTTGAGAAAGAAATTGGCAAAGACACTGGCAACTGTACGTCCTAATCTGACAAATGCAGGTTCTGATGCCTATAATGCCGGAAATTATGCTAATGCATTGAAGTTCTTTGGCTTGTATGTAGATGCACCACAGAATCCTATGTTTGCGGATGAAGATGCTGTAAAGAATGATACATTGACTCCTTTGATTGCCAACTATGCAGCTTTGGCAGCCAATACATTGAAAGATGAAGCTGCTGTCATTAAATATGCTGCTATTGGTAAGAATCATAAGGAAGAAGGTTACAGATCATTGATGTGTCTGGCTGAAGTATATGGAAAGGGTGAAAAGACAGACTCTGTACAGTGGCTGGCTACTATCAAGGAGGGTGTTGAAAAATTCCCAGCTCAGGAATATTTCATCGGCAACTTGATGGATTATTACATCCAGAAAGGTAAAATTGATGAAGGTCTGACTCAGATTGACGCTATCATTGCCAATAATCCGACTCCATACTTTATGTATGTTAAGGGTGTGCTTCAGTATGAAAAGAAGGATTACGAAAGTGCTATCGCTACTTTCAATGATATCATTGCCAAAAATGGCGATTTCGTAGCTGAATCATATTCTAAGATTGGTGATTGCTATTTCTTCCCGGCACAGATCATCGTAGAAGAGAATGCAAATCTTTCAATGGATGATCCGAAATATGCTACCAATGAGGAAAAGATTAAGGAACTGTATGAAAAAGCTAAACCTTTCTATGAAAAGGCTAAAGAATTGAAGCCTGATAACAAACAGTTGTGGGGACAGTACCTGTTGAACATCTACTGGAAGTTGAACAAGTCTGAATACGAAGCACTGGAAAAAGAATTGGGCTATTAATTATAAGACATTATTAGATTGACAGAAGCTTACTCAAGTTTACGGGTTCCTCGTATCTTTGGGTAAGCTTTTTGTATATAAATTATTGTATGAAGATTGTAGATCTTAGCCAGAACAATACCTTGCTGAACCAGTTTTTAGTTGAACTGCGGGATATAAATATGCAGAGAGACAGTATGCGGTTCAGGAGAAATGTTGAGCGAATTGGTGAAATTATGGCTTATGAGATAAGCCGTGATCTTCCATTCCGTCATGTAGATATACAGACGCCTTTAGGCGTATCACATACCTGTATTCCTGCCGTACAGCCTGTTATAGCCACAATTTTGCGTGCCGGACTTCCATTACACCAAGGATTTCTAAACTACTTTGACAAGGCAGAAAATGCTTTTGTTTCGGCTTACAGGAAATATATCGACGAGAATAATTTTGATATACACATTGAATATATAGCTGCTCCACAGATTGAGAATAAGATTCTGATTCTTACAGATCCGATGTTAGCTACAGGAAGCTCCATGGAACTGGCATATCAGGCTTTGCTTACGAAAGGAGAACCGTCCCATATCCATGTGGCTTCAGTGATAGCCAGCAGACAGGCTGTAGAGCATATCAAAAAAACATTACCTGAAGATAAAACGACAGTCTGGTGTGCCGCCATTGATCCGGCTATTAATGAGCATTCTTATATTATTCCTGGATTGGGAGATGCCGGAGATTTGTGTTTTGGTGAAAAAGAATAATGTCGAATCAAGATTGATTGTTAAACCTGGACTGTATTTTAAAATTGTTCAGGTTTATTTTTTGCAGGAAGTTATGTGAAAAAATTCCAAAGCATGCAATTCTGTCTGATATTGATTCTGAAAATTGTATTGGTCGAATTTTTGTAAGAAGAAAAGAGAATAATTATTCTCCTCAAGAATCTGTTTGCAGATGTCATATAATCAATATTATGTTTAATTGGAAATACATAAACCAACTTCCTCCTACTTTCTGTTTCAATTTAAGAGAAGATTTATTCACATAACCGATAATGCAGGATTTTCTTTACAGAACGGATATCGGGATAAAGTGATAGAAATTTCTCTGTCAAATCGGTTTCCCAATTTCCTTCTTTATCAGAGCCATCATTACGGACGGATAAACCGGCATTAAGCTGCAATATGTTATTGGGAAATGAGATACTGATTTGTCTGGTTGCAGATTCCCATACGAATGGAATGTTCTCTACCAGGATTTCATCCTGGTTTGAATCCAAAAGCAGATTCATATAGCCTCGTTCGTTCTCATTGAACTCAAAATCCATATAGGCGTTATAGAGCGTTTCCGAAGCCGTCAGTTCATTTTTTATAGCTTCCTGTTCTTCCATACTGGCTCCTTCTATTTCGTACGAAATATCGCAAATAAAGTATTTACGCATGGATGGCTCTACAAAAATAGTCACTTGTTGGGTATTGTGCGCGTCGTCCATTACAGTAACAGAGACTTTTCCAACGCTTTTAGGAATTATGCTGATAGAATTACCGACGACTTGCGGATACAGAATCTTTTCATTTGAAGAAAATACGTCGTAATTACCTACTCCTCCAAAAATAAGGAGCTCATCCGGTTGACCTACTGCACAAGAGATGGTTGCGTCATTGACAGGAATCTGCTGCAGATTACCTTTTTGCAGATAGAGTTCAATTTCACTTTCATCGTTACATGATACACAGCAAAACAAGATTGTCAGCAGAGAAAATATGTATGTAAAGAATTTATCGGGTTTCATAGAGAGTCATATTGATTAAGGTTCTTGGATACTAACAAATTAAATAAAAAAATATCATAATTACAAATGCCGACTCCACTACCCGATTGTTTATTAACTGTATTTAACTTATAATCTTTGGGATAAGCATAAAATCTGTTATAAAGGGCTTTTTGACAGAAAAAAAATGGATGGAAACAGGCCTGTTATACTGTTTCCATCCATTTTTCCTGTCAGGATTTATCTGTTCTTTCTTTAGCATTTGATTTGAAGTTCTTCCAGAATCTTGTGCATTTCCTGATATGTCGTGATACGGGTCGGAACCAGCGGTAAACGAAGCTTGTTCTCAATCATTCCCATCATGCTTAACATAGCTTTCACACCTGCCGGATTCCCGTCGACAAACAACAGTTTGAACAGTTCGGTAAAACTGTGATGGATATGTAAGGCACTCGCATAATCTCCTGCCAAGGCCAAACGGACCATCTTGCTGAATTCACGTGGAAATGCGTTTCCGATAACTGAAATTACCCCCACTGCCCCTAAGGTAATCAATGGGAAGGTGATACCGTCATCGCCTGAGATGACATCAAAATTGGCCGGTTTGTTCTTGATGATGTCGTCCATCTGGGTAATATTGCCCGATGCTTCCTTGATCGCTACGATATTTTCGAAATCACGAGCCAGTCGCAAGGTCGTTTCGGCAGTCATATTGACACCGGTACGCCCCGGTACATTATAAAGAACGACCGGAAGATTGGTTGATGTAGCGATGGCTTTATAGTGCTGGTAAATACCTTCCTGTGAAGGTTTGTTGTAATATGGAACTACTACCAATACGGCGTCTACACCTGTAAAATCGTCGTTTTTCAGTGTATCGATGACCCCTTGAGTACAGTTACTTCCAACGCCCAGTAAGATAGGTACACGTCCGTTTACACGTTCTATCACGGTTTTCTTTATCTTTTGCTTTTCTTCAGCGGTCAATGTCGGAGTTTCAGCAGTTGTTCCCAAAACACAGAGGAAGTCTACACCATTCTGTACCTGATATTCAACCAGCCGTACCAGTGCATCGTAATCTACACTTCCATCTTCTTTGAATGGAGTAATCAGGGCTACTCCCATTCCTTTAAGTCTTCTTCGTATCATAAATGGATTATAAACTCGTTATTTAGGTGTACAAAAATACGAATATTTTCTTTCTATGCGTTATTTTTAATAGCTTTTTTGACTTTTCTGTGTGAAAAGTAAGGAAATGAAAGCTTATTCCTGTTCCAGCAGTGCAAGGAACTCGTCCTCATTCATGATAGGAATGCCTAGTTTCTGAGCTTTTTCCAGTTTGCTGGGACCCATATTGTCTCCTGCAAGGATAAAGCTGGTTTTCTTTGAAATACTTCCCACATTTTTCCCTCCATTCTTTTCGATAAGATCTTTATACTCATCACGTGAATGATGTATGAATACACCACTGATGACGATAGATTTTCCTTGTAGCTTGTCGGTCTGCCCTGCCAGATCTTCTTCATCGGCTTCAAAACGGAGCCCGGCTTCCTGTAACCGTCTGATGAGTTCCTGATTTTTTTCGTTTGTGAAATAAAGGCGGATGCTTTGAGCTATCTTTTCGCCGATTTCGTCTACATGTATCAGGTCATCCAGACTGGCATTCGCCAGCGCATCAATAGAGCGGAAAGCTTTAGCGATTTTTTTGGCTACAGTTTCTCCTACAAAACGGATACCTAAAGCAAACAACACTCGTTCGTAAGGAACTTCTTTTGAACGGCTGATACCTTGAATGATGTTGTCTGCCGATTTTTCGCCCATCCGGTCCAAACGGCAGATATCGGCAGCCTGAAGGGTGTAAAGATCGGCTACATCCTTGATAAGTCCTTCCTGGTAGAACTGGTCAACAGTTTCTGGCCCCAACCCTTCGATGTTCATGGCTTTGCGGCTGATGAAATGTTCTATCTTTCCCTTTATCTGTGGCGGACAGGCTGTTTCGTTGGTGCAGTAGTGGGCTGCTTCGTCTTCGTAGCGTACCAGCGGACTTCCACATTCCGGACAATGAGTAATGAATGTTACCTTTTCGCTGTCGGCCGGTCTGGAAGCTAAATCCACCCCGGTAATTTTCGGGATAATCTCCCCACCCTTTTCTACGTAAACACTGTCGCCGATGTGCAGGTCAAGCGAGGCGATGATGTCTGCATTATGCAGTGAGGCACGTTTCACTACGGTACCGGAGAGTTGGACCGGATCCAGATTGGCTACCGGTGTAACAGCTCCCGTGCGTCCTACCTGATAGGTAACTTTCAGCAGTTTCGTCAGTGCCTGTTCTGCTTGGAACTTGTAGGCGATAGCCCATCGTGGAGATTTGGCTGTATACCCCAGATTTCGTTGCTGACGGGCAGAATTTACCTTCAGGACAATACCATCAGTAGCTACCGGAAGATTCTTGCGCTCTACATCCCAATAGTTGATGAAATCGAACACTTCCTGCAAGGTGTGGGCCTTTTTCATGTGTGAAGAAATCTTGAATCCCCAACGGGCCGCTTCCTGAAGGTTTTCATAATGGCCGTCGTGTGGCAGATTCTCACCGAGCAGATAATAGAGATAGGCATCGAGTTTACGCGCTGCAACTACAGAAGAGTTCTGCGATTTCAGGGTTCCCGAAGCTGCATTACGCGGATTGGCAAACAGCGGCTCTTCTCGCAGTTCTCTTTCTCTGTTCAGGTTTTCAAACGAATCCCAAGGCATAAGAATTTCTCCGCGGATTTCAAACTGTGCGGGATATCCTTCGCCGTGTAATACCAAAGGGATGCTTCGGATGGTCTTTACATTGTCTGTTACGTCATCGCCTTTTACACCGTCTCCCCGTGTAACGGCACGTATCAGTTTCCCATCTTCATAAGTTAATGAGATGGAGGTCCCGTCAAACTTCAGCTCACAGCAGATTTCAAAATCTTCATTGAGTGCCTTGCGTACTCGTTCGTAGAATTCGGTGACTTCCGCTTCGGAATAAGTATTACCCAAAGACAGCATCGGATATTTATGCTCTACCTGCGTGAAGTTCTTGTTCAGGTCACTGCCCACACGTACGCTGGGCGAATTACTGTCATAGTGTTCCGGGTGTCTGGCCTCCAGATCTTGCAGTTCGCGCATCAGTTTATCGAATTCCTGGTCGCTGATGACCGGTGCATTCAGGACGTAATACTTATAATTGTGAAGATGCAGCTCTTCACGCAATTGGTCTATTCTTTCTATTTCTGTCATGGTGAGTCGAATGATGTTTCATGCAAAAGTAACAAAAATGTCTCATCGCACGGTGAGGGTGCGGCAGAATATTTGTACTTTTGCTGAAAAATAATGAAACCATGAGAATAGATATTATCACCGTTTTACCGGAAATGATTGAAGGGTTCTTTAACTGTTCCATCATGAGCCGTGCACAGAAAAAAGGGATTGCCGAGATTCATATCCATAACCTCCGCGACTATGCTTATGATCGCTATCGGAAGGTAGACGATTACCCGTTCGGAGGTTGTGCAGGAATGGTAATGAAAATTGAACCGATAGACCGTTGTATCTCTGCCTTGAAGGCGGAACGTGATTACGATGAAGTCATCTTCACTACACCCGATGGCGAACAGTTCAACCAGAAGATGGCGAATACACTTTCTTTAAGTCAGAATCTGATTATCCTCTGTGGGCATTTCAAGGGAATCGACTATCGCATCCGGGAGCATTTCATCACGAAGGAAATCAGCATTGGCGACTATGTACTGACGGGAGGCGAACTGGCAGCGGCAGTCATAGCCGATTCTATCGTGCGAATTATCCCTGGAGTCATTTCGGACGAACAATCGGCTTTGTCAGATTCTTTCCAAGACAATCTGCTGGCTCCTCCGGTCTATACCCGACCGGCAGAATACAACGGATGGAAGGTTCCTGAGGTGTTGCTCTCTGGACACGAAGCTAAAATCAGAGAATGGGAATTCCAGCAGTCATTGGAACGTACCCAGCGTTTACGCCCCGACTTGCTAAATGAAAAATAATGACAATTATGATTCCTTCTATCTGTCGTTTTTCGACGGATGAATGAAAAAGTCCGGTCTGTCTTCGGAGTTTCTTAAGCTATGGCTGAAACGTTCGACTGATAGACCGGACTTTTCCTTTGAAGTTTTATGATGTAAAAATTTTTCTTTTCCCGTTACGATTATCTGGCAAAAAACGAACTCACGTTTAATTCGAAACGTTTAGGCGTTTTCATTCATTCGTGAGTTCGTTTACATCAAAACGTCCAGGCGTTTTGGAGTGGTTCGTAATTCTGAATTGTAGGCTTGAGGGAGTTAAACTTCCAAAGCACCTATGATGTCTTTTACTGAAGCAAATCCATGGCGGTCCAGGTAATCGTTAATGCCGGCTGCTACCTTTACTGTGATTGCTGGATCGATGAAATTGGCTGTACCAATCTGGATAGCCGAAGCGCCTGCCAACAGGAACTCTACAGCATCTTTCCAGTTCATGATACCACCCAATCCGATTACAGGAATCTGTACGGCTTTGGCTACCTGCCATACCATACGCAAAGCGATCGGCTTGACAGCGGCGCCCCCCATTCCGCCGGTAACAGTGGAAAGTACAGGCTTGCGTTTTTCAGCGTCAATCGCCATGCCCAGCAAAGTGTTTATCAGCGATACACTGTCGGCACCGGCACCTTCCACCGCACGTGCTATTTCGGTGATGTCTGTTACGTTTGGTGAGAGTTTTACAATCAATGTCTTGTCGTATACTTTACGGACTGCACTGACTACTTCTGCTGCTCCATGAGCTGTTACTCCGAAAGCCATGCCTCCTTGTTTGACATTCGGGCAAGAGATATTCAATTCGATGGCTGGAATGTTTTCAAGTTCATTAATGATACGGGCGGTTTCTGCGTAGTCGTCAATCTGAGAACCTGACACATTCACAATCATATTGGTACGGATGTCCTTAATCTGCGGATAAATGTGTTCAGCAAAATAATGTACTCCCTTATTCTGCAAACCGACAGCATTCAACATCCCCATAGGTGTCTCAGCCATACGTGGATACGGATTCCCTTCCCGGTGATGCAGGGTAGTTCCTTTTACAATGATACCACCTATTTCTTCCAGATTTACGAAATCCTGGAATTCCAGACCATATCCAAATGTACCCGATGCAGTCATGACCGGGTTTTTCATTGCCAGTTTACCGATGTTTACACTTAAATCTGCCATAATAATTTCTTTATATTAAATACCGGACCTTCTTTACATACACACACATGACCTTCATCGGTCTTTTCTACACAGCAGAGGCAGGCGCCTACACCGCAGGCCATCGTATTTTCCAATGACACCTCACATTCGATACTGTTCGCTTTAGCATACTTGGCTACAGCCATCATCATCGGTTTGGGACCACAGGTGTAAATCATATCAAATTGGGTTTGCTGCAGGATGCTGTGCATGGTAACATACCCTTTTTCACCCATACTTCCATCTTCTGTCGTGGTATATACTTCGCCGAATCTGGCAAATTCGTCCAATTGGAGCAAATCGTTTTTCGACCGTGCCCCCAGGAGGAATACCGGTTTACAACCCATTTTCAGCAGAGTTTCACCCAGATAAAGCATTGGGGCTGTACCTACGCCACCACCTACAAGCAACACTTTCTTTGAGGTGTCTGCAGGCAATGTGAATCCGTTCCCCAACGGTAAAACTACATTTACGATATCACCCTTCTGTACGGTAGCCAGTTTACGTGTACCGTCGCCTACAAGCTGTACCAGGAACCATACTTCGTTATTCGTTCTGTCTACATAGTTAATGGAAATCGGACGGCGTAAGAAAGTCGTGTTTGAACCGTCCACTCGAATTTCTGCAAACTGACCGGGCAGCATCTCAGGGAGTGGATCAGCCTGAGTCAGTTTGATGAGAACATAATTGGCATGCAAATGGATGTTCTCGGTTACTGTCAAATCTAAAATATATTTCTTCATAAAAATAGGGTAAATTCGTTTGTAATGCAAAGATAACGAATTTACCCTAAAATCTATATCTGAAATCGGGATAGCTGATGTCTGTTCCTTATTTTTCCGGTTTAAACACTTCGTAGGTACCGTTGTCGAAGAAAATTCTTATTTCAGTGATTTTGGGATGTGGTTTTTCAATGTACCTAATCTCTTCTTTTACAGTTTCTTTAGGTACAAATTGGCCATATTTTGATGCATTCTCCTTTAAAAAATCGGGAACATCCGTGTCTTCGACCGTAAATTTTGGATTCTCATCGGGTTGTAGAGAGAAAGACATATCAGAAATGGCAGGAGTTTCTTCTTCCATTTCTCCTTCGCCATAAAGCAACCAGTTGATGTTGATTTTCGGGTATGCTTTATGGATGCGCATGACAACTTCAAGGCTTGGTTTATTGCGTCCTCCGAAGATATGGGATAGAGAGGAGGTCGAAATACCAATCTTTTCGGCAAATTCGGCGTTAGTCAAGCCTTCTTTTTGCATGATTGATGCGATACGGTCCTTCATTTGGCACAAATTTCTATGGTTTGATACTGATTACAAAAGTATATAAACGGATTTATAAATGCAAATTTACATCTATATTTTTTGGTGTACATTGGTAAATCTAATCGTATAGACATAAATATACAAATGTTTATTATTGTGCGTAATACAATTGTAAATACCTTGTTGTAATACTTCTGATAATATTTGTAATTATCTGATTATCAAATCGAATATTATTGAATTACAAAAATATTCATTCAAAGTTGAAAGAATTGAAGCCTTATTCGTAAAAATATTGAAGTTTGATTTTGTTATTATTGTATATCCAGTTGGTTTATAGCATACTATATAGGTTTTAATGCATATGCATAAAAATCCGATTCCATTTATAACTGTAATATTTACATACGTATTTCGCATGTAAATATCTGTACATCAGTGAATGATGACATTTTCAAATGTAATCTCAAAGAAGTTTTTTTATTTATTTACATTTGTATATATCCAATTGTAAACACAAATGGAATCCAAACTAGTTACAAATGTAAAACACTGGATAGAATTCTTAATTATTCATTTACAATATAAAGTTATTGTCAGAATTTGTAGAGATGTCTGCCTTATCCTATTTACATCAATATTCCGAGATTTATTGATATGAAAAGGTATTATGTATTTGAGGCTGGATCGTTTTGTTCGTAAAGTTCTTGAGATTTCGTTGGAATATCAGCCTGCAAACTTGGTTGTGCTGAAAATATACTCCATAAATGTTTATCGCCAGGATTGTAATATTCAATTAAAAAGAGCATATACCGACCAAGATAATTTTGCTCTCAATAATCACAAAGTTCTGGATGGAGCAAGATACATTTTCATCTTATTTTCTAGTATATTTTATTGTTTCGTCTGTTTTCATGAGAATCGGAAAATCGCGACCAACTGTTCGAAAGGCTCTAAATTTTCGATTCTCATGAAAGTTGGAGTTTTCTTTTATTTGCAAAAACAAGTAGTCCTTCCTGCATCCGGCTTATAGGGCCAGGATATAGGAAGGACTTGATGATTTGTTCCTTTGAATTATTTCCTCCGGATCATAGAAAAATTTTCTTTGGGAAGGGGAATTGGATAATATTAATGAAGTATGAAAAAGACCAGTTCTTTCAGTAACTCTCCGTCTGATTGGGAAGAGTTCCCTACTCCTTTCGATTTAGCGTCACAAGTGCGGATAGCTCCGATTATCTGCATCACTTTTACTCCGGTGTATCGGTGCATGGCAATGCTATAGTCTTTAGCTTGCCATGCAGACCGGAGTCCTAATTGGGTGGCAATACCTTGGTCTGATTTATCGGGTGCATAATAAGCCAACATCAGATTCGAAAAGAAGCTGAACAAGAAACTCAGTGTAACCTGAAGTGGATTATTTTTTGGATTATCGTTAAAATATTTTACTATTTGGTTTGCCTTTAGAATATCTTTTGAGATGAGTGCATTTTTTAATTCGAAATTATTGTAGTCTTTACTGATTCCAATATTCCGCTCAATATGTTCTGGAGTAATTCGGCGTTCACCTGCCGGTAAGGTGATAATTAATTTTTCCAATTCTCCAGCCATTCGATTTAAGTCTGTACCTACAAACTCGGCCATCAGCTCGGCTGCTTTAGGTTCGATATCTACCTTTTTGCGCTTCAAGTATGAAGAAATAAAGCCAGGAAGTTGTGCTTCCTTCAACTTCTTTGATTCAAACAAGACTCCTGATTTTTCTATTTCTGCTGTCACTTTTTTTCTTCTGTCCAATGTACCATGTTTATAGCAAATCACTAGAATTGTGCTTGGCATTGGCTTCTGAAGATAGAAAGACAGGTCATCCCAGTTTCTGAGATTTTGTGCTTCCTTTATGACGACGACTTGATGATCGGACATCATTGGGTACCGTCTGGCTGTATTGATTATAGAGGGTAAATCAGTATCAGAACCATAAATAATGGAAAGGTTAAACTCCTTTTCTGTTTCATTAAGTGCTGTATCAACGATGTATTCCGCAATACGGTCTATGTAATAATCTTCTTCCCCCATCAGGAAATAGACAGGTGCATATACCCGATTTTTCAGGTTCCGCACTATTTCTTCATAAGTTATTTCTTTTGCCATAATTAGTAAAATTACCAGTCAAATTTCAGGTGTTTGACAGTCCGTCTTTCACCCATAATTAATTGTAATGCATCAATGCCAATCTCTACATGTTCACGGACAAAATTCCTGGTGACCAAAGTATCGCTTTGTTCTGTTTTTACCCCCTCAGGTATCATGGGTTGGTCTGAAACCAACAGAAGTGCACCTGTGGGAATGTGGTTGGCAAAACCTGTTACAAACAAGGTTGCAGTTTCCATATCAACAGCCATAGCGCGTGTCTTGAGAAGATACTCTTTAAACTGTTCGTCGTATTCCCAGATTCGTCGATTAGTTGTATAAACAGTTCCAGTCCAATAATCCCGAGAGTGATTACGGATAGCTGTAGAGACAGCACGTTGCAGCATGAAAGCAGGCAATGCGGGTACTTCAGGAGGGTAATAATCATTGGACGTACCTTCTCCACGGATGGCCGCGATAGGAAGTATCAGGTCTCCTATCTGATTCTTTTTTGATATTCCGCCACATTTACCAAGGAACAGGCATGCTTTAGGACTGATGGCACTTAGCAGGTCCATAATGATGGCTGCATTGGGGCTTCCCATTCCAAAATTAATGATGGTAATACCATTTGCATGGGCTGAAGTCATATTTGCATCACGTCCTAAAACCGGTACACCAAATCGTTCTGCAAAAATCTCAACGTAATTATTGAAATTCGTCAACAGTATATATTCTCCAAAGTCTTCTAAAGGTCTTTTTGTATAGCGCGGCAGCCAATTGGCCACGATTTCCTCTTTTGTTTTCATATTCTTTTGGGCTTTTAGGCAGTCTGAACAGGCTGTGTTTTCACAAAGATACATGAAAAAAGTGAGATTCTGAAGCGATGAAAGTATGGGTGATTAAGAAGAGAAGCATTAAATCTTTCGTATTGTGCAGGTTTTATTGGGGTTCTTTTCTATTTTTGTACTTTGGATTTTTATATGGACCTATAAATGATAACTCTGAATTTACCGGCATACCCGTTTAAAACCATGGTAAAGAACGGGAAGCAGTATATATTTGATGTTTTGCGTAAAAAATATGTAGCTTTAACTCCTGAAGAATGGGTACGACAACATTTTACCCGTTTTTTACTACAGGAAAAGGGCTATCCACTAGGCTTGATGGCTAATGAGATACAGGTGAATCTGAACGGAACCCGTAAGCGTTGTGATACTGTATTATTTAACCGTGACCTTACAGCACGAATGATTGTAGAATATAAAGCTCCCTCGGTAGAAATTACGCAGGCTGTTTTTGATCAGATAACCCGTTATAACATGGTTCTGAAAGTGGATTATCTAGTGGTCAGCAATGGGTTACGGCATTATTGTTGTCGCATCAATTATTTGAATGGTACTTATTCTTTTCTACCTGAAATTCCTTGTTATAACGAATTGTAAACAGAACAACCGGCTACCTCCTTCAGTATATTGAGGATGCAGCCGGTTGTTGATATGTTGATTTTATAACAACGTTTATTTAGTCTTGGTTTCGAGTTGTCTTTCCGGAACTACACCAGCCAATTCCGGGTCAATCATGATACGTCCGCAATATTCACATACGATGATTTTCTTACGCATACGGATATCCAGCTGTTTTTGAGGCGGAATCTTATTGAAGCAACCACCACAGGCATCACGTTGCACGTATGTAATACCCAAGCCGTTGCGAGAATTCTTACGGATACGTTTGAAAGCTTGCAACAAACGAGGCTCGATGGTAGTTTCCAGATTTTTGGCCTTTTCTCTCAATTTTTCCTCTTCTGCTTTTGTTTCAGAAATGATTTCGTCCAACTCGTTCTTTTTTACATCGAGGTCCTTCTTTCTTTCTTCCAGCATCTGAGTGCTTTTCACGATTTCTTCCTCTTTTGCTTTGATGGAAGCTGTATACTCACGGATACGTTTTTCACACAACTCCACTTCCAAACTTTGGAATTCGATTTCTTTAGTCAGCACATCGTATTCGCGGTTATTGCGAACGTTATCCTGCTGAGACTTATACTTTTCAATGGATGTCTTTGCAGTTTCAATTTCGATTTTCTTGCTGGCTACATTTGATTTCAGCTCTTCGATTTCAGTCTTAATTTTGTCGATGCGGGTACTCAGACCGGTTACTTCATCTTCCAAGTCCTGCACTTCCAAAGGCAACTCCCCTCTTAGCGTCTTGATTTTATCGATTTCAGACAGCATAGTCTGCAACTGATACAATGCTTTCAATTTTTCTTCTACGCTCAGTTCGTTTGGATCTTTCTTTACTTCTTTAGCCATAATATTTTACAGATATTTTATAGGATTCGTATTGATACGTGTCTGTTGGATTTCCAATGACGGAAATTTATCTTTTATTATAGAATAGAATATTTCTTTGGTATATTGTTCACTTTCATAATGTCCTATCTCCGCAATCAGAATACTGTGCTCATAATTGAAATAATCGTGGTATTTCACTTCGCCGGTAATGAATATATCTGCCTGCTGGCTGACTGCTTTTGGCAGAAGAAAAGCGCCGGCTCCTCCACATAGAGCCACTGTCTGGATCAGTCGTCCGTTGAAGCGGGAATGTTTCACACATCCTACTTCAAATGTCTTCTTGATCCGTTTCAGGAAATCGGTTTCTGTTTCCGGTTCTTTCAGTTCTCCAATGATTCCGGACCCTACCTGATTCCACGTATTGGCCAAAGGATAGAAGTCATAGGCCGGCTCTTCGTAAGGATGAACAGCCAGCAGGGCTTTCGTGACAGCACTTCGCAGATAGGCAGGCAGGATTGTTTCAATCCGGGTTTCAGGTTCCTTGTGAAGTTCACCGATCTTGCCGCAATAGGGATGTGTTCCCTCCTGTGCTCTGAAAGTCCCTTCTCCTTCCACATTGTAGCTGCATGCATCATAGTTGCCGATACATCCGCAACCGACTTCGAAAAGAGCCTGACGGACAATGTCGGCCATTTTTGCCGGTACGAAAGTAACCAGCTTGAGCAATGCGTTTTCTCTAGGGTCAAGGATACGGATGTTCTGCAGTCCGATTTTTTCGGCTATCTTGTAGTTTACTCCCTGAGGAGCGTTGTCCAGATTGGTATGCATGGAGAAGATCGTGATGTCATTCTTGATGGCTTTCATGATACAACGTTCCACGTAATCCTTTCCGGTAATGGATTTATATCCTTTAAAGATCAGCGGATGATGTGACACGATGAGGTTATATCCCAGTGTGACAGCTTCATCCACAACAGCTTCCGTTACGTCCAGACACAACAAAGCCCCTGTAGCTTCCGCGTCTGTCAATCCGATTTGCAGTCCGGCATTGTCGAATCCGTCCTGCAAAGGCAGAGGCGCGAACATCTCAAGGGCATTTACAATTTCCTTAATTTTCATGATTCGCGAAAATAACTTGTGCAAAGATAAGCAAAAGTTAGGAAATAATCGAAAATTTACACTGATTTCCGTGTTTTTATCTTGAGTTTCCGCTTACCAGCAGCCGTGTACAAGAGGTTTGATTTCCTCTTCGTATACTTTCCGGACGATATTCATCTCTTCTTCTGTAAACGGCGGCAGGTCGGATGCCTGTGCGTTGGCTGTGATCTGTTCCGGTGAACTGGCTCCCGGAATTACGGTGCCGACTGCAGGGTACATCAGAATGTAACGGAGAGCTGTTTGTGCCAACTGGTCTGTGTGAAGCAGCTCTTTCAGCCGTGCAGCTGCATGAAGTCCTTTCTGATAATCTACTCCGGAAAATGTTTCTCCTTTGTCAAAATAAGCACCGTCGCGATTATAGGAGCGGTGGTCATGAGCACCGAATGAAGTGTTCTCCGTAAATTTCCCTGTCAGCAATCCGCTGGCAAGTGGGACTCTGGTTATAATTCCTACCTGTTTCTGCTGTGCCTGTTCGAACAGTTCTTCTGCGGGGCGAAGACGGAACATATTGAAGATAATTTCAATGGCTGATATATCCTGTTTTAAAGCTTCCAGTGCTTCAGAAATCCGTTCTACACTTACACCATAGTGAGCGATGAGGCCTTCCTGTTTCAGGCGGTTCAGTTCATCAAAGACTTCTTGTTTTTGGTAAACTTCGGATGGTGGGCAATGCAGCAGCACCAAATCCAGTTGTTCCTTTTGCAGGTTCTGAAGTGAATCATGGATGAACTGACGGATGTTTCGGGCATTATATCCGGAGGCGACATGCGGGTTCAGTTTTCTGCCGCATTTGGTCACAACGTAAATCTTTTCCTTTTTGTTTTTCAGGAATTCTCCGATTGTTTTTTCACTATTGCCATCCTGATAAATATCGGCGGTGTCAAACAGATTGATACCTTGTTCACAGGCTGCTTCCAGGGTTTTCCAAGCCTTGTCTGCATCGAATGCTTCTCCCCATTTTGATCCTAACTGCCAGGTTCCAAGCGAGATTTCGCTAACCTTGAACCCGGTTTTTCCTAATATTCTGTAATTCATGATCGGATAATTTTTATTCAATAATTAATTCTTCTGCAAAGTTACGGTAGGGATCTGTATCCGGCAATAACCGTAAAAAGAATCAGATACTGATAAATTTATGGGTATGTGTGTCTGTTTGAAGTTTCTGATTTCTGGTTAAATTTGCAAATAAAAAATCAATGTATCAGCGAAAACTGCCTTTAGATTTGTCGTGTGGGATTCGGATCACAATGGGGATTATCGGAGCCAAGTGGAAACCTTGTCTGATTGATGCTGTGAGGGAACGCCCCAAACGGCCTAGTGAGTTACACAGAGAGATACCGGAAGCAATTCCCCGGGTGCTGGACCAGCAGTTAAAAGAACTGGAAGAACATGGAATAGTGGAGAAGAAAGTATATGCCGAAATTCCGTTGCGCAGTGAATATAGTCTGACAGAACTGGGCCGCAGTCTCTTGCCATTGATTGATGCGCTGGATGACTGGGGAGAAGAACATCGGGCCTGGTACGAAGCTCGTCAGTGAGTTTCATGCCAGGCCGTTAAAACTATAGTTCGAGCAGCTCCAGATCATCCGGGACGAAGATGCTTCCTTTGAAGTGCTTGCCCGCTTCTTCGGTATATTTCATTTTACGCGTTTCCAGGGTTTGGTCTTCCGTGTGGTAAAGCAGCAGGTGTTTCACATTCAGCTGGGCGGCCAGTCTTCCGGCATCGAGAGCTGTGCTGTGATGTTTCTCATAAGGTTTGAAACGTTCCCGGTCTTCATAGAGACAGAAGGCTTCACATAATAACCAGTCCGCTCCTTCCACATAGTTTCGGTTGGTTTCATTGTAGGGTTCGTCTCCCAGACAGGTCAGAATCTGATGGTCTGGCAAAATAGCCCGGAAGCCGAATTGCTTTTCTTTAGTAGACAGGATGTCAAAGCATTGCAGCTTCATGCCGGCAGCTTCCAGTGCATCCCCGTCTTTTACTTCACAAAGCAGAATGCGCTCTCCCAGGCAAGCTACGATTTTTCCGGGTAAAGTCATCCGGCATATCCAGTCAATGACCTGTATGGCTTTATCATGGGCATATACCCGAAAGATACCTTCGTATTTACCCTGCTGCATGTGTTGGGCAATCGTGCGGATTATCCAGATGACTCCAAGTATATGGTCGGTATGTGCGTGAGTAACAAACAGGTTGTGAATGTCAGAAATGGCAATCCCTGCTTTTTCCAGCTGAATCAGGATGCCGTTGCCTCCTCCGGCATCAACCAGCAGTGTTCCCTGAGAAGTGCGTAGTGCAAAACATGTGTTATAACAACGGGTGACGGCGGCATTTCCCGTGCCCAGCATGATCAGTTCATTTTTCTTATTTCCCATTTTCAAGAAGCTGTGGATTTGTTTTATTTTGCAAAGGTAGCAAAGATTTGCGACAGTCTTCTTTCCTGCGGATGAAGCCGGTGAAAAATATTCAGGTAAAAAAGAAGGAGAAAAACGTATACCTGTTATCTTTGCGCGGAATTTAAAAAATGTATCTGGACTTTATGTATTTGAGTGCGAGGAATAAGGAGACCTGGTTTCACCTGATTGCCATTCTGACGGTCAGTATCTGGGGATCTACTTTTATTGCGACAAAATCATTGATTAATCACGGACTGACTCCCGTTGAAATATTTACTTACCGTTTTTCACTGGCCTATGTATGCTTGCTTGCCGTCTGCCATCGGAAAATGCTGGCTAACAGCTGGCGTGACGAAGGTTTCTTTTTGCTGGCAGGACTGACCGGCGGATCACTCTATTTTATATCAGAGAATTCTGCTTTGGAGATTACCATGGCCTCCAATGTATCTCTGATTGTCTGTACCACTCCGGTGCTGACTGTACTGTTGTCCAGTCTCTTTTTCCGGGAGAAACTGCGGAAAGGATTTGTCATAGGCTCGCTGGTCGCTTTGTCCGGTGTTGCCCTGGTTGTATTCAATGGAAGCGTACTTCTGAAATTGAATCCTTTGGGCGATTGTCTGACTTTGGTTGCAGCTCTTTCCTGGGCCTTTTATAGTTTGATACTTCGTCGGATGGGCAACCGCTACTCTACCCTGTTCATTACCCGTAAAGTTTTCTTTTATGGTCTGCTCACTCTGTTCCTTTATTTACCCTTTGTCTCTTCTTCTTTCCATCCTGACCGTTTGTGGCTTCCGGCAGTTTATATCAATCTGTTGTTTTTGGGCATTGTGGCTTCCATGCTTTGTTATATATCATGGAACGCTTGTGTACGGATTATCGGAGCTTCAAGGGCTTCCAACTACCTGTATATAAATCCGCTTGTGGCAGTTTGGGCTTCCCATGTATTTCTTTCCGAACCGATTACATCAACAGCTTTATTGGGAGCAGTGTTGATTCTGGGTGGCGTCTATATGGTGGAGCAGTTGTAGATGTAACCTTTAACTGCACAGTATTTCATTAATGAAAAACCCGTCACTGACAGGCAGTCAATAACGGGTCGTTTTCTTCATATCATGTTGATTAATAAGCGCGGGCAAACAATACGCGGCGGGCAGACGGTTTTCCTGTAACCATATCCACACCCGGAGTCAGGCTTTCTTCATCAGCTTCGAAAGGTAAACAGCGGATTGTAGCCTTAGTTTCTTCCTTGATACGGTCTTCTGTTTCCGGAGTTCCGTCCCAGTGAGCAAGGATAAAGCCACCCTTCTCAATCTGTTCCTTGAATTCATCGTATGTATCCACTTTGTAAATATGAGCATTCCGATAGTTCAGAGCCTTCTGGTAGATATTGTTCTGAATGTCTTCCAACAGGTTCTTTACATATTCTTCAATGCCTTCGCAGGTACGGGTTTCTTTTTCCAACGTATCGCGACGCATGATTTCCATCGTGTTGTTTTCCAGATCACGACCACCCATCACCAGACGTACAGGTACACCCTTCAATTCATAGTCAGCAAATTTGAATCCCGGACGTTTGTTGTCTGCATTGTCGTATTTCACTGAAATGCCTAGTTCACGCAGTTTGGCAACAATACCTTCAACCTTGGCATCGATTTGCTTCAGCTGTTCGTCGTTCTTGTAGATCGGAACGATAACTACCTGGATCGGAGCCAGATGCGGAGGCAATACCAGACCGTTGTCATCAGAATGAGTCATGATAAGAGCACCCATCAGACGGGTAGATACACCCCATGAAGTAGCCCATACATAATCAAGCTTGTTATTCTTGTCTACGAACTGTACATTGAATGCCTTAGCGAAGTTCTGTCCCAGGAAATGAGAAGTACCACATTGCAATGCCTTTCCGTCCTGCATCAGACCTTCGATGGTATAAGTATCAAGTGCACCGGCGAAACGTTCGTTGGCAGATTTTACACCTTTGATAACCGGAACGGCCATATATTTTTCAGCGAAGTCACCATATACGTGCAGCATCTTCTGAGCTTCAGCTTCAGCTTCTTCACGGGTAGCATGGGCTGTATGTCCTTCCTGCCACAGGAATTCAGCTGTACGGAGGAACAGACGGGTACGCATTTCCCACCGCATGACGTTGGCCCACTGGTTGCACAAGATGGGGAGATCACGGTATGAGTTGATCCAGTTCTTATAAGTACTCCAGATAATGGTTTCTGAAGTCGGACGGATAATCAGTTCTTCTTCCAGTTTGGCAGCTGGATCGACAATTACTCCTGAACCATCTTCTGCATTCTTCAGACGATAGTGGGTGACTACGGCACATTCCTTGGCAAAACCTTCTACATGTTCTGCTTCACGGCTCAAATATGATTTTGGAATCAGCAACGGGAAATAAGCGTTCACGTGTCCGGTTGCCTTGAACATATCGTCCAATATGCGTTGCATCTTCTCCCAGATAGCATATCCGTAAGGCTTGATGACCATGCATCCGCGTACGGGAGACTGCTCGGCCAGATCAGCTTTTACAACCAAGTCATTATACCATTGTGAATAGTTTTCACTTCTTTTGGTAAGGTCTTTTAATTCTTTTGCCATAAGTATGTTTGTTTTTGTTTTCTTCTTTTCAGTTTTTGACGTGCAAAATTAGTAAAAAAGCCTTTTATAGCCTACTAGAATGCAGAAAAAGTATACTGACTTTTCATTTCTGATAGTAGAAATACCACCAGTAAGTATCACCGAAGTTCTTCCGGATGTGGTTTACCTCGGGAATGTCAGATTGTCCTCCTCGATGAAGGTCCTGAAATGCTTTGTAACGATGAATCATTACACTGTCTTGAGTCTTCCATAAAGAAGTTGTATCAGTAAATTCCTGCTGATAAAGGAGCATTGCTTCTCTGTAGTATCGGGGTAAAGTATCTCCTTTTTCATAAAATACTGGGATTTCTTTAGCGAAATCTCTCAATTTTTTGTCTAATAATAGAGTGGCAAGATAATAATGAAGGGCTGTAAATTTTCCTGTTTCTTTGTGACATATATTAGATAAAAATTCCATCCGTGATTCTCCGTCATATGGTCTTACCCCCAATAGATAATAAATGGAATCATTGGTATAGCGCAGCTGGGTTGTCGAGTCATTGGCAAAAAACAATCCGTCAGAACCATAATATTGCGGATATTCAAAAAGTCGGTCTCCAAGCTGGTTGGTTCGAATCATTGCTATTGCACGTAGAGCAGTCAATGTTCGGCTGGCCTCCATCGAATGCTTGCCTACATTCAATGCTTCGCGGTAATCTTTGTTTCGGAGTGCTCGTTCTATCTGTAGCTCATGATGAAACGTACGGTCAGTGTTGCTTACAGAAATCGTCATGAAACACATAGCCAATAAAATGAAGACATTCCAGCATACCAAGGAAAAGGCCGAACCTTCTTCATTTAACTTATTTCGAAAGAGATGACGTAACCAAAACCCGACAGCTGCAAACACTACTAAAAGCACAGGCATTAACCATGTCCAGTAACTGTGATAATTGGATAAGTATACATCTCTACCGATTCCTGTCAGTGCGCATAACACCAGAAAAGAAGGGAAATAAGATAGGGAACGAATATTTCCCTTTAAGCCTAACAAACTATTTACTCCCCAACGTAATAAAATCAATACCAGCGTAATAACTATCGCACTGCCTAGCGGGGCAAAAACAGTTTTACCGTGTGCCAGTGAATAATGGAGTGCTTCGAGGACATCCCGCTGGAACACATAAAGAAATACAAAACTGAATATAGAAAAAAGGAGACCGCACCCCACTATGGTCCAGTGTGCGGTCTTCTTGTAGATTGTATTTGCGTAATCATTCATAAATTAAGCTTTCACTCTTTTTAGTACCACTGCAGAACGTGCAGGGATATATAGCTTCAGCCACTCTTTCTTGTCCTTAGCGTACAACGGGTCGGCACAAGTAAAGTGACGGATAGAATCGTCAGAGAACCCGAAACCACCGAAAGCAGGATTATCTGTATTCAGTACGACATCGTATGCTCCTTTCGGTACCAGGAACCCATAGTCTGTAAATGAGCGGTTCGGACTGAAGTTGAAGACAAATACCAGATCTTTTCTGCGGTATGCCAATACCTGGTCGCCGTCATTATGCCAGATTTCTACGACATCTGTCTTTTGGATGTTCTTGACACCTTCCAGCAGATGAATCATTTCCTTATCGAAATCGCCCAGATAATGGTAGCATAATTCGTGATTATCTACCAGGTTCCATTGACGACGGGCATATTTATAAGACCAGCCGTTACCTTCACGTGGGAAGTCAATCCATTCCGGGTGACCGAATTCGTTACCCATGAAATTCAGATAACCGCCGTTGATGGTAGATGCAGTCAGCAGACGAATCATTTTATGAAGAGCGATACCTCGTTGTACTGTGAAGTTTTCATCACCTTTCTTAAAATGCCAGTACATATCGGCGTCAATCAGGCGGAAGATGATGGTCTTGTCACCTACCAATGCCTGGTCATGACTTTCACAATATGAGATGGTCTTTTCGTCTTTACGGCGGTTGGTCACTTCCCAGAACAAGCTGGACGGTTTCCAGTCTTCATCCTTGCGTTCCTTGATAATCTTAATCCAATAGTCTGGAATGTTCATGGCCATACGGTAATCGAAGCCATAACCTCCGTCGTTGAACGGAGCAGCCAGACCCGGCATACCGGATACTTCTTCAGCAATGGTAATCGCTCTCGGATTTACCTGATGAATCAGGCGGTTGGCCAATGTCAGGTAGCAGATAGCATTATCATCCTGATGTCCGTTGAAATAATCGTTATAATTACAGAAGGCTTCGCCTAATCCGTGGCTATAATACAGCATGGATGTTACGCCATCGAAGCGGAATCCGTCGAAATGGAATTCATCCAACCAGTACTTGCAATTGGACAACAAGAAATGAAGCACTTCGTTCTTACCATAGTCGAAGCAAAGTGAATCCCATGCCGGATGTTCCCGGCGGTCACCCGGATAGAAATACTGTGAAGAATCGCCAGCAAAATTTCCCAAGCCTTCCACTTCATTTTTCACAGCATGCGAATGAACAATATCCATGATGACTGCGATACCCATTTGATGTGCTGTATCAATCAACTGTTTCAGTTCGTCCGGTGTTCCGAAACGTGAAGACGGTGCGAAGAAACTGGAAACGTGATAACCGAAACTACCGTAATACGGGTGTTCCTGAATAGCCATAATCTGGATGCAGTTATATCCATCAGCAGCTACACGCGGTAACACATTTTCACGGAATTCGTTGTAGGTACCTACTTTTTCAGCATCCTGTGACATACCCACATGGCATTCATAAATCATCAGAGGGCCTACATTCGGAACAAATACTTTTTTCTTGAACTTATAAGGTTTATCAGGATTCCATACCTGAGCACTGAAAATCTTAGTCTGATCATCCTGTACAACGCGATTTGCCCATGCTGGAATACGTTCGCCGCATCCTCCTTCCCAATAGACTTTTAACTTATACAAGTCACCATGTTTCATGGTCTTTTCCGGAAGAGTGATTTCCCAATTTCCGGATTTACGTACCCGTTTCATCTTGAATTTCGGGTCTTCCTGCCAGTTGTTGAAGTCACCTATCAGGTAAATAGCAGTAGCATTAGGAGCCCACTCACGGAAAACCCATCCTTTGTTTTCCTTGTGCAAACCGAAGTAAAGATAGCCGGAAGCAAAATCAGATAAGGTTTTTTTACCAGCCAATTCCTGTTCTTTGGCGATTGCATGTTGATGTCTGCCTACGATGGCATCAGAATAAGGCTCCAGCCATGGGTCGTTCTTGATGATATTCAACGTCTCAACCATAGTATTAGTAATTGTTTTTTAGATAGTTATACATGTTTTATTAAAGATTGTTTTCTAGAAATTTCATTAAAAACTTTCCTCTGTTTACACCTTTGCAGATTATTCCATTTCGTCGATGGTATAGTTGGTGAAGTCGGCAAAGCGTTTTAATTGGCGGAAGACTTCACCTATACGGTCCAGATAGAAAGAATTTTGAAAAAAGGAGTCAGGAATATTATAAGTTACTGTAAAGTCTTTAGGCTTTACATAATCTATGTAAGGAGAATCTTTCGGGAAGCCTTTTGGAGCCGTTTTCAACCTTTCCATTCCTACTACAGGAAAGAATTGTTTGAAAGCAGCGTCATCTACAATGCTTCTATATTCGTCTATATTGTCAAAAACAGCCTGACGTACAGCTTTCAGCATCGGAGCAGGCATACACCAACTTCCTCCTGCCAGCATGCAGTTACCGGGTTCCAGATGCAGGTAATAGCCACAATGGTTGGATTTCTTACCATGCGCATTGATGTATCCTCCCAAATGATTCTTATAAGGTGATTTATCGGCAGAGAATCGTGTATCGCGATAAATCCGATACGTACAGTCTTGAGGCTGTACGTGTGAAACAGATTTGTCGAATTCTGAAATTCGGGCAATGACAGCCGAAAGAAATTCTTCAAAATCGGCTTGTACTCGCAGGTAGTCGGCTTTATGAGCCTGAAACCACTCGCGGTTATTATTTACCGCCAGTTGTTTCAAGAATTCCAATATCCCCGGTATATTCATACTGTTATCCACTTTAGATACACAAACATACAAAATAAATTTGTATGTACCGAATAAAATGGACGCTTTTTATTGTTTATCAATAATTTCCAACAAATAATCGTGAATACTTCCATTAGAAGCCAGTACTTGATGTCCGGAAGTGTATGTATCTCCTCCATGGAAGTCTGTAACTTTTCCTCCAGCGTTCATCAGAATAAGAGAACCGGCTGCAATGTCCCATGGACCTATATAGGCTTCGATACGTGCCTCAAACCTGCCGGCTGCCACATAACACAATTCAGCAGCGGCAGCTCCGAGTAAACGTAAGCCGGCTACCTGTTCGTAACAGCGGTCAACCAGTTTTTCTGCCATAGGTTTATAATCTTGTACATTATAAGGAAAGCCTAAAGCGATGAAAGCATCATCAGGGTCGGATACCGATGAAACACGGATTTCTTCCCCGTTCAGATATGATGGGGAACCTTTATACGTCCAGTAGCATTCGTCCCTGCAGATTTCATAGACTACCCCTATCAGATACTCTTCTCTATTGCGTAAGGCAATACTGACGCAATAGGGGGCGTTGTTATGAATGAAATTAGTGGTACCATCCAATGGGTCAACCAACCAGTAATAGGTTTCGTCATTCAGTTTTCCACTACCCTCTTCGGCTATAAAACCGGCTTCAGGCAACAGTTTCTTCAAACGTGAAACAATGCGTTGTTCTGACTCTCTATCCACGTACGAAACATAATCATGGGCATGTTTCTTTTCGACTTTTGATCGGTTGAATTTTTTCCGTTCTTCACGGATGAAGGCGCCTGCTTCTATAGCAAGTTCCCGTACTTTTTCTGTTAAGGCAGCTAAATCCATGTTATTTTTCATCCAATAAACGTCCATATCTATAAGTCCCTTTACGGATGACTTTCCCGTTTGCGTCAGTTTCTATAAAAGGACCGTCTTTTTTCCCTTGTTTGAAGAAGCCTTCGAATCGTTTTCCATCTTTGTCAATGATGGTCCCTTTGCCGTCTTCTTTACCGTTCAGGAAGTTTCCCGTATAGACAGAGCCGTCTACTGTACGTAGAACACCCTCTCCTTCTGCGGTATCGTTCTTCCATTGTCCTTCGTATTCATCGCCATTGGCCCATTTGTATTTTCCTTTTCCGGAGCGCTGGTTTCTTACCCAACTTCCTTCATAGACAGCTCCACTCGCCCAAGTGAAAGTTCCTATACCGTCTTGCCAGCCTTTACTGAACTGGCCTACATATTTGTCACCGTTCGGATAAAGGTAAATACCTTGTCCTGTTCGTTCACCGTCCACATAATCTCCTTCGTAACGTTCACCGTTCTGGAAATAATAGACGCCTTTACCCTGCTGGACATCATTGGCCCAATCGCCTACGTATTTGTCTCCGTTTGTATAATAAAATGTACCTTTTCCTTGGCGGGCACCGTTTTTCCATTGGCCTTCATATTTCGAGCCGTCTTCCCAGGTCATGGTTCCTTCACCGTCTTTCAAATCGTTCTTCCATTCCCCTGTATAGGTAGCTCCTCCTTTCCATGTGTAGACGCCGTTCCCATTACGCTTGTCCTGATGCCAGTCTCCTACGTAAAGATCACCGTTATAATAATACATGGTTCCCTGGCCTTCCTGAAAATCTGCATACCAGGTTCCCTCGTATCGGTTGTTGTTCATGAAATAATAGGTACCTTTACCGTGCTGTTGGTCTTCGTACCATTCGCCTACATAACGTTCTCCATCACTGAATGTATAGGTACCTTCACCTTCACGTTTCCCTTTTACGTATTCGCCTTCGTATACATCGCCGTTTCTGAATACTGTCCGACCTTTGCCGTGAGGTTTTTTCCCTTTCAGTTCACCGGTATATTCAGACCCGTCCTTAAATTTATAATAGCCTAAAGATAATTGGGCAGAGACCGAAGTACTCCCTAGTACCAAACATGCCACTGCCATCATATATGTACATTTATTCATCGTTTTCTAAACTGTTTTTGAACTTTGTATGTCCAAAAATAAATCATTTCAAAGATTAATCATTCATCGGTTCATACTTTTTTACCTGCCACCACTTCTATTAAGTTTTCTTTGCAGAAATATTTCTGTGCCAACTCCTGTATCTCATCTGGAGTAACCGCTTTAACTGTATCTGCAGAACGGGTATAAAAGTCATTGTCCAACCCTTCGGTTTCAGTATAAATCCAGGCATCGGCCAATGAAAAGGCACTCTCGTACGAGCGGCACATGTCGCCCAATATGTAGTTCTTTACCATTGTCAGTTCCTGCCATGAAACTTTTTCTTCACAAAGCCTGTCCATTTCATGATATACTTCCGTAATGACCGAGTCTATGTACTCATTGCCTGCTTCCGTACTGATTATCAGAATACCGTTACCCGGATAAGAAACAATTCCGGCACCGATTCCGTATGTATATCCTTTTTCCTCACGGATATTCGACATCAGGCGGCTACCGAAATAACCACCGAAAAGTGTTACCAAGACCTTGTATTTCAAGGCATCCGGATGTTTTTTCCCTAATGTAAACCCTCCTATTTTGATGGAGCTCTGCATAGCATTCTCTTTTTCAATGAATACCCGTTTCTGAGATTCCGGCTCAGGAGAGTAATAAGGTGGCTGAGTAATGGCAGTTCCTTTTCCCCAATGTCCGTTACCGAAGTTTTCTTCAATGGCACGGATAATTTCGGGTGTAACATTTCCAGAAATATATGCCGAACAGTTCCCGGAGTGGTAATGAGTCTCGTAAAATTGCCGGAGTACTTCAGGAGTAATTCTGTCATAGTCTTCGAATATGGCATATCTTCCTAGCGGATGCTTGGGTCCGAACAATGAACGGTTCAATTGCTTGCGTGTCAAAATATCTACCCGCTCGTTGTTCACAAGAAACTGATGCTTGTTGGCTTCCAGAACTGTATTGAGTTCCTTTTCCGGGAAAACCGCTTCCTGAACCATTGATGCCAGAATACGAAGAGTCTGAGGAAAATATTTGTTGAGTGAATAAAGGCTGATATATCCATGACTTACTGACGAAGACAAGTCCAGCCATGCTCCGTAATAATCCAAGCGTTCTGCTATTTCGGTAGAAGTGAACGACTGTGTACCTTCTCGCAGCATGCGGTTGGTCAGAACCGCCTGCAGCGGTTGGGTCTGGTGGAGCTGTCCTCCTTTCACTAACAGGTCAAAGCGTACGACTTCTTCACTGCCTGCCCGAAGAATATTCAGCGGTATGCCATTGGCCAAGATTCGCTTTTCCGGTTGCATGATAGAGAAATGGCTGATCTGCTGGATTTCCGGAGCTATCGTTCTATCCAACTCCATCATTTTATTTCTTTATGGTTCTTCAAAAAAGCTTCGGCACGTTCCAAATCTTCCGGAGTATCGATACCGATAGTCTCTACATCACATACTCCTACCTTGATGGTATAACCGTTTTCCAGCCAGCGTAACTGTTCCAAAGATTCAGCCAGCTCTAATGTAGACTGTGGTAAAGCGGTAATTTCCTGAAGCACGGAGGCGCGGTATGCGTACAGACCGATATGCTTGTAATAAGTATGATTAGCTAACCATTCCTTTTTTTCTTTGTTGCGTTGATAAGGGATGATGGAACGGCTAAAATACATAGCTTGCATTTGCTGGTTTACGACAACTTTCGGAGAGTTGACATTTTCCAAGGTTTCGAATCCATCTTCAGGGACAAACGGCTTCACCAAGGTGGCTATTTGAGTCGTTTCATCCTCGAAACAGGACTTGATGGCTTCCAGTTGGGAGCGTTGGATGAAAGGCTCATCCCCCTGAATGTTTACGATGACATCATAACCTTTTCCTACTTTCTGATAAGCTTCGTAACAACGGTCTGTTCCACTTTTGTGGTGGACAGAGGTCATCACTACTTTTCCGCCGAAAGATTTGACTACTGATTCTATACGCTCGTCGTCGGTGGCCACATAGGCGTCATCCAATACACCGGCAACCTGTTCGTATACCCGCTGGATAACGGGCTTGCCTCCCAATATCGCTAACGGTTTAGCGGGAAAACGGGTTGAGGCATATCTGGCAGGAATAATTCCGATAAACTTCATGGTATTCATTACTTGGTTTATATATGGGGCAAATTTACAAAGAAATTTATAAATTTGCATCCAAAATGTAGTAATTATGAATGCACGTCATAAATGCCTCCTTTGTTTAGGTTCAAATATAGACGGAATCCATCATTTAAAGAATGCGGAACAGATGCTGGATCGTTTGTTCGGCCCTGTGCAATGGGGAGCCATCATCGAGACTGAGCCTTGGGGAACAAGTCTGTCGAAACCTTTCCTCAACCGTGCTGCATACTTATACACTTCATTGAGTTCTGAAGAGTTAATCAAACATTTCAAACAGATAGAGTGCCGGAACGGACGGACATCGGAGTCGAAGACATGTGGAATTGTTCCGTTAGACATTGATTTATTGACTTATGACGACTGTATTCTGAAACCGGAAGATTTGGAAAAGGAATATGTCAAGAAGGCATTGTCTGCTTTGTGATAGTAATACCTTCTTATTTGGCCAGTCTGACGTATCCCAGACGGGTATAGCGTACACCGTGTATTTCATATTGAGACATAACCTTGGCCGAAAGCAGATGCAGCGTTTCATGCTGGGAGATTTTCCGACTCCGACAACTTAATGCTTTTGGGGTCAGACTTTGGGCGGCTGCCTTAACCAAAAAGGTAAAACGGTTCCCATCCCTATCGGCTGCCAGTACATTTTGGTCAACATAAAAATCCGGCTTATAACTGTCCACCTGTAACCGGACATTCAATACTGTAACGAAAAGTTCTTTTAGTTTATCACCTGGTTTACCTACATATTGGCTTACAGACGCAATCTTCCGCTTTTGTACTGTCAATTCAAAATGAACCACTGAAAACAACTTTGCCAATTCTACCAGCCGGTCATAACGATGATCCGTCGGTTGGAACTTGTTGGCCATCCAAAGAATATAGGAAGGTTCAATGTAATAGATTTCTGCCATTCGTTTTCCGCGGTATTTCCCGAACGGTATAATGTCGTCAGTTTGTCCGTAATACGGTTCAAAAAAACTGTTGTCCCTGTATTCCAGGACTACATTACAATTCTGTAGCAGCACAATGGCCCGTTCTACCGCAGCATCGAAAGTTACAGCCAATGTTCGGATGAACAGTGGAGTCTGCCGTTCACGGAAAACCCGCCACAAAGCATAATATGGCCGGAAAGATGTTGCCAGACTGATGGTATAAGAGCCTTGTATGTTTGTTCGTCCGACGTTGAAAGAATGAATCCGGTCTAAGGTCTGTTCCACCATTTCGGAGGACAGATGTTCCAGTGTAACGGGAGTATTCATGAAAACTGTCTTTTGTTTATTTCCCCAATATAAGGAATTTGGTGCAATTTTACAAACTTATTCCTTGAATATTGATTTCGTAGATAAACAAAGAAAAGGTATTCCTACAGCTGTTTATTATGATTTGGGTAAAAATGAATGAAAAATGTAAGAAAAACTATCGAATTTTCGATATATTGTTTATATTTGCAGCCATTCATTTGAGAAGTTAACATATATAAATCATACATGAGCATGAAAAACAATTCAATGTATCTGCATCCGGAACTGGAAACCATGACCCGTCCGGAGATTGAGAAATTACAGATGGAGCGTCTGAAAACGACTTTACAACGGTGCATGAACGCTCCTTTCTATAAAAAAAGATTCGAAGAACACGGCTTGAAACCTGAAGATATCCGTTCTCTGGAAGACCTCCGGAAAATTCCGTTTACCACCAAACAGGACCTTCGCGATAATTACCCGTTTGGAATGTCGGTTGTACCTTTGGAGCAAGTAGTACGCCTGCATTCTTCCAGTGGTACGACAGGTACTCCTACCGTTATTCTGCATACCCAAAAGGATTTGGATGAATGGGCTAATGCGGTAGCGCGTTGTCTGTATATGGTGGGGCTTCGCCCGGGAGATATTTTTCAGAACTCTTCCGGTTATGGTATGTTTACCGGTGGGTTAGGCTTCCAATACGGTGCCGAGCGCCTGGGGATGCTGACTGTACCGGCTGCTGCCGGTAATACCAAACGTCAGATTAAGTTTATCACTGATTTTTGTACGACTGCCCTCCACGCTATTCCAAGTTATGCAGGTCGTCTGTACGAAGTAATGGAGGAAATGGGAATAGACCCTCGCCGTGATACTAAATTACGCACTTTGATTATTGGTGCGGAACCTCATTCAGACCAACAACGCCGCCGTATCGAGGATATGCTGGGAGTCAAGGCCTACAATTCGTTCGGCATGTCTGAAATGTGTGGGCCGGGGGTAGCCTTTGAATGTCCGGAACAGAACGGTATGCACATTTGGGAAGATTATTACATCGTGGAAATTGTAGACCCGGAAACCTTGGAACCTGTTCCTGAAGGTGAAGTCGGCGAATTGATTTTGACAACCATCAACCGCGAGGCCATGCCGTTACTGCGTTACCGTACCCGTGACCTGACCCGTATCCTACCCGGTGAATGTCCGTGTGGCCGTCACCACAAACGTCTGGATCGCATGAAAGGACGCAGTGACGATATGATGATTCTGAAGGGAGTGAATATCTTCCCGATTCAGATCGAGAATATCCTGATGCAGTTCAAGGAGTTGGGAAGCGACTACCTGATTACGCTGACTAATCTGGAGGCTAACGATGAAATGACTGTCGAGGTAGAATTGAATGAGTTTATAGATGACTATGGTTTCATGCAACGTCTCACCAAAGAGATAACCCGACAGTTGAAAGATGAAATACTCATCACACCGACAGTGAAACTGGTACCTAAGGGAAGCCTGCCTAAACAGGAAGGAAAGGCCGTACGTGTAAAAGACTTACGTAAAACATTAATTTAAGAATGATATGACAATCCATCAATTATCTGTTTTTGTAGAAAATAAATCGGGAACATTACTTCAAGTGCTGAACCTGCTGAAAGAAGCAAACATTCAATTGATTGCTTCAACCATCTCTGATACGGTAGAATATGGTATTTACCGCATCATCTGCTCCGAACCGCAACGGGCATTGGATACACTGAAAGAGGCTGGTATTTCCGCCAGTATGTCTGACGTATTTGCCATCACCCTGGATAATACACCGGGGCGTGCCGCCGATGCAATCCAGCAGTTCAGTGCCGCGGGTATCGGTATTTCTTACCTGTATTCATTCTTATTGGGAGGAAAAGGAATTCTGGTATTCCGGACAGACAATCCTGATAAAACCCGTGAAGTGATTCTGGAAAAGCAACTCAGTTACATCGAAGAAAAAGACTTAAGCCAACTGCTATAATCCCTTATCGCATATTCTCAGAGTATACTGGGAACGCATTGCAAAACGGGCGTTCGTATCAAGTAAAACGAACGCCCGTTTTCATTTAAACGTCCGGATGTTTTTCGTCAAACGAACGTTTGTTTTCTAAAAGACAGCGGGCGCTACCTCCAAAATGGAAGTAGCGCCCGCTGAACTTATTTAAAGTGTCCTTTTACTGGAAAAAATCATCGTCCAGACGACCGGTATTCTGTTCCTCTATTTCAGTCAGTTTATCCTTGCACGGATCGAAATCATCGGGTATATCGAATCTTTCGTCCTGAGAATAGCCCAACGTTTTGTCGGCATATACCTTCTGCATGTAAAGTCCCCATACCGGAAGAGCCATGGAAGCACCTTGTCCGTCGCGCATAGTGTCGAAGTGGATGTCACGTTCTTCACCTCCTACCCAACAGCCAGATACCAATGACGGAGTGAATCCCATAAACCAACCGTCAGAGTTACGGTTGGTAGTACCGGTCTTACCGCCCATATCGGCTGTGATACCATATAACCGGCGGACACGGTTACCGGTTCCCTCATTGATTACGGAACGGAGCATAACCACCATCTTGTAGGCACTTGACTCGCTGATGACCTCATCCATTTTCGGGGTGAATGTTGCTACCACGTTTCCTTCGTTATCCTCAATGCGTGTCACAAATAGCGGAGCGGTGCGGATTCCTCGGTTGGCAAAGGCCGTATAGGCACTGACCATTTCTCCGACAGAGATTTCGCAAGGTCCCAGACATAAGGAAACAGTCGGTTGGATATCTTTATTCAATACTCCGAAGGAATGAATCAAGCGTTTCAATTCGTATGGGCTCAACTTGCTCATCAGATAAGCAGAAATCCAGTTGTTTGAATTGGCCAGCCCCCATTTCAGGGTTACCATTTCTCCATAATGTGACCGTGATGAATTTCGGGGTGACCATGCCTTACCGTTTTCATCGTACAGTGTCTGTTCAACGTTTCTTGTCATATCGCATGGAGAGAATCCATTCTCCATAGCTAATGTATACAAGTACGGTTTGATGGTAGAACCTACCTGACGTCGGCCCACCATCGCCATGTCGTACTGGAAATAATTATAGTTAGGTCCTCCTACATAGGCCTTGACATATCCGGTAATCGGGTCCATCGACATGAATCCGGCACGCAAGAAGTGCTTGTAATACTTAATGGAGTCTAGCGGAGTCATGATGGTATCTTTTTCTCCTTCGTATGAGAACACCTGCATTTCATGCTTGGTATTGAAAGCCTGCATGATTTCACTTTCCGAATATCCGGCTTCCTTCATGGTACGGTATCGGTCACTCTGGTGGATGGAACGATCCAGAATTTTCTGTACCTCTTCTACAGACAGCTGACTGGTGTAGGGAGCCGTCTTACGCCCTTTCTTTTCTTTGAAGAAACGTGGCTGCAGGTATTTGGCTACATGTTCGTATACGGCTTCTTCTGCATAACGCTGCATACGCGAATTGATGGTCGTGTAGATTTTCAGTCCGTCAGTATATACATTATAATGTGAACCGTCCTTTTTTGTATTTTTGTTACACCACCCGTATAAGGGATTTGTTTCCCAGGCGATGGAATCTTCGTAATATTGTTGGGCCTGCCATCCTCTGTAATTGCTCTTGTTCGGCTTCTTGGCGGTCATGATGCCTCGCAGATACTCACGGAAGTAAGTAGCCAGACCGTCTTTATGGTCTACCGGTTGGAATTTCAAGGTCAATGGCAAAGCTTTCAGAGAATCGCATTCGGCCTCTGTCAGATAATTTGCCTTCTGCATCTGGTCAAGTACCACGTTTCTTCTTCCACGGCAACGTTCATTAAAACGGCGCGGATTATAGAGCGAAGGGTTCTTGCACATCCCTATCAGCGTAGCAGCTTCTTCCACTGACAAGTCTTTCGGGTCTTTGCCAAAATAGGTTTTGGCTGCTGTCTTGATTCCAACCGCATTGTTCAGGAAGTCGAACTTATTAAGATACATGGTCAGAATCTCTTCTTTTGTATAATAGCGTTCCAGTTTGACAGCGATAACCCATTCGATAGGCTTCTGCAGCAGACGTTCCATGACGTTGTCGGCTGTAGGTGAATAAAATTGCTTGGCCAGCTGCTGAGTGATAGTACTACCTCCTCCTGCATGCTTTTGCATCAGAATTCCGCGTTTGATGACTGCCCGTGAGAAGGCTCGTATGTCAATACCGGAATGGTCCTTGAACCGGACATCCTCTGTGGCTATCAGTGCTTTTACCAGATTGGGCGATAAATCTTCATAACCTACATATACTCGATTCTCTTTACTCAGCGACCATGTTCCCAGCAGTTGTCCGTCATCCGAAATGATTTGCGTCGCAAATTTCAGATTTGGATTTTCCAATTCCTCAACCGGAGGAACATAACCTATCTTGCCATTTGCAATAGCTGAAAATATGATTGCAATGGCTGCTACAGTGAGGATTAGTAATCCCCATAATACATAGATGAATTTTTTTCTCATGATGAAAAAAGAAATAATACCAATTTCGGTACAAAAGTACAGAAAAACTTTGTATTATCACCCTATTTCAAGAAAGTTCATTTTAAATATTCAGAAAAGGATTGAACTTTTATTTTTTTTATCTACCTTTGAACTCCGGTATAAAAAAACTAATTCAAAAAGACCGTTTGATATGGAAAATAGAAGTTTAGTTACAATTGCCGAACATTCCAAAGAAAAGATTCTCTATTTGTTGGAAATGGCAAGGGAGTTTGAAAAGAAACCTAACCGCCGTCTCTTGGCTGAAAAGGTAGTAGCCACCTTGTTTTTTGAGCCGTCTACACGCACTAGGCTGAGCTTTGAAACAGCAGCAAACCGTTTAGGTGCCAGAGTTATCGGTTTCACCGATCCGAAGGTAACCAGTTCCTCAAAAGGAGAAACACTGAAAGATACCATAATGATGGTAAGTAACTATGCAGATATCATTGTCATGAGGCATTATCTGGAAGGTGCCGCACGATATGCCAGCGAAATAGCCCCTGTTCCTATTGTAAATGCCGGAGACGGTGCCAACCAGCATCCGTCACAGACTATGCTGGACCTCTATTCCATTTATAAAACACAAGGTACGCTGGAAAACTTGAATATCTATCTGGTAGGTGATTTGAAATATGGACGTACCGTACATTCACTGCTGATGGCCATGCGCCACTTCAATCCGACTTTCCATTTTATAGCTCCTGAAGAACTGAAAATGCCGGAAGAATACAAGCTCTACTGCAAAGAACATCATATCCGATATGAAGAACATACGGATTTCAACGAAAACACGATTGCCGATGCTGACATTCTTTATATGACGCGTGTGCAGCGTGAACGTTTCACAGATTTGATGGAATATGAACGGGTAAAAGATGTATACATTCTTCATAATAAGATGTTGGCAAAGACTCGTCCGAATTTGCGTATTCTGCATCCACTGCCTCGCGTAAACGAGATTGCTTATGATGTAGACGATAATCCGAAAGCTTATTATTTCCAACAGGCTCAAAACGGGCTCTATGCCCGCCAGGCTATCCTATGCGACGTATTGGGAATTACATTGGATGAAGTGAAGGCTGATACAGCCCGATAATAAAAGCTAAACAGAATATAATAGATATTATGAGTGATAAAAAAGAATTACAGGTAGCTGCTTTAGAAAACGGCACTGTCATTGATCATATACCTTCTGAGAAACTATTTACAGTCGTATCATTGCTGGATTTACAGCATGAAACGAATAACATTACCATCGGAAATAATTTCGAGAGCAAGAAGCTTGGCAAAAAAGGTATCGTAAAGATTGCCGACCGTTTCTTTTCAGAAGAAGAAATCAGCCGGCTGGCTGTAGTTGCCCCAAACATCCGGTTGAATATCATCCGTAACTACGAGGTTGTCGAAAAGAAACAAGTCGTATTGCCGGATGAACTGAAAGGAATCGTCAAATGCAACAATCCGAAATGTATTACTAACAATGAACCGATGCAGACATGGTTTCATGTAATAGACAAGGAGAAAGGATTGCTGAAATGCCATTACTGCGAAAAGGAGCAGCAGATAGATAACATCAAACTTCTGTAAGCATGAAGCAGGACTGGAAACCTGGAACCATGATTTATCCGCTCCCGGCAGTGTTGGTAAGTTGTGGCAGTTGCGAAGAAGAATATAACATCATTACTGTAGCGTGGGTAGGTACTTTGTGTACCAACCCGCCTATGTGTTATATTTCAGTACGTCCGGAACGTCATTCCTATCCTATCCTGAAAAAGAATATGGAGTTTGTCATTAATCTGACTACGAAAGATATGGCTTTTGCCACCGATTGGTGCGGTGTACGATCCGGAAAAGATTACAACAAGTTTCAGGAAATGGGGCTTACACTAGGTAAAGGCACTATGGTTAAGGCCCCTGTCATCGAAGAATCTCCGCTTTGCATCGAATGCAGGGTGAAAGAAATCGTTTCATTGGGCTCACATGATATGTTTATAGCCGATGTAGTCAATGTAAAGGCAGATACCAGATATTTGGATGATGCCACTGGAAAATTTGATTTGGCTAAATCAAATCTGTTGGTTTATGCTCATGGAGGATATTATGAACTGGGTGAAAAAATCGGCAAGTTCGGCTGGTCTGTAGAAAAGAAAAAGAAATGACAATGAATCGAAAAATCTCCTTGTTCCTGATAGGTTGCCTGTTCCCTGTACCGTTTTTGGCGCAGAAGGCAACAGCTCCCATGCTTACTTTGTCGAAATCACAAAATAAGGTGAATTTGGGAATTAAAGGAGGTTTTAATTCTTCCATGTTCTTTACTGATGAATTCAGAATCGGTTCTGAAACGGTCAGAAATTTACAGAACAATTATAAAGTCGGATATTTCGGCGCCTTTTTCTTGCGTTTTAATTTGAAACGACATCATTTTATCCAACCGGAGTTTTCCTATAACGTTTCGAAAGGAAGTGTTTCAATACAGAACAATATTGAAAATTCAAGTATTCTTCAAGAAGAAGCTTTGATTAAAAATACTATTACTTCAATCAATGTTCCCCTTCTGTATGGATATAAATTTGTTGATGCCGCTCCTTATGGGATGTCTTTTTTCATAGGTCCGCAGGTTGCCTGGACTTGGAAGAAACAGACATCACATGAATTTACCGGTTTCTACCAACAGGATATTTTGGAACAAATCCATCCGCTCAATTATAGTGCCGTAATGGGACTGGCTGTCAATGTCTCAAACATTTTCTTTGATTTCAGGTACGAAATAGGATTACATAATCTGACAAAATCGGTAGTATACAACCAAAGCCAGACAGAGTCGCCATACAATGAGATGGATATTATATTAAGATATCGGAGAAATGTCATGAGCTTCTCTGTAGGAGTCATGTTCTAATTCTAATATAGATTGCGTAACTTTAAAAAGATAATTTCCATGAAAAGAGATGAATTGATTTTTAGTATCATTGAAAAAGAACATCAGCGGCAGTTGAAAGGTATTGAGCTGATTGCTTCAGAAAATTTTGTCAGTGACCAGGTGATGGAAGCTATGGGTTCCTGCCTGACCAACAAATATGCAGAAGGATATCCCGGTAAACGTTATTATGGAGGCTGTGAGGTAGTAGACCAAAGCGAACAGATTGCAATCGACCGTCTGAAGCAGATATTCGGAGCAGAATGGGCAAATGTGCAGCCTCATTCGGGAGCACAGGCTAATGCAGCCGTTTTTCTGGCTGTACTGAATCCGGGTGATAAGTTCATGGGGCTGAATCTGGCTCATGGAGGTCATCTCTCTCACGGTTCTGCAGTTAATACTTCCGGTATCTTGTATACGCCATGTGAATACAACCTGAATAAGGATACTGGTCGTGTGGATTATGACCAAATGGAAGAAATAGCCTTACGTGAACATCCGAAATTGATTGTAGGTGGAGGTTCTGCCTATTCCAGAGAATGGGATTACAAACGCATGCGCGAGATTGCCGATAAGGTAGGTGCTTTGTTAATGATTGACATGGCTCATCCAGCCGGTTTGATAGCTGCCGGTTTGCTGGACAATCCTGTTAAATATGCGCACATAGTTACCTCTACTACTCATAAGACTCTGCGTGGTCCGCGTGGAGGTGTCATCATGATGGGTAAAGACTTCCCTAACCCATGGGGAAAGAAGACTCTGAAGGGTGAAATCAAGATGATGTCTCAACTGCTGGACTCTGCGGTTTTCCCTGGCATCCAAGGTGGTCCGCTGGAACATGTCATTGCAGCCAAAGCTGTTGCTTTTGGAGAATGTTTGCAACCTGAATATAAGGAATATCAGAAGCAGGTAAAGAAGAATGCCGCTGTTCTGGCTCAGGCTTTGATGGACAGAGGATTCACTATCGTGTCAGGAGGTACAGACAATCATTCCATGTTGGTTGATCTTCGCTCGAAATATCCGGATCTGACTGGTAAAGTTGCTGAAAAGGCACTGGTATCTGCTGATATTACGGTCAACAAGAATATGGTACCGTTCGATACCCGTTCTGCTTTCCAGACTTCAGGTATCCGTTTGGGAACACCGGCTATTACCACTCGTGGAGCGAAAGAAGATCTGATGATAGAAATTGCAGAGATGATTGAAACGGTTCTGTCGAATGTAGACAACGAGGAAGTTATTGCTTCGGTGCGTGCCCGTGTAAACGAAACAATGAAGAAATATCCTCTTTTCGCTTATTGATGATTTTAGAAGTTGAATAATAAGGTAGAGCGTCTGTTTTCAGGCGCTCTACTTTGCTTTAAGTGAATGTCTTACTACATTTTGAAGATTTACTACTGAAAATAACACTGGTATAAAGTCCTTTTTTTCTGGTCATTTGCTGACAATTTTATTCTGCCTTCGGTTGTATTTTCTTTTTGTTGTATTTGGAATGAAAAAAATATGTATATTTGTTTTTGAATATCTGTAACAACATAGTATATCAGATTGTTATAAAAGGTGTACAGATTTCAACAGGCTTTCTTCTGCTGAAGAAACACAATAACTATTTAAATAACTAAACAATTAAAAATGAAGAAAATGAACAAAACGAATTCAATGGCTTTCTTGTTAAGCGCATGTTTAGTAATGAGCAGCTGTGGCATGTCGAACACAGCTAAAGGTGGTTTGATAGGTGCTGGTAGCGGCGGTGCATTAGGTGCAATTATTGGTGGTGTGGTAGGACAAGGTAAAGGTGCAGCCATCGGTGCAGCTGTGGGTACAGCTGTAGGTGCAGGTGCAGGCGTATTAATCGGTAAGAAGATGGATAAGGCTGCAGAACAGGCTAAAGAAATTGAAGGAGCACAAGTGGAACAGGTAACAGACAATAATGGTCTCCAAGCTGTAAAGGTTACTTTCGATTCAGGAATTTTGTTCAATACCAGTAGTGCGGTATTGAGTTCGAATGCAAAAGCAGCTTTGAGTAAATTTGCCAATAATGTATTGAAACAGAATCCAGATATGGATGTAAACATCTACGGATATACCGATAATCAGGGCTGGAAGAACTCCACAGCAGAACAGAGTGTGCAGAAAAACCTGAATCTGTCGCAGGAACGTGCACAGAGTGTAGCTAGTTATCTGATGACTTGTGGAGCAAGCAGCAGTCAGATAAAAACAGTAGAAGGTTTGGGTGAATCAAATCCGGTTGCTGATAATAGTACGGCTGCAGGGCGCCAGGAGAACCGCCGCGTAGAGGTTTATATGTATGCAAGTCAGGAAATGATTAAGCAAGCAGAAAACGGAACATTGAACTGATTTCAGAAACTGACCTATCTTTTTATAATCATGTGTCAAAGATATTCCAGTGTCTTTGACACTTTTTATTATCTGTATGTATATTCATTCATTTCTAGTTATGCGAAGAAAATTCTTCAGATTGGTTCGGAATCTGATATTATTTTTTTTCATATCCTCTATTCTGGCTGTTATTGCTTATCGGTTTATACCTGTATACCTTACTCCTTTAATGATTATCCGTACCATCGGACAGGTTATGGACGGTGAAACGGTCAAACTGGAGCATCATTGGGTTCCCAAAGAAAAGATTTCACGTCATTTGCCCATGGCAGTCATTGCTTCAGAGGATAATCGGTTTGCATCACATCACGGATTCGATTTTGTGGAAATCAATAAGGCAATCAAGGAGAACAAGACCCGTAAGAAAGCCAGAGGAGCCAGTACCATTAGTCAACAGACTGCCAAGAATGTATTTCTATGGCCTTCTTCTTCCTGGATTCGTAAAGGATTTGAAGTTTATTTTACAGTACTGATAGAACTGGTATGGGATAAGGAACGAATTATGGAAGTCTATCTGAATTCCATTGAAATGGGGGACGGCATCTACGGAGCCGAAGCTGTGGCTCAGGAACATTTCCAAACAACAGCTTCCAAACTTACCAAAGGCCAGTGTGCATTGATTGCCGCCAGTCTGCCCAATCCTCATAAATTCAATTCTGGAAATCCTAGCAGTTATATGTTCAAGCGCCAGAAGAAAATCATGTATCTGATGCGTTGCGTTCCCGTTTTTCCTCCTAAAGAATAACAATGACCCGTACTCCGGTATGGGTCTTTTTATTCTTTTGATATTCATACAAAGTCATTGGGTCAAGGATAACCTTTCCTTCCTGTGAAGAAGCATGCAGAAGATGAAGCTTCCCTCCTACCCAATAAGCGAAACCTACATGTGTTACATCTAATCCGTTAATGGTTGTTGTCAAGGCCAGAATACTCCCGTTCGTTATGGGTAATTTTTCAGATTGCTTGTTTAACCAGCTTTTAGGAATGTAAGGCATCGTGTATGAATGCCACAATGCTTCCATTTGTTTCACCTGTTTAACAAGTGCCGGATTATTTTTTAATATCGGATAAGCATCCGGATGCCGACTCATGAAATTCAACGTTACCAGACAGGTGTGTTTGCTGATTGTACATGTATATTCTTTTACAATTTTCTTTCGTTCGTTGTCTGCAATCCAGTCGCTGAAATAATGCAGACGAGACAGATATCCGTTCCGTTGTCCGTTTCGGTAACGTATTGCCGTCAGATTTTTTCTGAAGGAATCATAACTGGTCAAATGCTGTTTGTCACATAAGACCAAGGCTGTAACTGTTTCAACAAAAGTAGTACAATCTAATTTATCCAGACAAGCAATCAGATTCTCATCCGGATTCAGAGCGTCCAATGTTCCTGAAACATATGAAGTTCCGATAAACTGCTTTGCAAAAAACAGCACACGACTGCTATCGGCCGATAATGTTTTTGCGGCCTCTAACAGTCGTGTGACTTTTATACTATCTGTTGCCGGTTGTGCCATTACTGCATTCGCAAAGAACAACCCTCCTATTAATCCCCAATAATTAACTGCCATGTTCTTCTGCGTCTCCTTTCAGAATAGGTAATGTGATCCGGTACTTAACGGCTAAAATACGTGTCACAAGTACGACGCTACCTCCAATAATCTGAGAAACACTGGTTTCCATATTCATTTTCAAACAAAGCCAATAAGCGATACCTCCGATGACACATGCCATGGCATATATCTCTTTGCGGAATATCAAAGGAATTTCGTTGATGAACACGTCGCGGATAACACCTCCTGCAGCACCGGTAATACTTCCCATGATGATAGCTACCCAAAAAGGATACCCTAAAGCCAGACTCTTTTCGGCACCAACAATTGTGAACAAAGCCAAACCTACACTGTCAAAGATAAAGAAAGTGTTGTTCAACCGTATGACGTATTTACCGAAAGCAATGACAAAAAACATGGCAATAGCTGTACAGATTAAATAAACAGGTGTAGTCATCCATGCAGGAGTGACGTCTAGTAAAACATCACGGATGGTACCTCCTCCAATGGCGGTTGCCAAACCAACTACATATGCTCCGAACCAATCAAATCGTTTGGCTGAAGCCAAACGGATACCACTGATGGCGAAAGCAAATGTTCCGATAAAATCCAAAATGTCTACAAATGATGGTACTTGAAATAGAATCATTATCTTTTGTTTTATAATAAATAAAAGCGATTAAACTGTTACCAGGTATAGTTCAGACCGAAACTTAGCAATTCTTGTATCTGCAAGTAACTGTCATCAGGCTCTCTCGTTACCCCATCATCAAATCTTCCATGAAAGAAAAATTTGGTAGAAAGATATTTGTTGAAAGTAAATGTAAACGTATTCTCCCATTCAGCCAAAACTTTCTCATAATTCGTAGTGTAAGAAAGACGGGATTCCCACATCAATGTTTCCATCAGTTTCCATTTCCAGGTAGCTTCCAGTTTTGAGCCCCAGACACTTTCCCGTTTATGCCCTTCTTTGATGTTGAACTTAGTTGGATCCAAGCGGTCGTCAGCAATACTATATAAAGTATAGTTAATTGGGTTTATCAATACAGAAACGTTACAGATATTGTCTTTTATATATTTGTAGTCCATACCGAGACCTAAGTTCAATTCGGCCGGTGAAAGGAAACTGGAGACCAGATTGTTCGTATTCGTTTCATAATTTGAGAAGAACTGGGTTTTGAATTCTCCTGAAAGAGTATAATACCAGTTGCTTATAGCCTTATAACCAATTTTGGAACTGATACGAAGCAAGTCATTGTTGGCCTTGTAACTATGTATTGTATCTGATGGGGCTGTAATAAACCCAAGTTTCCATTCTATCTTGTTTTCAATTTGAGTGCGCTGCTTGTCATCGTAATTGGCTTGCCATGTAAATCCGGATAAAAGAGAAACGGTACTTTCACCACCCTTATACCAGTTAGAGGATATATAGTTTTGAGAAAATTGCAGATATCCGTTTCCTCCTTTTGTCCAGAAATTAGGTTTGATAACCAACAGGTCCTTATCCACGACTTGTCCTGAAGGGACGTTCAGCTGAATGAACTTCTTTACTTCCTCTTTTGCAGATTTCTGTTCGACAACCGTAACTTGAGGCACATCCAATGTCTTCAGCTTTTCTTCATTCATTTTTACAAGCTGTGGATAATGAGTATAGAAATAAAGCAACTGGCGGTTAATTCCTTCGTCTATCCGTTTGGATTTTTCCAAATCAGGAACCTTTTCTAGTTCTTTTTCGAACAACGATTGTTTGACAAAAGGGATTTCCGGTTTCCAATCATCTATACTCATCGATTCAGTAATCGGAGCAGAAAAATACGTAGCTGGTATTACCAGTTTATAATAATCCGGATCGGTACGAAGTCCAGTAATAATCAAATAAATATCATCCCAACGTTCCATTGCATCCCGGTACTGTTTACGGAAGCCATTAACCAATCTATAGAATTTAAGCTTTTCTTGTCCTGGCTGGAAAAACGTACCCGGCATAAATTTTGACTCTACTAAAGAGTCATTGACTACCGCAGTTTGAAGCATAGAAGGTACGGCAGCCATACTGTATGTATACCCACTCCCAATTGACAAAACTGACAGTAAAACACCTATTGATCTTTTCATCTTTTCAGTTAATAATTTTACGCAAATGTACAATTTATTTTTCTACTCGGCATAAACTTCAACAAATATTGTTAGGAGAACGATATGAATCTAAATTAGTAGAAATGTTTTGGCCGTTTATTTCATTGTTTTCGGCTTTTTTTATAATTTTGCAACTTCGAAAAGTAGTTGATAATTTTAAACATTCATATTGTGGCAGAAACAAAGTACATTTTCGTGACAGGTGGTGTTGCTTCTTCATTAGGAAAAGGCATCATTTCATCATCTATCGGTAAATTGCTGCAGGCCAGAGGCTACAGCGTAACAATTCAGAAGTTTGACCCTTACATCAACATTGACCCAGGTACATTGAATCCTTATGAACATGGCGAATGCTATGTGACCGTTGACGGACATGAAGCCGATTTGGACCTAGGTCATTACGAACGTTTCTTAGGAATCCAGACTACTAAGGCCAACAACATTACAACAGGCCGTATCTACAAGAGTGTAATAGACAAAGAACGTCATGGTGATTATCTGGGTAAGACAATCCAGATTATTCCTCACATCACTGATGAAATCAAACGTAATGTCAAATTACTTGGGAACAAGTATAAATTTGATTTTGTCATCACTGAAATCGGTGGTACTGTAGGTGATATCGAATCTTTGCCTTATTTGGAAAGTATCCGTCAGTTGAAGTGGGAACTCGGTAGAAATGCCTTGTGTGTCCATCTGACTTATGTACCTTATCTGGCAGCAGCAGGTGAGTTGAAAACCAAACCGACTCAACATTCCGTAAAAGAACTGCAGTCTGTGGGTATTCAACCGGATATTCTGGTATTGCGTACAGAACATGAATTGAGCACTAATTTGAAGAAGAAAGTTGCATTGTTCTGCAATGTAGATGAGAGTGCTGTCATCCAATCAAAAGATATGCCGACTATTTATGAAGTTCCCTTGCGTATGCAAGAACAGGGATTGGATGTGACTATCTTGCGTAAAATGGGATTACCGGTCGGTGAAACTCCTACCCTTGGCCCTTGGAGAGACTTCCTGGATCGCCGTAATAAAGCTACAGAAAAGGTCAGAATCGGTCTGGTAGGAAAATATGATTTGCAGGATGCCTACAAATCTATTCTGGAAGCTCTCTCTCAGGCTGCTACTTACAATGACCGTAAAGCGGATATTCATTTCATCAATAGTGAGAAACTGACAGACGAAAACGTTGAAGAGAGTCTGAAGGATATGGATGGAATAATCATTTGTCCGGGATTCGGCCAGCGCGGTATCGAAGGAAAATTCGTCGCTATCAAATATTGCCGCACTCATAATGTACCGACTTTCGGTATTTGTCTGGGTATGCAGTGTATGGCCATTGAATTTGCCCGTAACGTATTGGGATATACTGATGCAAACAGCCGTGAAATGGACGAAAAGACTCCTCACAATGTCATCGATATCATGGAAGAGCAGAAATCTGTTACAAATATGGGAGGAACGATGCGTCTGGGAGCATACGAATGTGTTCTTGATCCGGAATCGCGTGTTTATCAGGCTTATCAGCAGACTCATATTCAGGAACGTCATCGCCATCGTTATGAATTCAACAACAGTTTCAAGGCAGAGTTTGAAAATGCCGGCATGAAGTGTGTCGGAATCAATCCGGATTCTGATCTGGTGGAAATCATTGAAATTCCTACCTTGAAATGGTTCATCGGTACTCAGTTCCATCCGGAATACAGCAGTACAGTACTGAAGCCACATCCTCTGTTCTTGTCATTTATCAAAGCTGCAATTGATAAATAACTAAGGGTATTAATTTGAAAACAAAATAAAATGGATAAAAACACGTTAGTGGGATTTGCTCTGATTGGTGCGGTTATCGTAGGATTTGGCATCTACAACCGCCCCAGTCCGGAGGAAATAGCACGCGAACAACATTATCGAGATTCTATTCAAGCCGTTGCTCAAAAACAGCAGCAACTGCAGGAAGCCCAGGAAGCGGCTGCCGAAAAGACAATCCAACTGGATTCTACATCGGCATTCTTTCAGGCAACTACCGGAACCGAACAGTTCACCACTCTACAGAATGAGTTGATACAGTTGACCTTTACGAACAAAGGCGGTCGTGTCAGCAAAGCAATGCTGAAAGAATATACTGACCAGCAGAAGCAACCTCTGGTGTTATTCGATGGTGAGGATGCTACGATGAATTTCGGTTTCGACGGAAAGAATGAAAATATCTTGACGGAAAATATGTTCTTCCAAGCGATGAATGTGACCGACAGTACTGTAACCATGCGTCTGAATGCTGGAAACGGAGGCTATCTGGACTTTAACTACAAGCTGTTGCCGCATTCTTACATGGTAAATTTCTCTGTTCAGGCAGTAGGTATGAAGAACTTCTTTTCTTCGTCTACCAAAACCATGAATATTGATTGGAGCCAGCGTGCCCGTCAGATGGAAAAGGGATATACCTTCGAACAACGTTATACCTCACTTACCTATAAACCGGTGGACGACAGTTCGGATTATCTGAGCGAGACGAAGGATGACAAGGAAAACATTCCGGAAGCATTGGATTGGATTGCTTTCAAGAATCAGTATTTCTCATGCGTATTCATCGCTGAAAAGACCTTTGAAAACGCCACATTAGAATCTACGATGGAAGCTCAGGGAAGCGGATATATGAAGGCATATGACGCTGAAATGAAGACAGCTTTCGACCCGACCGGTGAAAAACCGAGTAATTTCCAGTTCTATTTCGGTCCCAACCACTTCAAGACTTTGCTTGCCAGCAATGACCTGACCTTTGAAGACAAGGATCCGGAACTGGAAGATTTGGTCTATTTGGGATGGCCGATTATCCGATGGATAAACCGTTGGTTTACTATCAATCTGTTTGACTGGTTGTCTGGCTGGGGGTTGAGCATGGGTATTGTTATCCTGCTGATGACCATCATTGTAAAGATTCTGGTGCTCCCTACTACCTGGAAATCTTTCATCTCATCAGCCAAGATGCGTGCCTTGAAACCGTATGTAGACAAGATTGCCGAGAAATATCCGAAGCAGGAAGATGCGTTGAAGAAACAACAGGAAACCATGGCACTTTATAGTCAATATGGTGTAAGTCCGATGGGTGGCTGTCTGCCGATGTTACTTCAGACTCCTGTATTTATGGCACTGTTCTTCTTTGTCCCGAATGCTATCGAACTTCGTCAGCAGGGTTTCCTGTGGGCCGATGACCTTTCATCATACGATGACTTGATCAGTTGGAGTACGCACATTCCTTTGCTGGGTAATCACTTGAGTCTGTTCTGTCTGCTGTTCAGCGCAGCTACAGTCATTCAGCAGATTATCATGATGAAGCAGCAGGATACAGGTGCCAATCCACAGATGGCAGCCATGAAATGGATGATGTATATCATGCCTGTGATGTTCTTCTTCATTTTCAATGAATATGCATCCGGTCTGAGTTACTATTATTTCATCTCCAGTTTGATTGGTATCCTCACCATGTGGGTAATGCGTAAAATGACAGATGAAAAGAAGTTACTGGCTCAGTTGGAGGCAAACAAGAAGGAACCATCCAAACAGAAACAAAGCGGTTTGATGGCTAAGTTGGAAGCTTTGCAGAAAGAGCAGGAACGCTTGCAGAAAGAACGTCAGGAACGGATGAAAAAGAAATAATCTGGACCTGAAATCATAAAATAAAGGCGAAGAACTAGAGGAAATAAAAACTCTGTTCTTCGCCTTTTTTATTGGACAAAGTTGAAGTAAAGGCTTTTTGGCAGAAGAATTTTCCGGTATAAGAAAAATGATGTATGTTTGTAATCACATACAAATTTAAACTTTGTTATCATGAATCGATTTTATCTTTTGAAGAACCTATTCTTAGGAATCTTTCTGTTGTGTGCCGCTTGTATAGAGCTTTCTGCACAAAACTCCAAACCATTTGTAATTCCAGAATTGAAGGAGTGGCAAGGTAAAGAAGGGAGTTTCATTCCTTCCGACAAGTCTCGTATCGTCTATGGAGACAGTTCCTTAAAACAGATAGCAGAAACATTTGCTGCTGACTGGAAAGAACTGTTCGGTTTCGCTATGCAGGTAACCGATGGAAAGCCCAAAGCCGGAGATTTTTATCTGACTCTAAAGAGTGACAAGAAATTGGGGAAAGAAGGATATACGCTTTCTGTGACTAAATCTGTAACAGTTACTGCTCCTGAAACGACTGGCGTATATTGGGCGACACGTACGCTACTCCAGATTTGTGAACAGACTGAAGACCATCAGTTACCGGTAGGAGAAATACGTGACTGGCCAGACTATGCCATACGTGGATTCATGATGGATTGTGGCCGTAAGTTCATCCCGATGACTTACCTGCGAGACCTTGTTAAAATAATGTCTTATTACAAGATGAATGTACTTCAGGTACATCTGAACGATAACGGCTTCAAACAGTTCTTCGGTCACGACTGGGATAAGACATACGCAGCTTTCCGTCTGGAATGCGAAACCTTCCCCGGACTGACGGCCCGCGACGGTTATTATACCAAACAGGAATTTGTAGATTTCCAGTTGGATGCAGCCGCACAGTTCGTTGAAATCATACCGGAGATAGATGCTCCGGCACATACGTTGGCTTTCAGTCATTACAAGCCGGAATTGGGTAGTAAAGAATATGGCATGGATCATCTGGATTTGTTCAATCCCGAAACTTATACTTTCATGGATGCTCTGTTCAAGGAATACCTGGAAGGCGATGAGCCGGTTTTCCGTGGTCCGCGTGTACACATTGGTACCGATGAATATTCCAATAAAAAGAAAGATGTCGTAGAAAAGTTCCGGGCCTTTACAGACCGGTATATCCGTTATGTAGAAAGTTTCGGTAAGCAAGCATGTGTATGGGGAGCCTTGACTCATGCGCAAGGTGATACACCTGTGAAATCAGAAAATGTCATCATGAGCGCCTGGTACAACGGCTATGCTGAGCCAAAGGATATGGTCAAACAAGGATACAAGTTAATCAGTATTCCTGACGGACTGATCTACATTGTGCCGGCAGCCGGTTATTATTACGATTATCTGAACACTCAATATCTGTACGAAAACTGGACGCCTGCGCATGTAGGGCAAGTTGTATTCGAAGAAAAAGATCCGGCTATCCTGGGAGGAATGTTTGCTGTATGGAATGATCACGTAGGTAATGGTATTTCAGTGAAAGATATCCATCACCGTCTGTTCCCGGCTTTACAGACATTGGCAACAAAGACCTGGGATGCCAAAGTGACTATGTCATACGCCGAATTTGATTCAAAACGTCAGTTGTTGAGTGAAGCTCCGGGAATCAACCAGATGGGAAGAATCGGCAGACAAAAAGGGCTGGTATATCAGGATGAGCAGGTACTTCCGGAAGAATCCTTGCCTGTCCGTGAAATAGGATATGGATATACCGTTACTTTCGATTTGGAAGCTGCATCAGAAGACTATGGAACAGCTCTCTTCCGTTCACCCAATGCCGTATTCTATCTCTCAGACCCAGTCAGTGGATTGTTTGGATTTGCTCGTGACGGTTATTTGAATACATTCAACTTCCGTCCTTACCCGGGAGAGAAAATCAATGTAAAAATACAGGGAGACAATGTTTCTACTTCCTTATTCATTGATGGGAAATTAATTGAAAAAATGGATATCCAGAAGCGTTATTTCAATGCTGGAAAAGATTCCATGAATTATGTACGTACCTTAGTTTTCCCGCTCGAAAAAGCCGGAGCCTTCAAGAGTCGTATAACCAATCTGAAGGTTTATAATGAAATTGCGGAATAATCATTAAAACGATCCGATAAAGAATCATTACATTAAAAACGTCCGTTCGTGTCTTCTCAAACGAACGGACGTTTTTCGTAAAACACGAGCACGTTTACATGAAAACATAAAGACGTTTTCAAGACTCTCTTGTACATTCATCCAAAGATAGGCGGAAATAACACTGTCTGTGGAGATATATGAGATTGGATGATAAAATATGCGGACATCTGAACCATTGTACCTTTCAATGCCTCCTACTCTCCTCAGAAAATTGTCTGTAAAATTCCGGTTTCTTGGAAATCTTGTCAAAAGGATTACAGTATAGGAAGTAAAATCGTTTTTTATTCGTAACTTTGTCCTACTTTACGATAAACAATCAAACAAAAAAGTATGAAAAAAGTAGATTTTATGGCAATGACTGCTGCCATGATGCTAACAGCTGCCCCAGTATGCGGAGCAGAATCTGTACAGGCAGATGCGTCCATCATCGGCAAGCAGGAAATGACAATCCAAGACGGACGACTGACTCCAGAGATTCTGTGGGCAATGGGACGTATCGGAAGTTCCAGTGTTTCACCAGACGGCAAACGTATCGCTTACACAGTTTCCTACTACAGTGTGAAGGAAGACAAGGGGCATACAGTCATTTATGTAATGAATGCCGATGGTACAGACAACAAACTGCTCACTACTACAGCTGCCAGTGAAAGTAGTCCGGTATGGATGAAAGACGGCTCTGCCCTTGCCTTCTTATCAGGCGGACAGATCTGGAGAATGAATCCTGACGGTACAGACCGGAAACAGCTTTCTTCTTATGACGGAGCCATCGAAGGTTTCGCTTTTTCACCGGATGAAAGCAAAGTGCTCTTTATTTCGCAAGTTAAATACGGCGAACGCACCGTTGATAAATACCCAGATCTGGATAAGGCAAGCGGTAAAGTCATTGACGACCTGATGTATAAGCATTGGGATGAATGGGTTGAGACTGTTCCTCATCCGTTTGTAGCTTCCTTCGATGGAAACCAAGTAGGCGAAGCTACCGATATATTGGCAGGCGAACCGTATGAATCGCCGATGAAACCTTTTGGTGGAATCGAACAGTTAGCCTGGAGTACAGACTCCAAACAGGTAGCCTATACCTGCCGGAAGAAAACCGGACAAGCTTATTCTATTTCTACGGATTCGGATATTTATTTGTATGACATCGACAGCAAACAGACCCGTAATCTGTGTAAGGAAGATGCAACTGACAAGAATATGGGCTATGATACCAATCCGAAATTTTCTCCAGACGGTAAGAGTATCGCTTGGCAGAGCATGGAACGCGACGGGTACGAAAGCGACCGCAACCGCCTCTGCGTCATGGAACTGGCCACCGGCAAGAAGACTTATGTAACCGAATCTTTCCAGTCGGGCGTAGATGATTACTGTTGGGCACCGGACAGTAAGACTCTGTACTTCGTAGGTGTATGGCATGCTACCAGCATGGTGCATAGTACCAACCTGAAAGGAGAAGTGAAACAGCTGACCGACGGTATGTACGATTATACTTCAGTTGCCATGCTGAATGACAAACAACTGCTTACCAAACGCCATTCACTGAGCGAAGCCGATGAACTTTTCACTGTCAATCTGAAGAAAAAGAATGAGGTGACCCGTATTACAAAAGAAAACGACCACCTGTTCAGTCAACTGAAAACCGGCAAAGTAGAAGAACGTTGGATAAAGACGGTTGACGGTAAAGACATGTTGGCTTGGGTAGTCTATCCGATTAATTTTGACCCAAACAAGAAATATCCTACCTTGTTGTTCTGTCAAGGCGGTCCGCAAAGTCCGGTCAGCCAGTTCTGGAGTTATCGTTGGAATCTTCAGCTGATGGCCGCGAACGACTATATCATTATTGCTCCAAACCGTCGGGGACTTCCAGGTTTCGGTATGGAATGGTTGGAAGAAATCAGTACCAACTACGGTGGTCACTGTATGGATGATTATTTAAGTGCCATTGATGACATCGCCAAGGAACCTTATGTCGATAAAGACCGTTTAGGTTGTGTAGGTGCCAGCTTCGGTGGGTATTCCGTGTATTGGTTGGCCGGTCACCACAACAAACGTTTCAAAGCTTTCATTGCTCACGATGGTTTCTTCAACATGGAACAGCAGTATCTGGAAACTGAGGAGCTGTGGTTTACCAACTGGGATTTGGGTGGTCCGTACTGGGACAAGCAGAATCCGGCTGTACAGCGCAGTTATGCCAATTCACCTCATCTTTTCGTTGACAAATGGGATACTCCGATTCTCTGTATCCACGGTGAAAAGGATTTCCGTATCCTGGCTTCTCAAGGGATGGCTGCCTTTAATGCCGCCAGACTCCGTGGTGTTCCGGCAGAACTTCTTATTTTCCCCGATGAAAATCACTGGGTGCTGAAACCTCAGAACGGTATCTTGTGGCAACGTACCTTCTTCAACTGGCTGGATAAATGGCTGAAAAAGTAACGCAACATAGTCGATAGACAAAAAAGACAAAGGACAAGTCTTCTCAGTGGGAAACTTGTCCTTTTCTTTATGTCTAATCACTAATTATCAAACTTCAATTCACCGAAAAACTCCGGACAGTGGAAACACGGTTGAGGAAGCTGAATCGGATTCCAGGAAAGAAAATGAGGAACCTGCAACAAATCACCACATTTATAGAAATTTCCGTGCATAGTTTTTCCACTGAAATCAGTAATGGTATCATTGAAGAGTGAGGTTGCCGGAATAACCAATGCCAGCTCCCAGCTACATTCCCCTACCCGTTCCTCAAACGGTTCCCGACCGAGAGAGCTCCAACGGTCAATGCCGGACAATGTTTCTTTCGGTGCCGGATGACGGTCACCTACTTTTCCATGATTCAACAGCAGTGTTCCTGCACAATTACATTCAAAATTATAATAGACAGGCTCCTGCAGATTCGGCTGAAGGAAAAACTCGCAGCAAGCATCTTCCCATACCCTACCGTTATCTGTTTCGGCCACAGCGCGTACACTTTGTTCCGTTACCCGATAATGAAGTAACAGTGTATCTCCTGTATGGGCTATACGGAATTCCACTTCAGGTTTGTAAGGATATTCTGACCAGTTTAACCGGTCGATAGGCTGGAAAGCGATTCCTGCTTCATTCAGAATAGTCGGGATTTGTACGGCAGCAATGCTATCCGCTTTAGTTAGTCTTGTAATAGTCAATTGTTTCATATGAAAATTCGTTGATTACACAAATGTATAAAAAAAGCTGACATGACCCATAAAAAGGCAATATAAGAATTTGAAAGATAAGAAGGATAGTTTATCTTTGTCTGTATGAACCTTTGATAAAACCTATTATATAACTATCCTATTAAGATAGTTGTATTTACTCTTACAAAACGGAAATGTTACGGAAAATCTTCATTACAAGTTTTTGTGCTGTCCTTTCTAGTGTCTCTTTGGCACAGTCTTCTGTTCCGGGTGATGGATGGCATCTGGCAACCACCGATACGATCGGGTATACAGGAATTACCTTAGCGAATGGAAGTATCGGTTTACAGACAGATAAAAATCCGCTCAGCATACAGAGCGTCGTACTGAATCATGTTTTTGATATAGCTGACAATCAAGTTAGTAGAATTATGCAGGGCATCAATCCATTTCGGCTCTCACTGATAGTAGATGGCGATACCATTCGTTTGCAGGACATGGAACAGTGGTCTCAGACTTTGGATATGAAATCGGCTACACTGACCACCTCATTTGTCCTTCCCAAGAAAGCCAAGATTCGCTGTACAACCACAGCTCTTCGGAATGTAGCCTATAGTGGGCTGATACATCTGAGTATTCTTCCTTTACAGAATATAAAAATTTCAGTACATACGGAGATTTCTGTTCCCGCACAAGAATACCAAACTCCGCAGGAGGAATATCGGACTATCTGGGGTGAAGGCGGGCGGACAGATATTCTCCGAACACAAGCCTTGTCACGCGGAGGCAAGCAACGGGTATGTGCCAGTTCATCTTTCCTCTATGATACCTCCTGCTGGAAATACCAAGGAAATAAGGAAGAGGCTTCCGCTTCCCTTACAGCCCGACTTGTCCGAGGAAAAGAGACGGATGTTGCATTGGTTGCTTCCACTTGTTCCACCCGTGATTTTCTGGGCCCTGTCAACGAATCCGAAAGGAGGGTCGTATACATGCTTCACGAAGGGAAAGAACAACTATTGAACCGACATTCCCAACTTTGGGAAGAGCTGTGGCAGGGAGATATTGAGATAGAAGGAGACTTAAAAGCTCAGCAGCAGATACGTTTCGCATTGTTTAATCTATATGGCTCCGGTTCTGCTGGCAATAGGCTAAGCATCTCTCCCATGGGTTTATCCTCACAAGGTTACAACGGCCATATTTTCTGGGATGCTGAAATGTGGATGTTTCCTCCGCTTCTGCTGTTACAGCCAACCATGGCTCGTTCCATGCTCGATTATCGGTTCGACAGACTGGCGGCAGCGCAGAAACGTGCCCTTTCTTTTGGCTACAAAGGAGCCATGTTTCCTTGGGAATCGGACGATGCAGGAGAAGAAGCTACACCCACTTTTGCACTGACGGGGCCATTCGAACATCACATTACTGCCGATGTAGGTATTGCCTGTTTCCAGTATTTTCAGGCTACACAAGATACGGTATGGTTGGCAGAACAAGGGTATCCTTTACTGCGAGAAGTTGCAGAATTTCTGGCCAGTCGTGTTACTCGTCGGTCAGACGGCAGTTATTCTATCTGTAACGTAACTGGAGCAGACGAATACGCAAATGGCGTTACAGACAATGCCTTTACCAATGGAAGTGCCATTCTGGCTTTACGTTATGCTATTCAAGCGGCGGCAATCTGCAATCGTCCTTGTCCTGAAATATGGAAAGATATTGCTGACAATCTGCGTATTCTGACTTTTGAAGACGGTACCTTGCAGGAATATGAAGGATACCAGGGTACAACCATCAAACAGGCGGATGCCAATCTGTTGGCTTATCCGTTAGAGTTACGCACGGACCCTGAACTGATACGTCAGGATTTACGTTATTATGAAAATAAGATTGACCAAAAGAATGGTCCGGCCATGTCATATGCCATTTACGCCGTTCAATATGCCCGGTTACAGGAGCCCGACAAGGCTTATCAGATGTTTCTGAAGAGTTTTGTTCCGCACGAGCGTCCTCCTTTCGGCGTATTGGCAGAAACCCCTACTTCGCAGAATCCCTATTTCATGACAGGTGCCGGCGGACTGCTACAGGCTGTTCTTTATGGATTCGGTGGCTTGACGATTGATGAAAATGGAATTCGGCAACTTCCTTCCTCTTTACCATCACATTGGAAATCACTGACTCTGAAAGGAATCGGGCCTGAGCGTAAAACGTTTGTATGTACCCACTGATTAAAGTAGGTACATACAAAATATTTTATAGCCATTTCACAAAACGGCGGATATACCAGTTCTTGACTAGTTGTGTCAGTATGCAGTAAGCCAGCAAAATGCCAATCAACCAAGGGAAATAGCTGAGCGGTAAAGATTCCAGCCCGATGGAGTGTCCAAGTGAAGTAAACGGAATCAGTATACCGATAGCCATGACAAGTACAGTCAGCCCGGTTACCTGCCAGGATGCACGGCTTTGGATAAACGGAATTTTCCGAGTACGGATCATATGGACAATCAAAGTCTGCGAGAGCAATCCTTCGATGAACCATCCTGACTGGAATAGCGTCTGATGTTCCAACGAAGTACAGTCAAAGACATACCACAGTACCAGATAGGTCACAATATCAAATATGGAACTGATGGGTCCGATACAAATCATAAAGCGACTCAGGTCTGAAGCATCCCATTTACGAGGTTTACGCAGGTATTCCGCATCCATACGATCAAACGGTATCGTAGTCTGCGAAACATCGTACAACAGATTCTGGATGAGCAGATGAATGGGCAGCATGGGCAAGAACGGCAAGAAAGCACTGGCCGCCATCACACTGAACATATTCCCGAAATTGGAACTCGCGGTCATCTTGACATATTTGATGATGTTTCCAAAGGTCTTTCGTCCTTCCAGCACACCGTCTTCCAGCACCATAAGGTCTTTCTCCAACAGAATGATGTCTGCACTTTCCTTGGCAATATCTACCGCCGAATCCACCGAGATTCCGATATCCGATTGCCGGAGAGCTGCCGCATCGTTGATGCCGTCGCCCAGGAAACCCACCGTATGCTGCTGTTCCTGCAACAAGGCAATAATCTGCGTTTTCTGGAGAGGTGTCAGTTTGGAGAATACCGTTACCTCACCTACAGCTTTCCGGCGTTCATCGTCTGTCATGGCTGCCAATTCTGGGCCGGTCAGTGCATTACGGGTATCAATTCCTACCTGACGAGCAATGGTACGTACCACCGCGTCATTATCTCCGGAAAGAATCTTCACTTCAATGCCATGCTCATGCAATTGCCGGATAGCACGTGCAGCCGATGGTTTGGGAGGGTCCAGAAACGCCAGGTAGCCGATAAGTACCATGTCGCTTTCATCTTCTACACAGAAATCACACTCTTTGTCCAGAAAACTTTTTTGGGCAACTGCAATGACCCGCATCCCCTGACGGTTCATTTGTTCACTGATTTCCTGGGCTTTTCGTTTCAATTCTGACGAGAACGGATGTACTCCCCCGTCAAACTCGGCAAAAGTACAGATCTCGAGCATCTCTTCTACAGCACCTTTCGTGATAATCTGACGTTTCCCCTGTCGGTCTTCTACAACCACCGACATCCGCCGGCGGGTAAAGTCGAAAGGTATTTCGTCCACCTTCTTATAATTGTCTTTCAAGTATTCCAACGAAAGCTCCTTTACGTGAGAAAGGATGGCCTTGTCCATTAGGTTCTTGAGTCCGGTCTGGAAGAAACTGTTGAAATAGGCGTGTCGCAGAATGCGTTTGTCCAAATCCTGACTACCGTCGGCATTGATGTATTTTTCCAGCACAATCTGGTCGCAGGTCAAAGTACCGGTCTTATCGGTACACAGGATATTCATCGCTCCGAAATTCTGGATGGCATTCAAATCTTTTACAATGGTCTTTTTCTTCGACATAGCCAGTGCCCCTTTTGAAAGATTTGCTGTGACAATCATCGGAAACATTTCTGGCGTCAGGCCTACCGCAACCGATACGGCAAAGATGAAAGCCTCCAACCAATCGCCTTTAGTGATTCCGTTTACCAAAAAGACAAATGGAATCATCACCAGCATAAACCGCACCAACAAGAAACTCACTTTGCTGATACCCTTATCGAAAGCAGTGGCCGCCCGATGTCCGGCAATACTCCGGGCAATGGTACCCAGATAGGTCTGGTTGCCGGTTGCCAGCACGATTCCGATGGCTGAACCACTCACTACATTCGAGCCCATGAAACAGATGTTTTCCAGTTCGATGACACTGCCTTTGCTGACTTTTTTGCCTTTGGGTTGGGAACATTTCTCGATAGGATCTGATTCTCCGGTCAATGAAGATTGGCTGACGAACAAGTCCTTGGCTTCAATCAGTCGAAGATCGGCCGGAATCATGTCTCCCGCTGCTATCCGTACAATATCTCCCGGTACCAGCTCAGCAATACTGATTTCTTCGTCCGATTGGTCCGACCGTATCACATAACAGGTATTCGTGACCAGTTTCAGCAATGATTCACTGGAAAGGTTGGCTTTCCACTCCTGTACAAATCGAAGAATCGTACTGACCACTACCATCGTAGAAATGATAACAATAGCTGTCCAATCTTGTTCACCGGGGTCGGCCAACAAGACATCAATGATAAAGGAAACAATGACCAATGCCGTCAGCACACCGATAAACGGATTAATAAATGCCTTGATGAAAGCAGAAACGGGATGTTGTTTCTTCTCGTGTGCCACTTCGTTCCTCCCGTAAAGCGATTGTCGTTTGATGACTTCTTCTGTATTCAGACCGTTTGGTGAGGTCTGGAAGTCATTGAATACATTACCCAGCGGTTGAGCTGCGGCCAGGAATACCTTTTCGGCTTGGAAGGCGAAGCTTGCCTTGTGTTTGTTTTTCTTCCACATAATTGCTTCGGTTTTAAAGATGAATGATATGTTCTCTTTTCACGCTGCAAAAGTAGAAGATGTCCGGCTTAACGACCGTTAGAAAAGCATTAAAGCTATATTAGAAAACTATTAGAAAAATGATGAAATAAACTTACACATGGGGCAACTCGATAACAAACGTCGTTCCTCTACCCTGTTCTGAATGAACAGCGATGTTTCCCTCATGCAATTGGATAATCCGCTGTACCAGGGTCATACCGATACCATGACCTTCGGCCATTTTTTCCTGTTCACCCCGGTAGAACAAGGTAAACAAGTGTTTCTTGTCTGTTTCAGACATACCCACTCCATCGTCCGATAACCGGATAATGGTCCATTTCTCCCAAAATGAAATCTGTACGAACGAGGAGTTATCCGGCGAATATTTGCAATTGTTCTCTATCAGATTGGCAAAAGCGATATTCAGCAGATATAAGTTTCCACGGACTGTTATCAAACGGTCATCATCTGCATCATCTTGTTCAAAAAGCAATTCGATGTGATAATCCGGATGCGCTTTCAGCAAGTGACTCCGGGTATCAAGCAACAGTTCGTCCAATCGGATTTCCTCCATCTTCAACTGTTCTTTCTGATAATCGGCCTTGGCCAAATTCAGCAAACCGTCAATAAGTTTTGTCATTCTCCGGGCATCTTCCAACGCATATCGGATAGAATTCCGATACTGTTCCTCGGTCCGTTCTTTTTGTAATGCCAGGTCCAGTTCCGCAATGAGGGCAGCCAAAGGAGTACGTAATTCGTGAGAAGCATTGCTGACAAACATCCGCTGTGAATTAAAGGATACTTCCAGGCGGTCCAACAAGGCATTAAAAGCTGTACTGAGCTCACCCAACTCATCTTTCTCGTTTTTTACCGGGAGTCTCCGGTCGATGTGTGAAGCGGTAATGGTCTCAGCCTTACGGACAATGTCCCGTATCGGTTTCAGAGAGGCACGGGCCAGAAAATACCCCGTAACAAACAATAGAGACAAACCGATAATGAAAAGTATACCCAATGTCTTCTGAAGTTCCAGCAGATTCTGATAACCATAACCGTCGTAAGCAGCAGCAGTAACAATGTATTCTTTACCATTGAGGATGTACAGGATTCCGATACCCTGGTATTTGTCTACATTGAACTCAATTTCTTTCTCCTGTAGGATACGATCTATCATTTCCCGGTTTTCCTGAATGATGTCATTCTGTATCGCATCGTGATAGAGCATCTGGAAATCAGGCGTATAAACTGCCACCTCAACTTCGTTGATAAACTTCCGGTTATTCAGATAAATGGATTGCATGGTCTTGGCATCCACCTGGTTCTGCAGAAACAGGTGCGCCTTAGTGATTGCTTCACTTTTTAAATCATGGAAGAATGTACGGCTTCGGGTGTGTTCACTCACCAGGTAAATCAGCATCATACAAAGCAGGAAGACGGTTGCCGTTACCAGTGTATTCTTCCAAGTCAGAGCTGTCCGTATCTTCATAACGCATCTGTCAGTATAAATCCTACTCCTGGTTTGGTATGGATAAGTTTTGGTTCGAAATCCTTGTCAATCTTCTTCCGCAGGTAATTGATATAGACATCGATGAAATTCGTACCGGTATCGAAATGTGTATTCCATACTTTCTCGGCTATCTCTACCCGACTGATGACCCGTCCGGCATGAGTAGTCATATATACCAGCAGGTTATATTCTTTGGGTGACAGCTTGATAGGAATTCCGTTCCGTTTTACTTCCATCAGATCCAAATCAATAAACAGATCAGCGTAGGTCAGTTGTTTCGGAGTCTCGACTACTGGCTCAGCACTCCGTTTTAAAAGTACCTTAACTCTAGCTATCAGTTCTCTGAAATCGAAAGGTTTCACCATATAGTCATCAGCACCGGCATCAAAGCCCTCCAGCTTGTCATCAGCCGAACCTAACGCCGTGAGCATCAGGATAGGAACCTTTTCGTTACACTTACGGATTTCTTTACAAAGTTCAAAACCGTCCAACTTGGGTAAGATAATATCAGAGATAACCAGTTGGAACGAAAAGGACTGGAAGAGACGAAGTCCCATGGCTCCATCGTAGGCTACCATGGTCTGATACCCGTTCTCTTCCAGCCCTGCTTTCAGCAAGTCGGCTACCCGCTTTTCGTCTTCGATGATTAGGATTGTCTGCATAGGCGAATATATTGGCAGACAAATTTACAAAAATCATCGGAATAAAACAGACAAATCCAGAAAGATTGAAAAATCTGGTTCTACCCGCTCTTACGCGACTCAGTCTATGCGTTTGATGAAACGGGCAGGTACTCCTCCCACTATCGTATTGGCTGCCACATCTTTCGTTACCACAGCCCCGGCTCCGATGATGGCATTATCGCCTATCGTAACTCCTTGCAGGATGGTAGCGTTTGAACCGACCCATACATTTTTCCCAAGAACAATCGGAGCAGGGTATGTATGGGGACGGTCTTCAGGAGAAAGGCCATGATTCAGCGTAGCGAATACTACGTTATGTCCTATCTGACAACCGTCACCGATGGTTACACCTCCGTGGTCCTGGAAATGGCAGCAGGCATTGATGAATACGTTTTCACCCACCTGAATGTTCTTCCCGAAGTCGGAATAGAACGGAGGAAACACACGCAAACTATCGGGTACCGGTTTCCCGAACAATTCGGACAAAAGGGCGTTCACTTCTTCCGGAGTATGATAAGCACTATTCAGCCGGAAAGTAATCTTCCGGGCTTCGTTGCTCATTCTGTTCATCAATTCGTGAATTTCCGGACTACTCAGTGCCTGTCCGGTCTTTACATAAGTCAAAAATTCGTTTAATGTCATCATTTCTTTTCTTTCTTGTTCTTTTAAGAACAAAGTTACGGCGAAAATTGGGGTCCCGTGTATACGTATTACAGAAATTTGTAACGATTTTACGGAATCGGGGCTAAGGGAACGCTTCATGAGATGCAAAAAATAAAAAAAGGCAGTGGTCCACTAAGATACGCTGCCTTTTCCTACTACTGAACAATCTTCTACAGGTTCAACTCTGCTACCACTTCACCGTCAAACAGATTGATGATTCGTCCGGCATATCCGGCATCGTGCTTGGAGTGTGTCACCATAACGATGGTAGTTCCCTCTTTGTGAAGCTCGCTCAAAAGTTCCATCACCTCCTTGCCGTTTTTGGAGTCCAGATTACCGGTCGGTTCGTCGGCCAGAATCAGTTTCGGATTTGCTACTACGGCACGGGCAATTGCTACACGCTGTTGCTGTCCTCCGGAAAGTTGCTGGGGGAAATGCTTGGCGCGGTGCATGATGTCCATCCGCTTCATGGCCTCTTCCACCCTCTTTTTCCGTTCGGCCGAAGGAACTCCCATGTAAAGCAATGGCAGTTCGATGTTCTCGTATACGTTCAGTTCATCAATCAGGTTGAAGCTCTGGAAAACAAAACCGATCACCCCTTTACGGATATTCGTACGCTGCGATTCCGTGAATTTGGAAACATCCGTTCCATTCAGGAAATAGCTTCCACTTGTAGGGTTATCCAGCAGCCCCAGAATATTCAACAGGGTGGATTTACCACAACCGGACGGTCCCATGATGGCTACAAACTCTCCTTTTTCTACTTCAATAGTTACATTGTTCAAAGCCAATGTCTGAACTTCCTCTGTACGGAAGATTTTCTGTAAGTTTACGGTCTTAATCATAATCTTTAAGTTTTTATGGCTCCTCTCCGTTTACAGAGAGACGGGTTTAATATGATGTTAATTAATAAAAATCGTTCATTCGTACCGGATAATCTCGGACGGATCACTTTAATGTCGCTTACTCTCTTTTGATTACCTCTGCCGGATTCACTTGCATTACCTGCCTAATCTTGCAGGCCACGGTCAGCACAACGACCGACAGGATGAAAACAAAGAGCAACGTGCCCCATTGCCATGCGGGAATCGTAGGTGCTCCAGATTCCGACAGTTCGTTCACCAATAGGCAAGCCAACGGGAAACCTGTAAGAAACGCCAGCATAAAAATAAGGAAGTAAGACTTGCCAAATAAATATGCAATGGCCTTCGGTGTGGCTCCGTTGATTTTGCGGATGGCCACTTCCTTCTGCCTTCCTGTAGTGTCCAGTGAAATGGCGGAATAAATGCTCAATATAACCAATAACAGGCTGATGAAAGCCAAGGTGACCAAGGCTACTCGGATGGCAGCTACAGAACCGTTCAGGGTGTGTTTGTTGTCCGACAAAAGCCGCATTTCCAACGGCAAGGTCTCAGATATGTATGTACGATAGATTTTTTCCAATCGGTCCATTACCTTTTGGGCATCCTGTCCCGCAGCTACACGGAAATAGAGATAGTTATACTCCCGTGAAGGAAAGAAGACCGAACCTGCCATCCTCACAGTATCTTTTGACTCACCGTACAATGCTTTATATACACCGGCTATACGATAAGGTTTGCCTTCCAGCGTTATGCTGTAAGGTACGCTGTCTTTGGCCAATGCTCCATTCAGTCTTTCACTGACATACACCACGTCTCCGACATCCGCCACCCATTTTTCTCCTTGCAGGGGGATGTGCAGAAAGTCAAAATAATCAGGACTTCCCGTAACGTATTCCACCTTTCTGTTTCGTTTACCGTTTTGCCAATCAATGGAATACAAAGTCTGCGGATACTGTACCGTACTTATTTTGCCAATAATCTCGGGTAAGGCCATGAAGTCGTTCAGCATCGGCTCCAAGTTCTTCCGCACGTAAAACGAGTTAGGCTGGAAGACAATGATTTGTTCCTCTTCTTCGGGTGAAAGAGGACTGTAACTGTCAAACGTACGGTGCAGGACTATCTGAATGTAAAGTACGCTGCCCACAAAGAATACGGCAATGCTCAACTGTAACCACATCATTATCGAACGGAATACGTGCCGTTCGTTACGTCCTGTTATCTGGCTACTGATGCTCGTACGGCGTAACCGCCAAACCGGTACATAAGCCATCGGCAAGCAGAGTAACAACAGAAGCAGGTAATTCTTGATTTGCGTGCCATAGAGTTCGATCCAGTTCAGGTCAGGCCATTCGGCGATGTATTGTGCCGCCACACTGACGCATATTTCCATCCCTGCGAGCGACAACAGCAAAGCGGCGGACAGCATCCAAAATATTTCGGCAAAAAGCAGCGTCAGGAGTCCCTTCGTATCCGACCCCATACATTTGCGCAACGCCACTTCCCGATGACGGTTATAGAACATCTGAAAGACAAATTTCAGAAAATTAATCAGGGCCGAAATCAGAATAAGCGATGCCAACAGACGAAACATCAGCCTTACTACACGCATTTGGTCATACTGGTGCATCACACTTATGGCCGAAGCAGTCCATGCGCCGTCTTTGTGCATCAAGGATTGCTTTTGCAGGTTGCTGTTCAGCGAAGCCAAGGTAACGCCTTCGGCCAGCAGACTCTTTACTCCCAAGGTGTGGTCCGGTACCAGCTGGTAGGAGAAGTAACAGTCTATCTCCTGTTCCGTCAGTCTGCCTTCTTCTACCACATTCACTATCTTGAACTGGCGAATGCCGTTGTCGCGGAAGATGCTTGGTTCCAAAGGGCATACAATACTGCCTATGGGATTTTCCGTTCCGAATACTTTCCGGGCAAACCGACGTGACAAGACTACCTCGTCCGGATGTTCCGGCAAACGGTCGCCATACAGCAACTTACGTCCTTCATAGCGGAAACTGTACGGATTGACGGCCGTGTATTCGATGATGAAAGGACTCTCCTGCTGTTCATGGTCGATGACGCCGACTTCAGTAGATCGGGAATAAGATTCCACAGACAAGGCGGTCAGTCCGTCGACGGACCATTCTTCCATCCGACTGATATCCTCGACCGTAAAACCGGCATCGTATGGCTGCTCCTTACTGGAAAGCCGCAGAATAATCCGCCGCTCGGCATCGGGCAGGGAACTGTAATAGTCGGACCGCCCGATGAAATAATCCGCCAGCGAATAACAAACAATCCCGATGGCCAGGCAAAGTACGGAAATCAGATGATGAACCTTATACTTCAATAAATTACGCCAAGCGACTTTCAGGTAGTGTAGTATCATATCTTTAAGTTATTGTGTACTGTTATTTCAGTTGTTTCTTTCTGTTTTCTTCATCTTCTCTCCCTTCTCTTCGGAAGAGGGGTCGAAGGAGCTTTTATTCATTCTTCATCGCTTCCACCGGCTTCACTCGGCTCAGCATCCAACCTTGAAAGCAGACGATGAGAGCCGAGACACCCCATACAATCAGCAAAGGGTATGCGAAAATACCTGCCGGAAGAGATGCGCGATAAGCGAACTGCTCCAGCCAACGCTGCATGAACCACCAGGTAACAGGTATAGCTACTATGTAAGCTATCACCGCATAGAGGCAGAAGGGCTTGTTGAGTAACCAGATAATCTGTCCGCGTGTAGCACCATGTACCTTGCGGATACTGATTTCGCGTACACGCTGACGGGTAGCATACCAAGAGATTCCGAACAGACCAAAGCCTGTCAACAGCAACCCGATGAGTGCATAGAATGTCAAGATGTGCGACAATGAAAGTACCTTTTCGTTACGCTTCATAAACTCCTGGTGCATGTCTGTATATTGGAAAGGCTGACCGGGATAAAACTTGTTCCATACAGTTTCCATCTGTCGCATGGTTTCCGCACGGTTTTCAGGTTGCAAACGAACTTGCAAATAAAATCCTTTCTGTAAATCGGTTGTTGACAGCAGGCTGATAATAAGCGGTGTCACTGATTCTTCCAACGAATTCACAGCAAAATCCCGTACGATACCTGCTACTACCGCCAGGCTGTCACTTGCTTCTGGATCAAACTCACGCAAAGAATGTCCGATTACTTCTGTACCTACGGGTACCAGTAAGCGGATGAAACTTTCATTTACCAGTACCGGACGTACCTTCTGTTCCAAGAGACGGTTTGGCCGGTCACCACTCAACTGTTCGATACGCAAAGTATGAAGCAGTGTAGTATCGCCTTCCAGTGTCAACAGGTTTGTGCGTACTTCCTCACCTCCAGGAATCTGAATGGTCAGTTGACGTATCCAGGCATTCAGTATGGAAGCTTTGGAAAGAGTCATGGACTCAATACCCCTTACTTGCTTTTCCAGTTCAGATTTGAAAGGTGCCAGTGGAGCACCAAAGGCATCTCCAATCTCGATGCAGTCCTTATAACGCGAAGCCTGTTGTTCGGTGAAGGACATCTGCTTGCGGGCAACAAGAGTACCCAGCAACAAGCCGATGGAGATGGCAAACTGAACCGTCACCAGCACAGCCACAAAACGTTGCTTGCGTCGTCCGCTATAGAGTGTACGGTATTCGCTGAAAGACAAGCGGGACAATTTCCTACTGATGTACCACGCCGGTATGACGGACATCAGCAGAACAAAAACGAGCAACCAAGGTAATGCCTGACTACTGAAGAAAAAACTCATCGTAAGCTGTGCTCCTACCAGATCGTTAAATACAGCCAGGCAATCATTAATCAGCAGCAATGATACACCAAATGCCAGGATTACCGTCAGAAATGCGTCCCCGAAAAGTTGCATACGGATGTGCTGCAACGTTCCTCCCATCAACTTCTCCACATGAATCATACGTAACTGTTGTAACAGACGGCTCAGACTCATATTCGTATAGTTGCAGCAGGCAATAATCAATATCAGTATCGCGGCAAGCAGACTGATATAAAGTGTCTGTACGGGGGTCTGGCTGATAAACTCGAGGACTTGCTGTGAAGCATCGTCTGGCGTAGTAAAGCAGATGGCGTCCAACGGATCGAGATAATACTTTGTCTGGTCAGGCATCAGGGTAGGCACCTTATCGGCGTTTATCTTGTCGGCCAAACGAGCGGCATCTGTCCCTTCAGAAAGTTTCAGCAAGGGAACTCCACCCCAGAAGAAGTCAGGGTCATGAGCAATCAACATGTCGAAATGCAGAAGCGACTGTTCGCGTTCCTTGAGCACCGCTGCCACTTCGTAAGTCCGGGTTTCACCGAACCGCATATGTACTTCCACCTGTTTACCTATAACTTGTCCACCTCCGAAGAGATTTCGGGCACAAGTAGCACTTAAAGCCATCTTGCCTGGTTGGCGAAGTACTTGTTCCAGACTACCTTCTGCGGTACGATAATCGAAAAAACGAGTCAACGTTGTATCAGCAGACAGCATCATAAAACCACTTTCCACCTTTTGTTCATTCACTTTGCAGTAGAGTAAATCCAATTTACCCAAGCACAAGACATCCTCCACCTCGGCATAACTGTTTTTCAGTTGCCAAGGTATTTCGGCCGCTGCAAAAGCCACTCGTTTTCCCTCCGTCATTGGATCATCCTGTTGCAGGAAAAAGATGCGGTCACGGTCAGAGTTATCTCCTTCCAATCCATGTTCGTGTATAAAATACGTCATCAGCAGGTTGGTACAGGCCAATCCCAAGGCCAGACTGGCCACAGAGACAAGGAAGAACACCTTGTTCCGCCACCAGCTCCGTACAATCATTTTCAGTGTTACATTCAGTATCATAATTCTTCTTATTGTTGGCCAGGTATCAGATACCAGTTGACCAAAACCTTCGTTTTTAATTATTAATTATTAATTTTTTATTGATTAAGCTCTATTCTCTTTTGATTACTTCTGCCGGATTAAGCTTCATAACCTGACAAATCTTTATTCCTAAAACAGCGGCTATCAGACTACCTATTGAAACAAAGATCAGAACAGGCCATTCCCAGCTATAGATACAATCAATTGCGTAACCCTCAAATATGATTTTCATAAAAGAAAAAAGCAAAGGATAAACTAACAGAAAAGTCACAATAAACAATAGGATATAAATTTTACCGAACATCCAAGCAATATCTTTTGGAGTAGCGCCGTTGATTTTGCGGATGGCCACTTCCTTCAGGCGGGCTACCGTGTCCATGGAGATGGCGGAGAAGATGCTGAGTACCACTAACAGCAGACTGACAACTGCCAGTACCGACATGGTCACGCGCATGGTCTTGATGATATTCAGACCTTCGTCGGACTCATTCAACATCATCAGGTCAATCGGCAGGGTAGACGGTACAAATTCGCGGCACAGGTCGTCCAGCCGCTTCAGGAAGACAGGCAGGTCGGTCGCTTCGGTTACCTTTATATAATAGAGTTGTGCATCGGTGCTGGGCATGAAAACAGAACCCATATATTGGGGGTCTTCCACCTCGTTGAACAATGCCTTGTAAACGCCTGCTATCCGATAATCTTTGTTATCCAGGCGGACTGTTCCTATATTGCCATCGGCATCCAGCAGCTGCTTGAAGGCTTCGCTTACATAAACCTCGCCTGAAGCATCATCGGGGACAACTTTTCCCTGCATCGGTATATGGAAGAAACGGAAGTAACGGGGACTGCCGCTGGACATGACGATATGGGCCACGCTCTTGTCCTTACGTTCGTATTCGGTATAAACGTGGAAGTTGATTGGGTTGGAAATGCAATAACTGATGATGTCTTCCACTTCGGGCATCTTGCGTACCTCTGTCAGAATGGGTTGTATGTTGTTCTCCAGGTATTGGGTCTTCAGGGGAAGCACCACAATCCGTTCCTGCTCTCCTTCGGGCAGGGGGTTGTACATCTTGTCGAACAGCAATTCGTTCGACGCGAGCCAGGTCAGTGCGACACCACCCGCAAAGAACATGGAAATGACCAACTGTATGCTAATCATCGCATTGCGGAACGTGTGTTTCTTGCGGCTCTGCTGGAGGAAGGCATACAGTGACACCTGGCGTAGCTTGCGCAGCGGGAAGCTGACAATGAGCAGGCAGACCGCCACGATTACCAGATAAACATTCAGTTGGGTCAGATAGACATCCTGCAAACGGATATCGGGCACTTTGTCCATAGGCAGAATACTGTATACCAAGCCGTATGTCCATTCCGTCAGCAGGAAAGAAAGGAGTAGAGCGGTAGTCATCATCAGAAAGACCTCCCAGGCTAACAGGCCATAAAGGCCTTTGGCATCGGAACCCAGGCACTTGCGCAAGGCCAGTTCACGCTGGCGGTTGAAGAACATTTGGATGGTGAACTTCAAGAAGTTGATTAGTCCCGACACCAGGATGAGGGAGACAACCAACAGAAACAGCAGCTTGGCAAGCAGGGTCTGTCTGTGCTGGCTGCTTTCCGATTCGACTTGAAACTTTATCGATTTGCCTTGTGAATCGGACCAGGCAATCTTTTCCAATAAGGACCGGAAGCTGTTCAGATCCATTTTTTCAGGCCGGTAGCAACTGGCATACAGAATGTGGTTGTCTGAGGGCTTCGTTACAGGGAAATAGCAGTCGGGAACCGTATTCGGATCTTTCCCCGTGGCCACACCTGCCACTTTGAACAATTGGCCCGACTGGTCGTTGACGATGCGCAAGGTCATTCCTACCGGATTGGTGTTACCAAAGGCTTTCTGGGCAAAAGTCTCGGACAGCACGACGTCTGTAGGATCGAATTCATTCGTTATCCCTGTTACCGAAATGCCATTGTAGGTATAATAATAGGCATCGGCATTCCGATAATGAACCAGGAAAGGACGCTCCTTTCCTTCTTGGTCAAAGAATACCACTTCCTGGGTGTGCAATCCTTTGGTATAAGCGGTCATAGCCTCTACGCCTGCATGACGGAGTTCTTCCTCCATACGTGTAATTTCATTGGAAGAAAATGCCCGGTTATTTACCAGTGAAAGGTTTAACCGGCGGGTGTAATGGGGACGATGGTCGGTAGGGGCTACCGTCTCCACAAACTGATAGGTATAGCTAAAACAAACGATACCTATAGACAGACAAAGTGCCGAAATCAGGCTTTGAAACTTGTATTTCAACAGGTTCCGCCAGGCGATTTTCAAGTAATGTGTAATCATATATTTTATTTTTTATTTTTAGTTGACAAGGGAACATGGCTCCAGGCTACGAGGACAAGGCTTATACGAATCTCGTCCTTCTACATCCTCGTCCACTTACTTGTTAACTAATTTACTCTCTTTTTATTACTTCTGCCGGATTAATCCGTGCTGCACGATTCACTTGCCAGAACAAAGTAC
>ERZ780034.12-NODE-12-length-70186-cov-7.16841_pt1 | contig 70186 bp, 61 predicted proteins | sample MGYA00511855_ERZ780034 | MGnify/ENA primary metagenome ERZ780034 (study PRJEB29588, sample SAMEA2148024) | human gut metagenome | biome: human gut; feature: human-associated habitat; material: faeces | place: Denmark | collected 2008/2010 ...
AGGCCCCGGATTCCGCAAGGATGTCCGGGGCTTTTTTTATACCCTGACGGAAAGGGGCCGAGGGCATTATAATTTAGGGGATGTAAGCAAGATAATAGAAAAGGAGGCAGTTCCTTATTCTCTTTGGAGAAATAGGGTACTGCCTCCTTTATATTGTAACGAAAAGATGAATTAATGTATCAGTGTATTGGTACCTTCTACCATGTTTCCGGCAGCGAATACACAGCGTACGTTCAGTTTCTTGTCGAGAATCAGAATATCGGCATCCTTGCCACGTTGGAGCGTACCTTTGCGGTCTCCTATACCGATGATGTTGGCTGGAGTTTCGGAAGCCATACGGATAGCGTCAGCCACCGGAATGTTAGCTTTGAATGCCATAACCTGTACGAGTTTGTCCATGGTGGCTATACTTCCTGCCAAAGAAGAATGGTCAGCCAGTTTGCAGACACCGTTTTCAATGATGTAGCGTGGATCGTCTACTTCACCGTCATAAGCAGCATATTTCAATGCATCGGTTACCAGACAAGTCTTTTCTACGCCTTTTACCTTATAGACAAGTTTCAGGATAGTAGACGGCAGATGGATGCCGTCGGCAATGACTTCTACGGTCATCGGGTCGGTCAGGTAAACACTTTCAACCGTACCTTCATACTTGTATTCACGACGTTTGTGGAAGCCCGGCATGGCGTTGTAGAAATGAGCGGCATGGGTAAATCCGGCCTGATAAGCCGCTTTAATTTCATCATATTCGGCTTCGGTATGGGTGATGGCGGTCAGGATACCTCGTGCGGTGGTTTCGTGTGCGAATTCGTGTGCTCCTGGCAGTTCCGGACTGATGTCCCAGCGCTTGATGCAGGATGTGCTGTCCAGAAGCGGCAGGTATTCGGCTGCATCCGGGTTTTTCAGGCAGTCTTCCCATTGCTTGCCGGCCATTTTCCGGTTCAGGTACGGACCTTCGATATGCAGCCCCTGAATCTGTCTGTTACCGGTAGCCATGAGTTGTTCGCAGGTTTCTACTGCCTGACGAAGGGTATCGAAACTACTGGATGAAAGGGTCGGAAAGATAGTGGTGGCACCGTGTTTCAGGTGTGCTTCGGCAGCTATTTGGAAAGCTTCGGGTGTGGCTTCGGTAAAATCGTGTCCGCCACCACCATGACTGTGCATGCTTACAAAGCCTGGTACGATATACATACCTTTGGCATCAATCACTTTGGCACCGATGACAGCTAAATCACTGTTGGTTACTTCCAGAATCTTTCCGTCGCTGATGAGTACGGAACCGTCTTTCAACCACCCTTGCGGGGTGAGGATTTCTCCGTTGATTATCTGTGTTAACATAGTTGTTCGTTTTTAAAAGAGTTGGTTTGTTCCTTCCACGATTTTACCCATTGCCCAGACAGCCCGTACATTAAGGTCTCTGTCCAGTGCCATGATATCGGCATCCTTACCGCGTTCGAGAGTACCTTTGCGGTCAAGTACCCCCATGATGCGGGCTGGGGTTTCTGATGCCATGCGGATGGCGTCTTCCAACGGAATTTCGGCTTTCTGTACCATGGTACGGATAAGGCGGTCCATAGTGGCGATACTACCTGCCAGAGCAGAACGGTCGGACAGTTTGCATACGCCGTCTTCGATGATAACACGCGGGTCGAACGCTTCTTTGCTGTCGCTGTCGGCACAGGCCAGTGCGTCGGTAATCAAAGCAGTCTTTTCTACACCTTTTATCTTATGTACCAGGCGCAGAATGGTAGGAGGTACGTGGATACCGTCGGCTACAACTTCCACGGTCATGTCGTCCATCAGGTAGATACTTTCTACCGTACCTTCATACTTGTACTCGCGGCGCTTGTGGAAACCTGGCATGGCGTTATAAAAGTGAGTGGCATGGGTATAGCCGGCATAATAACCGGTGTAGATGTCTTCGAATTCGGCTTGGGTATGTCCAGCAGCGGCCAGAACACCTTTCGAAGTGATATATTTGGCGAACTGCATAGCACCCGGCAGTTCTGGAGCAGCATCCCAGCGTTTGATGCAGTGGGTTTCTTCCAGCAACGGGATGTATTCTTCCGGGTCAGGATTCTTGATGTTCTCCGGCATCTGGCCACCTGCCATCTTCATGTTGAAATAGTGTCCTTCCAAATGAAGCCCGAGTACAGGGCTATCCGGTTCACTCATCAGTTTTTCGGTAGTAGCCGCTGCTGCGCGGATCATCGGAATAGTAGAAGAAGAAAGGGTAGGGAAGATACTGGTTGTACCGTGTTTCATGTGGGTATGGATGGCAGTGCGGAAAGCATCTTCGGTTCCTTCCATAAAGTCACGGCCACCACCTCCGTGTACATGGATTTCAATACCGCCCGGTACAATGTACATGCCTTTGGCATCAATCAATGTGGCTCCGACAACAGCCAGGTCACAATTTGTCACTTCCAGAATCTTGTTGTCGCGGATCAAGACAGATCCGTCTTTCAGCCAGCCCTGAGGTGTCAGGATACGGGCATTTATTATTTGGGTTAACATAATGGTGAGATAATAATTATTTTTATTTTAAAACTGCGTAAATATACTTAATTAAAATAAGAATCCGGTCTGTTGTCCGGCTTTTTTTAAGAATAGCACGTATATTTCTATGAAAAGTGTTTCGCGGACACTATATTCCTATTTATAAAAAAGGATTGTAGCATCGTAAATTGGTAAGGAACATTTTTTAGGAAATAAAAAAGGAATTTCTAGATAAAATCAATAATTATTTGTATCTTTGTCGCCCGATTTATATAGTATTGCGAATTGGGAAAACTTGCTAAATATAAGGTTGAACTGAGAAATATGCGCGAAGACGCATGCAGTTATGTATATGAACTGACGAATCAGTTTTTTACGGATATCGATGCCAGTGAAATCCACAAAGGTCACTTGGACGTGCAGCTGAAGGTAAAGAAAAGCATAGGTGCGTATGTATTGGATTTCCATATCACAGGTAGTGTAACGGTTCCGTGTGACCGATGCTTAAGTGATTTGGAACTTCCGGTAGATACCGAGAATGTACTGAAAGTGAAACTGGGTGCCGAGTTTTCCGATGAGGACGACATGGTGATTGTTCCGGAAGAGGACGGTTATATCAATGTAGCTTGGTTCTTGTATGAATTCATTGAACTGAGTCTGCCTATGAAGCATGTACATGCGCCTGGCAAGTGTAACAAAGGTATGATGGGGGTACTGAAAAAGCATATGGCCCATGCTGCCGATGATGAAGAGGTACCTGTCTTTGACGATGAAGAAAATGACTTGCCGGATGGCGGGGAGGAAACTCCGACAGATCCGAGATGGAATGAATTGAAAAAAATATTAGATAATAATTAAATAAAAGTTTAGAAAAATGGCACATCCAAAAAGAAGACAATCAAAAACGAGAACTGCGAAGAGAAGAACTCACGATAAGGCAGTTGCTCCTACTTTGGCTATCTGCCCGAACTGCGGCGCATGGCATGTTTATCACACTGTTTGTGGAGCTTGCGGTTATTATAGAGGGAAAGTAGCAATCGAAAAAGAAGCTGCTGTTTAATCAGCACGCTTCATTAACCTGTTTGCGTAATCACGGATAAAGCCGGAGGGCCTTCGGCTCCCCGGCTTTATCTGTTGAATGACGTGAATCAAAACTTGGAATGATGGAAAAAATTAATGCTGTAATTACAGGTGTCGGCGGTTATGTACCTGATTATGTATTGACCAATGATGAGTTGTCAAGAATGGTGGATACCAACGACGAGTGGATTATGACCCGTATTGGAGTAAAGGAAAGACGTATCTTGAACGAAGAAGGTCTGGGTACTTCTTACATGGCGCGTAAGGCTGCCAAGCAGTTGATGCAGAAAACCGGATCAGACCCAGCTTCTGTCGACTGTGTAATCGTAGCTACGACGACTCCTGACTATCATTTCCCCTCTACAGCTTCTATCCTGTGCGACAAACTGGGCTTGAAGAATGCATATGCCTTCGATTTGCAGGCTGCTTGTAGTGGTTTCCTCTTTGCCATGGAAACAGCTGCCGGTATGATTCAGTCCGGACGTCATAAGAAAATTATCATTGTCGGTGCCGATAAGATGTCGTCAATGGTAAATTACAGTGACCGTGCTACTTGTCCGATTTTCGGTGACGGTGCCGCTGCTTGTATGGTAGAAGCTACTACGGAAGACTATGGTATCATGGACTCTATCCTGCGGACTGATGGTAAGGGACTTCCGTTCCTGCATATGAAGGCCGGAGGTTCGGTATGTCCTCCTTCTTATTTTACGGTTGCTAATAAGATGCATTACCTGTATCAGGAAGGTCGTACCGTATTCAAGTATGCTGTATCAAACATGTCGGACGCAACAGTCCAGATAGCTGAAAGAAACGGCTTGAGTAAGGATAATATTGACTGGATTGTTCCACATCAGGCTAATCTGCGTATCATTGATGCGGTGGCTTCTCGTCTGGAAGTTCCTTTGGAAAAGGTAATGATAAATATCCAGCGTTACGGAAACACCAGTGCCGGTACATTGCCGCTTTGCCTGTGGGATTACGAAAAGCAGTTGAAGAAAGGTGATAACATTATCTTCACTGCGTTCGGCGCCGGATTTACCTGGGGTGCAGCGTATGTGAAATGGGGATATGACGGTAGCAAATAATACGAAAGATAGTTAAATAACCGAATACAAAAGAACGCATCTCAATCTGATGCGTTTTTTTGTCTGTAAACGAACGGATTGATTATGCATAAAGCTGGATTTGTGAATATTGTGGGTAATCCGAATGTCGGAAAGTCTACATTGATGAACTTGTTGGTGGGGGAACGCATCTCCATCGCTACGTTCAAGGCGCAGACAACGCGTCACCGTATCATGGGTATCCTGAATACGGAGGACATGCAGATTGTCTTCTCTGATACTCCTGGGGTATTGAAACCCAATTATAAACTGCAGGAGTCTATGCTGAACTTTTCGGAATCAGCCCTGGTGGACGCAGATGTCTTGCTCTATGTGACCGACACGGTAGAGAAGCCCGACAAGAACGGAGAGTTCATGGAAAAAGTACGGAATCTGACTGTTCCGGTCCTGTTGCTTATCAATAAGATTGATCTGACCAATCAGGAAGCGTTGGAGAAACTGGTGGAAGAATGGCATGAGATGTTGCCGCAAGCAGAAATTATTCCGATTTCGGCTGTCGCTAAGTTTAATGTGGACGTGGTGATGAAGCGTATCAAGGAATTGCTGCCTGACTCTCCTCCTTATTTTGGAAAGGATCAATGGACTGATAAGCCTGCACGTTTCTTTGTGACGGAAATCATCCGTGAGAAGATTTTACTTTACTATGATAAGGAAATTCCTTATTCGGTAGAAGTCGTAGTGGAACAGTTTAAGGAAGAGGCCAAGAGTATCCACATCAATGCGGTTATCTATGTAGAACGTGATTCTCAGAAGGGAATTATCATCGGGCGCCAGGGAAAGGCATTGAAGAAGGTGGCTACGGAAGCCCGTAAGACCTTGGAGCATTTCTTTCAGAAATCCATCTATCTGGAGACTTTCGTGAAGGTAGATAAGGATTGGAGAAGTTCGGATAAGGAACTGAAGAATTTTGGATATCAATTAGATTAATAAACGGCTGCGAAGCTGTAAACGAAACAGAATATGGGAAATTTAGTAGCAATTGTGGGACGCCCCAATGTGGGGAAGTCGACACTGTTTAACCGCTTGACCCAAACGCGTCAGGCTATTGTAAATGAACAGGCCGGAACAACCCGCGATCGCCAGTACGGCAAATCGGAATGGCTCGGAAAGGAATTCTCTGTGGTGGATACCGGAGGATGGGTAGTGAACTCGGATGATGTATTTGAAGAAGAAATCCGTAAACAAGTGGTATTGGCCATTGACGAGGCTGATGTAGTCTTGTTTGTTGTGGACGTGATGAACGGTGTAACCGATTTGGACATGGAGGTGGCTGCTATTCTTCGCCGCTCTAAGACGCCGGTCATTCTGGTAGCTAACAAGACTGATAATATCAATCTGCAGTATGGAGCTGCGGAGTTTTATTCGCTGGGACTCGGAGACCCATACTGTATCTCTGCCATGACTGGAAGCGGTACGGGGGATTTACTGGACCTGGTGGTAAGTAAGTTCCAGAAAGAAACCGACGAGATACTGGATGAGGATATACCGAGATTTGCGGTAGTAGGACGTCCGAATGCCGGTAAATCATCTATCGTAAATGCTTTTATCGGTGAGGAACGGAATATCGTAACTGACATTGCCGGTACAACCCGTGACTCTATCTATACCCGATATGACAAGTTTGGATTTGATTTTTATCTGGTAGATACTGCCGGTATCCGGAAAAAGAATAAGGTAAGTGAGGATTTGGAATATTATTCGGTAGTCCGTTCTATCCGCTCCATCGAAAATTCTGATGTGTGTATTCTGATGCTGGATGCTACGCGTGGTATCGAAGGGCAGGACTTGAATATTTTTTCACTGATTCAGCGTAACCAGAAAGGTCTGGTAGTCGTGGTGAATAAATGGGACTTGGTAGAAGATAAGAGTGTAAAGGTGATGAAGACTTTCGAAGATGCTATCCGTAACCGTTTTGCTCCGTTTACCGATTTCCCCATCATTTTTGCTTCTGCATTGACCAAGCAACGTATTTTCAAGGTGTTGGAAGCGGCCAAAGAAGTATATCAGGCACGTGTCTCACGTATTCCGACTGCCCGGTTGAATGAGGAATTACTGCCCTTGATAGAGGCTTATCCGCCCCCTTCAAACAAAGGTAAGTATATCAAGATAAAGTATATTACTCAGCTACCGAATACGCAGATTCCGTCGTTCGTATTCTTTGCCAACCTTCCGCAATATGTAAAGGAACCGTACAAACGTTTTCTGGAAAACAAAATCCGTGAACGCTGGAAACTGTCGGGTACTCCGATAAACATCTTTATCCGTCAGAAATAGGCTGTGTAGCTTATACATAATAGAAAGGCATGAATCTGTTCCCCGTATAAGGGGCAGATTCATGCCTTTTCTGATTTTATCGGCAGCATCGGATTTGAGAAATGATTACCGCTGTTTCAGGCCTTCGTCTTTTACTTTACGCAACAGGTCGGATGCGAAGATAAAGTTGTTCAGACGCTCATTGGTAGCGGTAAAGACGTCGTTTTTAGTTCCTTCCCATTCCTTGTGTCCTTGATAGATGTAGAGGATACTGTCACCGATTCCCATGACGGAGTTCATGTCGTGGGTGTTGATGATAGTGGTCATGTTATACTCGGTGGTTATGTCATGAATCAGGGCATCAATCACCAGCGAAGTTTTCGGGTCAAGTCCTGAGTTCGGCTCATCACAAAAAAGATATTTAGGTTGTAAGGCAATGGCGCGGGCTATGGCCACGCGTTTCTGCATACCACCACTGATTTCGCCAGGATATTTGTTTTGGGCATCGGTCAGGTTGACGCGGTCCAGACAGAACTGTGCCCGTTTGACACGGTCACGGTAAGTATCGTTGGAGAACATGTCGAGTGGGAACATAACGTTTTCGAGTACAGAAAGTGAGTCGAACAAAGCTGCACTCTGGAAAATCATTCCCATTTCACGGCGGAGAGCCTTCTTCTCTTTCTTGTTCATGCCATTGAAGTCCCGGCCATCATACAAGATGTGGCCCTTTTCGGGAGTAAGCAACCCGACAATGCATTTCATCAGTACAGTCTTTCCGGAACCACTTTGACCGATAATCAGGTTTGTCTTTCCGTTTTCGAACGAGAAATTGATGTCATTCAATACGGTACGCCCTTCAAAGGATTTATAGATAGATTCTAGTTGTATCATCCCATTAATAATTGAGTAAGAATTAAATCAGAAAACAGAATCAGTACACTGCTGCTTACCACTGAATCGGTACTGGCTTTACCAACTGAGATGGACCCGCCTTCTACTGTATAGCCGAAATAGGCAGATACGCTGGCGATGATGAATGCAAAGAACAGTGACTTGATGAAACTGCACCAGATGTACCATTCGATAAAGCAGTATTGCAGACCGTATTCCAGATCGGTTGCGTTCATGATGCCGCCGAACCAGGCCGTGCAGAAAGCTCCGAAAATCCCGGCGCAGATACTGAAGATGACCAGAAACGGAATCATGGTCATGAGTCCCAGAATTTTGGGCAGAATCAGGTACGAGGCAGAATTGATACCCATGATTTCGAGGGCGTCAATCTGTTGAGTAACACGCATAGTCCCAATTTCTGAAGCAATGTTGGAGCCGACTTTACCGGCCAGGATGAGACACATGATGGAAGAAGAAAATTCCAACAGGAGGATTTCGCGTGTGGTATATCCTACAACGAAGCGTGGCATCCACGGACTTTCGATGTTCAGCTTAATCTGGATACAGATAACCGCACCGATGAAGAAAGAAATCAGCAATACGATGCCAATGGAATTGATACCCAACTGGTACATTTCGTTGACGTATTGCTTGAAATACATGCGGAACCGTTCAGGACGTCCGAATACACGTCCCATAAGCATCAGGTATTTCCCGAAGGTTGTGATAGGTCTTATCATACAGTTTTTCTTATGTTTGCGACAAAAGTACGCTTTTTTGGCTATATTATCCTAAAAGATAGGACGAAATTAGAGTCGCCTACCACATAACCCAAGATTTTTACTACTTTTGCGCCAAAGATTCAGAATATGGCAGAACAGGAAAACCTTCAAGAGACAAATGGACAGGCAGCGGAGACTTTCGAATTGCCTGCCGACGGACGTATGGTACTCCGTACGGAAAACCTGGTAAAAAAATATGGGAAGCGTACGGTGGTGAGTCATGTCTCCATTAACGTGAAACAAGGGGAGATTGTCGGGCTGCTAGGACCGAACGGAGCCGGTAAGACTACGTCATTTTATATGACCACGGGATTGATTGTCCCTAATGAGGGGCATATTTATTTGAATAATCAGGATATCACTTCCTATCCGGTGTATAAACGCGCCCAAAATGGTATCGGATATCTGGCACAGGAGGCTTCGGTCTTTCGGAAAATGAGTGTAGAGGACAATATCGCTTCGGTATTGGAACTGACAAAGACTTCGAAAGAGTATCAGAAAGAGAAACTGGAGAGTCTGATAGCGGAATTCCGTCTGCAAAAGGTACGTAAGAATTTGGGAGACCAGCTTTCGGGAGGAGAACGCCGACGGACGGAAATAGCCCGTTGTCTGGCCATTGACCCGAAATTCATCATGTTGGACGAGCCGTTTGCGGGAGTAGACCCGATTGCGGTAGAAGATATTCAGCATATTGTGTGGAAACTGAAAGACAAGAATATTGGTATTTTGATTACAGACCATAATGTACAGGAGACATTGAGCATTACTGACCGTGCCTATCTGTTGTTTGAAGGGAAAATCTTGTTTCAGGGTACTCCGGAAGAACTGGCGGCCAATCAGATTGTCCGTGAAAAATACTTGAGTAACAGTTTCGTACTTCGTCGGAAGGACTTTCAGTTGCGTGAAATTCGTGAATGACTTGGGTTGTCCCGTTTTTTTTAGGGTGACAGTTTGGTAGTTGAAATATTAAACACTATTTTTGCAACCTGTTTGGATAAAAGAAAAAGAAGTAACAATTAAAATAAAGATCGGAAATGAATATTTCATTGCAAAATGTTGACAAGGTAAGTGCTGTACTTACTGCTCAGATTGAAAAAGCTGACTATCAGGAAAAAGTAGAAAAGGCTCTGAAGACTTTGCGTCAGAGAGTAAATATGCCGGGATTCCGTAAAGGTATGGTCCCGATGGGACTTATCAAGAAGCAGTATGGAACTTCTGTACTGTTGGAAGAGGTAGATAAACTGTTGCAGGAAAAAGTCGGCGAATACATCCGTGAAAACAAAGTGGATATGTTGGGTACTCCGCTGCCGAAAGAAAATAACATTAACTTCGAAACAGACGAAAACTTCGAATTCTCTTTCGATATCGCTTTGGCTCCGGAATTTAATGTGGAACTGTCGGCTGCTGATACTATCGACTATTACGACATCAACGTAACAGACGAAATGGTAGATCAGCAAGTGAAGATGTACACTCAGCGTACTGCTAAATATGATAAAGTAGAGGACTATCAGGACAACGATATGCTGAAAGGTCTGTTGGCTGAACTGGATGAAAACGGTAACACCAAAGAAGGTGGCCTGCAGGTAGAAGGTGCTGTCATGATGCCTTCTTACATGAAGAACGATGACCAGAAAGCTATTTTCAATGGAGCAAAGGTAAATACTGTATTGGTATTTAATCCGTCTGTCGCTTTTGATAACAGCGAAGTTGAACTGGCTTCGTTGCTGAAGGTGAAGAAAGAAGAAGTTGCTGCTCATACAGGTAACTTCAGCTTCCAGATTGAAGAAATCACTCGTATGATTCCGGGTGAACTCACTCAGGAACTGTTCGATCAGGTATTGGGCGAAGGAAAAGCTTCAAATGAAGAGGAATTCCGTGCTCAGATTAAGGATAGCATCGCTAAACAGTTCGAAGGTGACAGCGATTATAAGTTCATGGTTGATGTACGTACTTACTTGGCTAACAAGGTAGGTAAGTTGGAATTCGCTGATGAACTGATGAAACGTATCATGTTGGAAAATAACAAAGAGAAAGGCGAAGAATTCGTGAACGAGAATTACGACAAGAGCCTGGAAGAATTGACATGGCACCTGATTAAGGAAAAATTGGTGGAAGCCAACAATATCAAGGTTGAACAGGGCGATATTACTGATATGGCGAAAGAAGCAACCCGTGCACAATTCGCTCAGTATGGTATGATTAATGTTCCTGATGAATTGTTGGAAAACTATTCTAAGGAAATGCTGAAGAAACGTGAAAGCGTAGAAGCATTGGTTAACCGTGTTATTGAATCTAAATTGGGAGATGCTCTGAAGACTCAGGTGACACTGAACCACAAGGCGGTATCTGCAGAGGAATTCAATCAGATGTTTCAATAATCTTTGAAAGCAGAATAGATAATTGCTAAAAAATACTAAAAGGAGAGAGGCTTTTGACCTGACTTTTTCCGTAGGAGACACACGTTTTGTACTTTTGTTTCTTTCGGATGAAAGAGGTTGGAAGCCTCTCTTTTTAATATAAAAATAAGAATGGAAATGAAAGATGATTTTAGAAAGTATGCTACCAAGCATTTGGGTATGAGTAGCATGGTACTTGATGACGTTATCAACTCGCAGGCCAGTTATCTGAATCCTTATATCTTGGAGGAACGCCAGTTGAACGTTACTCAGCTGGATGTTTTCTCTCGTTTGATGATGGATCGCATCATCTTCCTGGGAACTCCCATCGACGATTATACAGCTAACACTTTGCAGGCACAGTTACTTTACCTGGACTCTGTAGATTCAGGCAAGGATATCTCTATTTATATCAACTCTCCGGGCGGCTCTGTATATGCAGGTCTGGGTATTTATGATACCATGCAATTCATCAGCAGCGATGTTGCGACTATCTGTACTGGAATGGCTGCTTCGATGGCAGCTGTATTGTTGGTGGCCGGAAAAGAAGGAAAACGTTCTGCCTTGACGCACTCACGGGTGATGATTCATCAACCGATGGGCGGAGCACAGGGGCAAGCTTCGGATATTGAAATTACAGCTCGTGAAATTCAAAAATTGAAGAAGGAATTATATACCATTATAGCCGACCATTCACATACTGATTTCGATAAAGTTTGGGCTGATTCTGACCGTGACTATTGGATGACTGCCCAGGAAGCCAAGGAATATGGTATGATTGATGAAGTCCTTTCGCGTAAGCCTTCGCTCTAACAGGAGAAGACTGTGTATTTGTCGTTCATTTAAAACAGATTATTTTGGAAGATAAAAAATCAACAAAAGGCAATAAACGGCGCTGTAGTTTCTGTGGCCGTTCGGAGGATGAGGTCGGTTTTCTGATTACCGGCGTCAACGGATGTATTTGTGACAGTTGTTCTGAACAGGCACATGAAATCGTTAAAGAGGCCATGCGGCAGAAGAACAGTCCGACTAGCTTGAACTTGAGTGAACTGCCGAAACCGAAAGAAATAAAGGATTTTCTGGATCAGTATGTCATCGGTCAGGACGATGCCAAACGTTATTTGTCGGTAGCGGTATATAATCATTATAAGCGATTGATGCAACCGGTAACCAAGGATGATGTGGAAATTGAAAAATCCAACATCATCATGGTAGGAAGTACCGGTACCGGAAAGACTTTGTTGGCACGTACTATTGCTAAGTTGCTGAATGTACCTTTTACTATTGTGGATGCTACTGTATTGACAGAAGCCGGTTATGTAGGTGAGGATATTGAAAGTATTCTGACCCGTTTGCTTCAGGTGGCTGACTACAATGTGGAAGAAGCTGAACGGGGTATCGTATTTATTGATGAAATTGATAAGATTGCCCGTAAGGGAGACAACCCATCCATTACGCGTGATGTAAGTGGAGAAGGAGTACAGCAGGGTTTGCTGAAGCTACTGGAAGGTTCCATCGTGAATGTTCCTCCCCAGGGTGGACGTAAGCATCCCGAACAGAAGCTGATACCGGTCAATACTAAGAATATCCTGTTTATTTGCGGTGGAGCCTTCGATGGAATCGAACGGAAAATAGCACAGCGTCTGAATACGCATGTAGTAGGGTATGGCGCAGCCAAATCTACTGTTAATATTGACCGCAAGAATATGATGCAGTATATCGCTCCCCAAGACTTGAAGTCATTTGGACTGATTCCGGAAATCATCGGTCGTTTGCCGATTCTGACTTATCTGAAGCCGCTGGACCGTACAGCTTTACGGAATATCTTGACTGAGCCTAAGAATTCCATCATTAAACAGTATATCAAACTTTTTGAGATGGATGGAGTGAAACTGGATTTTGAACCCGATGTCTTCGAATTTATAGTTGATAAGGCTATCGAATATAAATTGGGAGCACGTGGCTTGCGTTCGATTGTGGAAACTATCATGATGGATACCATGTTTGATATTCCTTCGCGGAAAGTCGAACATTTTACTGTAACCTTGGATTATGCTAAGGAGCAGATGGATAAGGCCAATCTTTCTAGGTTACAGATGGCCTGAATGAAAAAGTAGAGAGAAAATACAAATCTTCAGTAAAATAATAGACTGAAAATTTGTGTAATTTGGAAAGTTGTTTATAACTTTGTTATCATGAGATTCATTCTTACAAAGAGAAACTACTAATAAAATCTAGGACAATGACGGAAAATATCAATTTAGCGGAGCAACTGAAAAAATATTTTGGTTTTGATACCTTTAAAGGAAATCAGGAAGCCATCATTAAGAACCTGCTCGCCGGAAAGGATACGTTTGTATTGATGCCTACCGGGGGTGGAAAGTCATTATGCTACCAGCTGCCTTCCTTGCTGATGGAAGGAACAGCAATTGTTATTTCACCGCTCATAGCCTTGATGAAGAATCAGGTGGATGCCATGCGTAACTTCAGTGAAGAAGATGGTGTGGCCCATTTTATCAATTCGTCATTGACAAAGTCGGCCATCGAGCAGGTCAAGGCAGATATTCTTGCCGGTAAAACTAAATTGCTTTATGTAGCCCCTGAATCGTTGACGAAAGAAGATAATGTAGGCTTCTTGAAACATGTAAAAATTTCTTTCTATGCAGTGGATGAGGCGCATTGTATTTCTGAATGGGGACATGATTTCCGTCCGGAATACCGTCGTATCCGTCCTATCATCAATGAAATCGGGAAAGCACCTATTATTGCTTTGACGGCTACGGCCACTCCGAAAGTGAAGATGGATATCCAGAAAAGTCTGGGTATTACAGACGCTACAGAATTCAAGTCTTCGTTTAACCGCCCGAACTTGTATTACGAGGTACGCCCGAAAACCAACAATGTAGACAAGGATATCATCAAATTCATCAAGCAGAATCCGGAAAAATCAGGTATCATTTATTGCTTGAGCCGTAAGAAAGTGGAAGAACTGACTGAGATACTTTGTGCTAACGGTATTAAGGCACGTGCTTACCATGCGGGGATGGATTCGGCTACGCGAAATGCCAATCAGGATGCGTTTTTGAAGGAGGATATTGAGGTAATTGTTGCTACTATCGCTTTTGGAATGGGTATAGACAAACCAGATGTGCGTTTTGTCATTCATTATGATGTGCCTAAAAGTTTGGAAGGCTATTATCAGGAAACTGGACGTGCCGGACGTGATGGAGGTGAAGGACAATGTATCACTTTCTATTCCAACAAAGACTTGCAGAAGCTGGAAAAGTTTATGCAGGGAAAACCGGTCTCTGAACAGGAAATAGGAAAGCAGTTGCTGCTGGAAACGGCAGCATATGCAGAATCGTCTGTATGCCGTAGAAAGGTGCTTTTGCATTATTTTGGAGAAGAATATACTGAGGACAATTGTGGAAACTGTGATAACTGTTTAAACCCGAAAAAACAAGTGGAAGCTCAGGATTCATTGTGTGCAGTGATTGAAACAATCATTGCAGTAAAAGAAAATTTTAAGCAAGATTATATTGTAGATGTGCTGTTGGGTAAGGAAACTTCGGAAATATTAGCTCATAAGCACGAAGATTTGGAGGTGTTTGGTTCCGGAATGGGTGAAGAAGACCGTTTGTGGAATGCTGTCATCCGTCAGGGATTGATTGCCGGATATTTAGATAAGGATGTCGAAAATTACGGTTTGCTTAAAGTAACACCGGAGGGACATAAGTTCTTGAAGAAACCTAAATCATTCAAGATTGTAGAAGATACGGATTTCGATGAAGAGGAGGCTGAAGAGACTCCTATGCGGAGCGGTGCTTCGTGTGCTGTCGATCCGGTACTATACTCTATGCTGAAGGATTTGCGTAAGAAGATGTCAAAAAAGCTGGATGTTCCTCCTTATGTTATTTTCCAGGATCCTTCGTTGGAGGCAATGGCAACCATTTATCCGGTTACACTGGAGGAGCTCCAGAATATCCCGGGAGTGGGAGCTGGAAAGGCTAAACGGTATGGTCAGGAATTCTGTGAACTGATCAGAAAGCATTGCGAAGAAAATGAAATAGACCGTCCGGAAGATTTGCGTGTACGTACTGTCGCTAACAAATCAAAGCTGAAGGTATCTATTATTCAAAGTATTGACCGGAAAGTAGCACTGGATGACATTGCTGTAGCCAAAGGTATAGAATTCAGTGAATTGCTGGATGAAATTGAGGCTATTGTCTATTCAGGTACCAAGCTGAATATTGATTATTTCTTGAACGAAATCATGGATGAAGATCATATGCAGGATATTTATGATTACTTCAAGGAATCTACTACTGATAAGATTGATGATGCGATGGATGAGTTAGGTGACGATTATACGGAAGACGAAATTCGTCTGGTTCGCATTAAGTTCATATCAGAAATGGCCAACTGATAAATGTTGCAATATAAAGTGTGGCAATAGGGTAGGCAGAGGTTTCTGCCGTACCTTGTTGCCACATTTTTTTTCAGCTGTGTTCAGCGTATGGCAAATGAGGTGTAAATAAAAAAAGATGTTAAGCGTGCTTCTGAATTTGAATAAAAATTGTATATTTGCACGCAATAAATTCTAAAGCATAAAGCCCTATGTCATTTATTGCAGATAAAGTTGTAATGGACGGATTAACCTATGACGATGTATTGTTGATTCCGGCCTATTCTGATGTATTACCTAAATCGGTCGAGCTCACGACGAAATTCTCCAGAAACATTGAGTTGAAAATTCCTTTTGTAACTGCAGCTATGGATACGGTTACAGAAGCTCAAATGGCCATTGCGATTGCTCGCGAAGGAGGTATCGGTGTGATTCATAAAAACATGTCTATTGAAGAACAGGCACGTCAGGTTGCCATTGTAAAACGTGCCGAGAACGGTATGATTTATGATCCTGTGACTATCAAGCGTGGTTCTACGGTAGAGGATGCATTGAACATTATGGCAGAATATAAGATTGGTGGTATTCCTGTAGTAGATGATGAGAATTATTTGGTAGGTATCGTGACCAATCGTGACCTACGTTTTGAGAAGGACATGCATAAGCGTATAGATGAAGTAATGACAAAGGAAAATATCATTACTACGACTCCGGGTACAGATATGGAGACTGCTTCTCAAATTCTTCAGGAAAACAAGATTGAAAAACTGCCGGTGGTCGACAAGGCCGGTAAACTGGTCGGTTTGATTACATATAAAGATATTACGAAAGCCAAAGATAAGCCGATGGCCTGTAAAGATGCTAAGGGACGTCTGCGTGTAGCTGCAGGAGTAGGTGTGACTTCTGATACCTTGCAGCGCATGGAAGCGTTAATCAATGCTGGTGCCGATGCCATTGTGATTGATACAGCTCACGGACATTCTCAAGGTGTTATCGATAAGCTGAAAGAAGCTAAGAAAAGATTCCCGGATGTTGACATTGTTGTGGGTAATATTGCCACTGGTGAAGCAGCCAAGATGTTGGTTGAAGCTGGAGCTGATGCTGTAAAAGTCGGTATCGGTCCGGGTTCTATCTGTACAACTCGTGTCGTAGCCGGTGTAGGAGTTCCTCAGTTAAGTGCGGTATACGATGTAGCTAAAGCATTGGAAGGTACTGGTGTGCCTTTGATTGCCGATGGTGGCTTGCGTTATTCCGGCGATGTTGTCAAGGCTTTGGCTGCAGGAGCATATAGTGTAATGATTGGTTCATTGGTAGCGGGTACTGAAGAATCACCGGGTGATACTATTATCTTCAACGGCCGTAAGTTCAAGTCATACCGTGGAATGGGTTCTCTGGAGGCTATGGAACATGGCTCAAAGGACCGTTATTTCCAGGCGGATACTGTAGATGTAAAGAAATTGGTTCCAGAAGGTATCGCTGCCCGTGTTCCTTACAAAGGTACTTTGTATGAAGTGATTTATCAATTGGTCGGTGGTTTGCGTTCTGGTATGGGATATTGTGGCGCACACAATATTATACAGTTGCACAATGCGAAGTTCACCCGCATTACCAATGCCGGTGTATTGGAAAGTCATCCGCATGATGTGACTATTACCAGTGAGGCTCCTAACTACAGCCGTCCTCAGTGATTTTAGATTAATCAGAACTGAATTATAAAGAATCGGGCACGAGTTACACGATTGGAATACAATGATTATTCCAAAGGTGTGATTCGTGCCTGTTTTGTCATTAAAGGAATAATATGAACAGCAAACGATTGTGGGGGTTCCTGTTAGGAATTGTCCTTCTGCACATTTTACCGATGCATGCTGCCATGCCAGACAAGACGTTACTGCGTATTGGCGGGAAAGAAATCTCTTCATCAGAGTTCGAGTCTTATTACCGCATGTATGCAGATTCTGCCATGGAGACACCGCAACATTATCTGTCTCGTTTTGTCCTGTTCAAATTGAAGGTGGCTGATGCACGTCGGCTAGGATGGGATACGCTTCCTGATTTCCGTCAGGCATGTAGCGTACTTCAGGGGCAAGTACTGAAGCGTGCGTTGGTAGATGCTGATAAAAAGAAGGCTTTCCTGCGTGAATGTTATCGGCGAGAATCGGCACGTGTGCAGTTACGTCAATGGGTGCGTATGGAAAGTGTAAGTATTCTGTTACCTCAGTCTGCTTCCAGGAGTTGGTTACGCCAGGCACAGGATCGGATGGAGGAAGTCAGTCTGAAATTACGGCAAGGAATGAGTTTGGAAGAAGCGGTCGGACAATTTCCGCAGCAGAAAGATATCAGTCTCGTTTTGGACACAGATACGCTCTGGCGACCAGTTGCAGGACTTCTGCAGGAGTTTTCTGCTCCTTTACTGGAAATGAACACAGGTGATTATTCTGATCCTTTTGTATCTCCGTTGGGAGTTCATCTGGTACGCCTGTTGGAACGGAGGCAGGAAGTTGGTTTTGCACAGGCTTTGCCTTTGCTGGAAAATTATTTGGACAGATTAGGTGCAACTTCGCAGTGTTTGAATATGGATGCTTATACGGCTTGGAATGGGCAGAGCAAAGAGGCTATTCCTGAAGCGGTACGTTTGGAATTGCAACAGGTAGCTGATGGATTGTTGGCAGCTTGTTGGGATAAGCAGAATCATGTCGGCAGTCATACGGATGTTTCTGCAGCAGAACTGGAACAGTATTTTAATCAGAACCGCTCAAAGTACGCTTGGACATATCCTCATTATAAAGGTGCGGTTATTCATTGTCAGGATAAGAAAGCGGCCAAAAAGATCCGGAAGATACTGAAAAAGATACCAGAGGGCGAATGGAATACTGCTATTCAGAGATGGTCGGAAGATCATCCCGATAGTCCGGCTCAGATACAGCAGGGACTGTTTCAGATAGGGAAGAATCCCTATGTGGATAAATTGGCCTTTAAATGTGGAACTTATCGACCCAAAGAAGATTTCCCTTATGTTTTTGTGTTGGGAAAGCGATTGAAGGGACCGGAAGTTTATACAGATGTACGTCATGCAGTATTGGAGGATTTTCGGATGGCTCAGGAAGAAGTACGTTTGGGCAATTTACGGAAGCGGTTTGCGGTGGAAATCAATCCGAAGATTTTAAAAACCGTTAATTCTAGCGGAAGTAATTAATTTATAGTGTATCTTCGTTCACTCAATTGTCATTCATGAAGCTGAAAGAAGCATTTGGAGGAATTTTCGTACTGTCGCTATTGTTGTCAGGTTGCAGTCAGTCTGTAGACCATCATGGAAAGACTCCGTTGGTGGAAGTCGGTGGTGTGTTTTTGTATCGTGAAGATTTGTTGCCTGTTATTCCTCCAGCACTGAAAGGACAAGACAGTGCCCGATTTGCTGAGGCTTATATTCGTGAATGGATAGAAGATGCTTTACTTTTTCAGAAAGCAGAAGGAAATATTCCTGATAATGCAGCCATTAACGAACGGGTTGCAGCTTATCGGCGTGCATTGATTATGCATACTTATGAAGAAGAACTGGTACGTCAGGAGGTCGGTGAATACGTTACAGATTCGGAGATTGAACAGTATTATCTGCAGAACAAGGAACGTTTTCGGGCTGATCAGCCTTACATACAGGGGTTGTTTCTGAAAGTCCCTCTTCATGCGCCGCAATGGAATCAGGTACGTGCCTGGTGTAAGAAAATTACGGCAGACAATATCGATAAGTTGGAAAAATATAGCATTGGCAATGCGGTGAGTTATGACAGTTTCCTGGACAGATGGAAACCGGTATCAGAGTATGCGGGGAAGCTGCCGATGCGGACACTTACATCCGATCCCGATTACCTGAACCGCAATCGGAACGTGGAAGTCCGTGATACAGCTTTCTGTTATTTCTTGCATGTGGAGAATTATTTGCCTTCTGGAGGTACGTTGCCGTTGGAATATGCCAGGAATGAGATTAAGGAACTATTAATTAACCTGAAACGGGTAGATTATATAAATCAGATGAAGAAAAATTTATATACTACTGCTTCAGAAAACAAGGAAATAATCTATTATTGACTATTCGGATGAATAAGATGAACTTTACAAAAATTTGTGCGTGTCTGCTTTTCCTGTTGCTGGGAATGAGTGTGAATGCTCAGGAAAATGTGATAGACGAAGTGGTGTGGGTTGTCGGTGATGAGGCCATACTGAAATCGGACGTAGAAACTGAACGCTTGAATGCCCAGTATGAAGGACGCCGTTTTGACGGAGACCCATATTGTGTGATTCCGGAAGAACTGGCTGTACAGAAACTGTTCCTCCATCAGGCGGAAATAGATAGTGTGACAGTATCCGATCAGGAAGTGTTACAACAGGTAGACCAGCGTCTGTCTTGGCTGGAAGAACAGATTGGTTCGAAAGAAAAGATGGAAGAGTATTATAACAAGACTACTACTCAGATTCGGGAGATGCTCCGTGAAAATATCCGTGATGGTCTGACTGTACAAGAGATGCAGAAAAAAATTGTCGGGGACATCAAGCTTACTCCGGCTGAGGTGCGGAATTATTTCAATAAGTTGCCTGCTGACAGTATCCCTTATGTACCCATGCAGGTAGAGGTACAGATTATTACCCGTGAGCCAAAAGTAAAGGAAGAGGAAATAGAACGTGTAAAAAAGGAACTGCGCGATTTTACAGACCGTATCAATAAGGGTGAGACTACTTTTTCTACATTGGCCCGTATGTATTCCGAGGACCCCGGTTCTGCCCGTAAAGGTGGTGAATATGGATTTACGGGTCGAGGTGAGTTGACTCCGGAATTTGCTAACGTAGTATTTAATCTGACTGACCCGAAAAAGATTTCGAAGGTCTTCGAAACTGAATACGGATATCATATCGCTCAGTTGATTGAAAAGCGCGGTGACCGTATCAGCTACCGTCATATCCTTATCAAGCCGAAAGTGGATGAAGAAGAAATCAATGAGGCTTTGGAGAAACTGGATACTTTGGCCAATGATATCCGGAAAGGAAAAGTAACTTTTGACGAGGCGGCTACTTGGGTGTCACAAGATAAAGATACGAAGAACAACCATGGATTGTTGGCTAACCCGCAGAGTGGAACTTCTCGTTTTGAAATGCAGCAACTGGCCGGATTTGTTTCTCAGGAGGTAGCTAAAGCTGTAGAAAATCTGCAAATCGGTGAAGTTTCCCAACCATTTACAATGGTGAACAGTAAGGGTAAAGAAGTTTGTGCCATTGTTAAGTTGAAAAACCGGATTGATGGACATAAGGCAACGATTACCGAAGATTATCAACGGCTGAAGTCTATTGTAACAGCTAAACGCAGTGAGGAAAAATTGCAGAAATGGATTGTTGAGAAACAGAAGAATACATATGTTCGTGTTAATCCAGAGTGGAGAAAGTGTGATTTCAAGTATCCGGGATGGATTAAATAATCGCTGATTTCTTGCTATAGAAAGGATATGTCTGATAAAAGAACTAAATACACATGGATAGGCGGGCATAGGATATTGGTGTTGGGTATCCTATGCCTGTTCGGCTTTTGTCTGCTGGCTCAGCGGCCGGTACAGAAAAAAGTGACAGCTACACCTGCTACCCAGAAGAAGGATACAGTGGTAAAAGCGGGAAAACCGGCTTCCAAGGAAGAACCAAAACAAAAAAGTAAAGTTTATCTGTTACATTCGGATATATTGAAGAAGACACTCGACCGTTCGGATGTACAGGTGGTGGTAGGAAATGTCATTTTCCGTCATGACAGCCTGTACATGTATTGCGACAGTGCTTATTATTTCGATCAGCGCAACTCGTTTGAGGCGTTTGGTAATGTTCGGATGGAGCAGGGAGATACCTTGTTTCTGTATGGCGATCATCTGTATTATGACGGTATGACTCAGATTGCTCAGATGCGTATGAATGTACGTCTGGAAAACCGCAATACGACATTGCTGACCGATAGCTTGAATTACGACCGGGTATATAGTTTGGGATACTTCTTCGATGGAGGTACCTTGATGGACGAACAGAATGTGTTGACCTCTGAATGGGGAGAATACAACACTCAAAACAAACAGTCGGTATTCAATTATAATGTGAAACTGGTGAACCCGCAGTTTACACTGACTTCTGATACCTTGCGTTACAATACGGCAAGTAAAGTTGCTAACATTGTAGGTCCTTCAGATATTTTGAGCGACAACAATCATATTTATTCCGAATCTGGTTATTACAATACTCAGACAGGGAAAGCAGATCTGTATCAGCGCTCAGTATTGACAAACGACGGAAAGCAGCTTACCGGTGATACATTGTTCTATGATCGTAATGAAGGAGTAGGTGAGGCGTTTCATGACATGGTGATGACCGATACCGTCAATAAGAATATGATGACGGGCGATTACGGATTTTACAATGAAAAAACCAAATATGCTTTTGCTACCCGCAAGGCAGTTGCAATCGATTATTCACAAGGAGACAGTCTGTTTCTTCATGCCGATACCTTAATGCTGAAAACCTTCCATCTTGATACGGATTCTATGTTTCGTGAGATGCGTGCTTTTCATAAAGTGCGTTTTTATCGTACAGATGTGCAGGGGGTCTGTGATTCGTTGGTTTTTTCTACCAAGGACAGTTGCCTGACCATGTATGATAATCCGATTCTTTGGAATGAGAACCAGCAACTGATAGGTGAAAAGGTGCTGATTTATATGAATGACAGTACCATAGACTGGGCACATATCATCAATCAGGCTTTATCCGTGGAACAGATTGATACGACAAAGTACAATCAGGTGACCGGTAAGGAAATGAAGGCTTTCTTCCGAGGAGGAGAAATGAAAAAGGTTGAGGTTATCGGTTCGGTTCGTCTGGTGTATTATCCGATGGATTCAGACAGCACTCTGATAGGTATGAATGTGTCCGAGACCAGTCAGCTGGATATTTATCTGGAGCAACAGAAGTTGGACCATATGGTCATGAGTCCGCAGTCGAACGGTACACTTTATCCGTTGCCTCAGATACCGAAGGGAAAAGACAAACTGGACAATTTTGTCTGGTTCGATTATATCCGTCCGCTTAATAAGGACGACATCTTTGAATGGAGAGCTAAGAAGGCCGGCGATGAACTGAAGAAAAATATCCGCGGGCCGATAGAGCTGCCTAACCAGCATTTGTTTGACCAACAGAAAAAGGAGGAGTGATTATGGGAATGTTTTCAATGAGAAAGCCACGTGCGTATCACCATGAATATATCTACGTGGACGAGCGTAAGGAAAAGTTGCAGAAGATAGAAGAGTCTGCCAAACGTGATCTGGGAATGCTCCCACCCAAGGAATTTTCGCCGGAAGATATCCGGGGTAAGTTTATCGAAGGGACTACTTACCTGAAGCGTCGGAAGGAAAGTGGGCGTAAACCGTTGGCTTACGGAACTATTTTTGTCGCCATTGCTGTTCTTCTGTACATTCTGCATTACCTGATAACCGGAGAATTTACTTTCTAATCTTTAGTTGATTGGTAGACGTATGAGCGATATTATCCGTTTGTTGCCCGATTCCGTAGCCAATCAGATTGCGGCGGGTGAAGTAATCCAGCGGCCTGCTTCTGTAGTCAAGGAGTTGGTGGAAAATGCCATCGATGCTGGAGCGCATCACATTGATGTGTCGGTGACTGATGCCGGTAAGACATGTATTCAGGTAATAGACGATGGAAAAGGTATGTCTGAGACCGATGCGCGTTTGGCTTTTGAGCGGCATGCTACTTCGAAAATCCGGGAGGCTTCCGATTTGTTTGCCTTACATACCATGGGATTCCGGGGAGAGGCTTTGGCTTCTATTGCGGCTGTGGCACAGGTGGAACTCAAGACTTGCCAAGAAGGAGAGGAATTAGGAACTGCTATTACGATAGCCGGTTCTAAGGTGGAGAGTCAGGAAGCGGTTACTTGTCGTAAAGGAAGTAATTTTGCCGTGAAGAACTTGTTTTTCAATGTCCCTGCCCGGCGGAAATTCCTGAAATCGAATCAGACCGAATTGAGTAATATCTTGACTGAATTTGAAAGGATAGCTTTGGTGAATCCGGATGTCTCCTTTACCTTGCATCATAACGATACGGAAATGCTCAATTTGCCGGCTACTCAGTTGCGTTTGCGCATCATGGGAGTATTCGGTAGAAAACTTAATCAGGACTTGCTGTCGCTGGAGATAGATACTACCATGGTAAAGATACATGGTTTTATCGGGAAGCCGGAAACGGCCCGTAAGAAAGGGGCTCGTCAGTTCTTCTTTGTGAACGGGCGTTATATGCGTCATCCGTATTTTCACAAGGCGGTGATGGATGCTTACGAACATCTGGTCCCTGTAGGTGAGCAGGTTTCTTATTTCCTCTATTTTGAGGTGGATCCGGCCAATATTGACGTGAATATCCATCCTACCAAAACCGAAATCAAGTTCGAGAACGAACAGGCTATCTGGCAGATACTGTCGGCTGCTGTAAAAGAAACATTAGGGCGGTTCAATGCTGTTCCTTCCATCGATTTCGATACGGAGGGAATGCCGGATATTCCGGCTTTTGATGCATCGCCTTACTCGGTTGTACAGCCTCCGAAAACTTCTTATGATACGTCGTATAATCCGTTTGATACTTCGTCTGTGGTACCTCCATCGGCTTATTCTTCGTATACTCCGAAGCCTTCTACCGAATGGGAACCTTTATTTCAGGGATTGGAGAAGAAGCAGCAGACTTCTTCTTGGCCGTCGGAAGCTCCGGAATTTTCGGAAGAGTCTTTTCAGACGGCATCAGTGTCATCAATGCCGGAGGAAGAGCCTACTTTGTATGATGAGCATCCGGCAGAAGTTGTCAAGGAAAAAGTGGCGCAACATTATCAGTATAAAGGAAGCTATATCCTGACCTCTGTCAAGTCGGGATTGATGATTATTGACCAGCAACGGGCGCATACCCGCATTTTATATGACCGTTATATGCGTCAGTTGGAAAATCATCAGCATGTTTCCCAACGGATGTTGTTCCCGGATATGGTGCATTTCTCTCCGGCAGAGGTACCGGTACTGGAGGAAATCATGAGTGACCTGAATGATTTAGGTTTTGATTTGAGTAGTTTGGGAGGAGGTACATATGCTATTAATGGGATACCGGAAGGTATCGAAGGCTTGAATCCGGAGACACTGGTGACGAATATGGTACAGTCCGCCATCGAGAAAGGCTGTAAGGTGAAGGAGGAAATCCAAAGCCTGCTGGCACTTTCCTTGGCGAAAGCGGCTGCCATCGTGCCGGGACAGGTCTTGACCAATGAAGAAATGAACGGTTTGGTGGACGGTCTTTTTGCCGTGTCTACCCCTAATTATACTCCGGACGGAAAAGTGGTCCTTTCTGTGCTGAAGGAAGAAGATTTGGAAAAGATGTTCCGCTAGTAGGCTGTTAGACGATATGAAATACTGCCCGCATGTATGAAGAAAATTCTGAAAGACATGTGGGCAGTGTTTTTTTGTGACCTATATATTCTTTTTCAAATACCATGGTTGAGTTTATGGAAGGTTTCTTTTTGGGGAAGATCTGAAAAAGGATTTATCCCAGCACGAAATTCCAGGATTTTCCGGAATCATCGGTACCACTGAAACGGAATCCTTCCCATTCGAAATTTTTCAGTTCTTCCGGTTGTTCTATCCGGTTCTTCAGAATGAAACGGGTCATTTCTCCCCGGCACATTTTGGCATATACCACAACTGTAGCCAGTTTCCCGTTTTTCCAAGTATGGAATTCCGGAGTAATCACTTGTACTTCACGATTTACTTTTTCCCAATCGAACAAATCTTTCATTTCTCCGCTGGCCAGGTTTATCAGGATATTTCCTTGTTCTCGGATGGCTTCGATAAAGTAATCGGTCAACCGAGGTTTCCAATAGTCGAAGAAAGAGATTCCTCCCAGTTCGGGAAGTTTTACATCGCCTTCCAACCGGTAATTTTTGATGGCATCCAGTGGGCGTAATAGTCCGTACAGGAAAGAAGTGATGAACAGGTGCTCCTGGGCGTATCGGAAATCGTCTTCGGTAAAATCCTTGGGACTGATGCGCTTGAATACCATACCGGTGTAAGAGAGGAGAGCGGGCAGTGCAGGCGTTTCGTCCGAACAGAAATCCTGATAGCGCAGGTAGTTGGTGGCAGCCAGTTTGGAGTTGACACGTAACAGTTTTTCCAGTTCCTGGGTAGAGAACTGGGAGAGGTTTAAGGCATGTTGTTGGGCTTCGGCCTCGAAATGAGGTATAGTAGTGAAAGGTACCCGTACATTGGAACGGGTAGTCATGGTCTTGGCGCAGGAAATGAAAGTAAGCATTCTCTTTTTTTGAGGGTAAAGATAGTGGATTTTGGGGATTCATCGAAAGTCTTTTTTATCTTTGTCGGTAAAATAATAAAAACGGATATTTGGTATGAGAAGTATTAGAATTTTCAGTCTGTTGGGGCTGATGCTGGTATTTATGTTGGGTGTGAAAGCTCAAGGAGTAGAGAAGTTGAAAGTAGGTGATGCATTGCCGACTTTTTCTTTGAATTCAGAAGTATATGGTAAGGTGACACCGGCCGATTTGAAAGGAAAGGTCGTATTGGTTTCCTTGTTCGCTACCTGGTGCGGTCCTTGTCAGTTGGAATTAGGACAGGTGCAGAAGGTGTTGTGGCCGAAGTACAAGGACAATGCGAATTTCAAGCTGCTGGTCATCGGTAGGGAGCATACGGATGCCGATTTGAAGAAATACAACGAACGGAAGAAGTTCGCTTTCCCGTTGTATCCAGACCCGAAGCGTGAAGTATTTTCTTTGTTTGCCGACCAGAGCATTCCTCGGGTTTACCTGTTCGGGAAGGATGGTAAACTGGTGCATGCTTCCATCGGTTATACTGCCGAGGAGTTCCAGTACCTGATGGAAACCATTGAAAAGGAACTGGCCAAATAATTCTTCTGCTGAGATGCAGCAGGGTACATAAAGGTCCATGGATAATCGTTAAGGAGGGTTGTCCATGGACCTTTCCTTATATGATTATCCGTATGTTGTCCCTCTGTATGTTCTTGGCTTGAAAGAGCGGTGTTGACAATCTGTCATTTTGATAATTGGGAAGACTGAGAATCGCGCGGTTCGTTCCCTTAGACGGATTTCGTGAAAAAAGTGATTTTCAGAAAGAAAACGATTGTCGGAAAGTGACGAAATTTTTAGTTCTTGCGTACTTTATGTTTTAGATTTGTGGTGTGTACCTGTCAGATGTCCTGTGGAATGAATATATTCTGTCTTCTTGAATCTCTGGAAATGTAGCTGCAACGGTATGGTCTGGCTTCGTCGGGCTCCAAAAAAACATTTCCGGAGGTACTTTTTCAAGATGCCTAGGTATATTTGTTCACTTGCCTAGGTATGTCTATCTTTTTATGCGCTCAAAAAAATCTTTTTTCCGTTCGTTTTTAAGTTTCTAAACGGTCTCAAGATGAATAAAATCGGTATATAACTGCAATTTGAGTGTATATGTATGCAATGTTGGCGATTTTTTTATTCCAGATTTACAAATAATGAAAAGAGCCTTGTTTGTTGAAACGATAGATTTCTTTCAATATGTTGCAATTATTCAGTTCTTGTTGTCAACTTGGTATTTATTGGCTATTGGATTTACGGTTCTGCTTTTATTTTTGGGTAATAAGAGCGGAATAATTTTCCAGTTGGTTTATATCTAGGTTTTTGTAGAGATCGTCTTTAGATGACATGCCGGAATAAATATACCTGACTTGTGTTGATTTCGTCGGTTTTTAATCAGGCTTGATTACTTTGGAGATATTTTCAAGACAATTCAATAATATAAAAAGGGTGGAACCCATTGCAGTCCCACCCTTTTTTATGCGGTTTTAAATACCGTTCAAATGCGGTTTAAAAACGGATTATTTGTATTCCTGCCAGCTCTTGATCTGGATATCTTCCAGCTTGGTTGTGCAGAAGGCTTCGATGAAGGCCTTGGCCAGGCGGGCATTCGTCATCAACGGAATGTTGTGGTCGATGGCGCCACGGCGGATGCGGTAACCGTTGGTCAGTTCGCGTTTGCTGTGGTTCTTCGGAATGTTCACAATCAGGTCGAACTGATGGTTGGCAATCATCTTCATCACGTTGTTTTCAGCGTTCGGACGTTCATCCGGCCAGAATACCGGTGTAGTAGGAATACCGTGTGAGTTCAGGAAAGTAGCGGTACCGGCAGTAGCGTAGATGTGGTAACCTTTCTGGCTTAACATCTGGCTGGCATCCAGCAAATCTACTTTCGACTTGGTAGCTCCGGAAGAGAGCAGGACAGCTTTCTTCGGAATTTGGTAACCGGTAGCGATGAGCGCGTTCAGCAAAGCTTCGTCGAAATCATCTCCCAAACAGCCTACTTCACCGGTAGATGACATGTCTACGCCCAATACCGGGTCGGCATTCTGTAGACGGGCGAATGAGAATTGGGAAGCCTTTACACCGATGCGGTCGATGTCGAAAGCCGATTTATCCGGTTGAGTGTATGGAGCATCGAGCATGATGCGGGTAGCTGTTTCAATGAAGTTACGTTTCAGTACTTTCGATACGAACGGGAAGCTACGTGAAGCACGCAGGTTACATTCGATGACTTTTACTTCGTTCTTCCGTGCCAGGAACTGGATGTTGAACGGACCGGAGATGTTCAGTTCCTGAGCGATGCGACGGCTGATTTTCTTGATTTGACGAGCTGTAGAGAAATAAATCTGCTGGGCCGGGAAAACCAGGGTAGCGTCGCCGGAGTGTACACCGGCATATTCGATGTGTTCCGAGATGGCGTATTCCACGATTTCGCCCTGATTGGCTACGGCATCGAATTCGATTTCCTTAGTCTCTTGCATGAATTGTGAGATAACTACCGGATATTCTTTCGATACTTCGCTGGCCATCTGCAGGAAGCGGGTCAGTTCTTCTTCATCGTAGCAAACATTCATAGCTGCTCCAGAAAGTACGTACGACGGGCGTACCAGTACCGGATAACCCACTTTGGCGATGAATTGTTTTACATCGTCCAGGCTGGTCAGTTCCTGCCAAGCCGGCTGGTCGATACCCAGCTGGTCGAGCATGGCCGAGAATTTGTTGCGGTTTTCGGCACGGTCGATAGATACCGGCGATGTTCCCAGGATAGGTACAGACTGGCGGTGGAGTTTCATAGCCAGGTTGTTTGGAATCTGTCCGCCTACGGAAACGATGACACCACGTGGCTGTTCCAGGTCGATGACATCCAATACACGTTCGAACGAGAGTTCGTCGAAGTAAAGGCGGTCGCACATATCGTAGTCGGTCGATACGGTTTCCGGATTATAGTTGATCATGATGGACTTGTAGCCCAGTTTACGTGCGGTCTGGATAGCATTTACCGAGCACCAGTCGAATTCTACGGATGATCCGATGCGGTAAGCACCTGAACCCAGTACGACTACCGATTTTTCGTTCTTGTAGTAATTTACGTCATAACCTTCAGTATCGTAGGTGAAGTACAGATAGTTAGTCAGTTCCGGATGTTCGGAGGCTACTGTATTGATTCGTTTTACGGCCGGCAGGATGTTCAGTTTCTTACGGTAGGCACGTACCTGCAGGTTTTCTTTTTCCATGTTGCCGTTGTGCGGCTTCAATACGAAGCGTGCTATCTGGAAGTCTGAGAATCCCAGGCGCTTGGCTTCACGCAATACGTCGGCCGGAAGTGATTCCAGTGAATCGTAGCTCTGCAGCTTGGCTTTGTAGTCTACAATGTTCTTCAGACGTTCGATGAACCACGGGTCAATTTTGGTCAGTTCAAAGATACGCTCGATGCTGTATCCTTCTTCCAGTGCCTGTGCAATGGCGAAGATGCGCAGGTCGGTCGGGTTGGACAGCTCGTCGTCGAGGTTGTCGAAGCGGGTGTGGTCATTGCCTACGAATCCGTGCATGCCCTGTCCGATCATACGCAGACCCTTTTGGATGATTTCTTCGAATGAGCGTCCGATAGACATGATTTCACCTACTGATTTCATGCTGGAACCGATGCGGCGCGATACGCCCACGAATTTGGTCAGGTCCCAGCGTGGAATCTTACAGATGAGGTAATCCAGTGATGGAGCCACATAAGCCGAGTTTGGAGTTCCCATTTCACCGATTTGGTCGAGGGTATAGCCTAGAGCAATCTTGGCGGCAACGAAAGCCAACGGGTAACCGGTGGCTTTGGAAGCCAAAGCCGAAGAACGGCTGAGGCGGGCATTTACCTCAATGATGCGGTAGTCGTTTGTATCGGCATTGAATGCGTACTGGATGTTACATTCGCCCACGATACCTAAGTGGCGGATACATTGGCGGGAGAGAGCTTGCAAGGTAGTCACCTGTTCTTCTGACAGGGAGCAGGTTGGAGCTACTACGATGGATTCACCGGTATGGATACCCAGCGGGTCAAAGTTTTCCATGCTGGCTACGGTGAAGCAGTGGTCGTTTGCGTCGCGGATGACTTCAAACTCGATTTCTTTCCAGCCTTTCAGTGATTCTTCTACCAGAATTTGCGGTGAGAAAGTGAAGGCGCTTTCTGCCAGTTCGATAAAGGCTTCTTCGTTAGGACAGATACCACTACCCAGTCCGCCCAAGGCGTAAGCCGAACGAATCATTACCGGATAACCGATACGGCGGGCTGCTTCGAGTGCGGCCTCCATAGATTCTACGGCCTGGCTTACCGGAGTTTTCAGTGAAGCTTCGTCCATCTTCTTGACAAAGAGGTCTCGGTCTTCGGTATACATGATAGCTTCTACCGAGGTACCCAATACTTCTACACCGTATTCCTGCAGGACACCTGACTGATAGAGTTCTGTACCGCAGTTCAGGGCTGTCTGTCCGCCAAAGGCCAGCAGAATACCGTCTGGACGTTCTTTTTTGATGATTTCAGTCACGAAATAAGGGGTTACCGGCAGGAAGTATACTTGGTCGGCAATACCTTCCGAAGTCTGGATGGTAGCAATGTTGGGGTTAATAAGCACAGAGCGGATGCCTTCTTCGCGCAAGGCTTTCAATGCTTGTGAGCCGGAGTAGTCGAATTCACCGGCCTGGCCGATTTTCAAGGCACCCGAACCGAGTACCAGCACTTTTTTCAATGTCTTTTTCATACATATAGATTATTTGAATGTTTTAGAGCGGGGATGCAGTGCCCCGGATAGGGCTGTTACATCGTATGATGCAAAGAAACGATTTATTTTGAAGAAAACAAAGTAATTGTGTATCTTTGCTGCAATTTATAAACAAATGAAATACATACCCATGAAAAAAGAAAAGATTATATTGACCGGTGACCGTCCTACCGGAAAACTGCATATCGGACATTACGTAGGTTCGCTTCGTCGCCGTGTGGAACTTCAGAATTCCGGCCTTTATGACAAGATTTTCGTTTTCGAGGCCGACGGGCAGGCTTTGACCGATAATATCGATAATCCGGAAAAGGTACGTCAGAATGTGATAGAAGTTGCTTTGGATTATCTGTCTGTCGGATTGGACCCGAGCAAATCGACCATCTTTATCCAGTCTCAGATTCCGGAACTGTGTGAACTGACTTTCTATTACATGGATATGGTAACGGTATCCCGTTTGCAGCGTAATCCGACTGTGAAGACCGAAATTCAGATGCGTAACTTCGAGACCAGCATTCCGGTGGGTTTCTTTACGTATCCCATCAGTCAGGCTGCCGATATAACTGCCTTCAAGGCTACTACCGTTCCGGTAGGTGAGGATCAGGAACCGATGATTGAGCAGGCGCGTGAAATCGTCCGTCGTTTCAATCACATTTATGGAGAAACACTGGTAGAGCCGGATATCCTGCTGCCGGACAATGCGGCTTGCCTGCGTCTGCCGGGAACCGACGGTAAGGCAAAGATGAGTAAATCATTGGGTAACTGCATTTATTTGTCTGATAGTGCAGACGAGGTAGAAAAGAAGGTGAAGAGCATGTATACAGACCCGACTCACATCAAGGTAACCGATCCGGGGCGTCTGGAAGGGAATACGGTGTTCACTTACTTGGATGCGTTCTGTCGTCCGGAACATTTCGGCCGTTATCTGACCGATTATGCTTCGTTGGATGAACTGAAAGCACATTATACCCGGGGCGGATTGGGCGACATGAAAGTAAAGAAATTCCTGGCTGCCATCATGCAGGAAGAACTGGAACCTATCCGTAACCGCCGTAAGGAATTTGAAAAAGATATTCCGGCGGTATATGCCATGCTGAAGCAAGGTTGTGAGGTGGCTCGTGCAGCTGCAGCACAGACTTTGGATGAAGTTCGCCGGGCTATGAAAATCAACTATTTCGATGATGATGCGCTGATTGCCGAGCAGGCCAAACGTTTCGGGAACGAATAAAAATCAATAAAAAAGGACTTCCCGACTCAGGGAAGTCCGGATGGGCTGGCCTTATAGGAAGAAATTTCTTACAAGGCCAGCCCTATTGTTAACAGCATTCCGAAAATCAAGATATTCCGGGAGGTTTCTCCCAATATGGCATTCAATGCTTTGCCTTGATGAATGCGTGCCATCTTCATGGTTGTCAGGATGTGTGGAAGCAGATAAATCTGCGGAAGGATAGCGGCTAACGGTTTTCCCAGACTGATAAAGTAAAAGCAGCACCAGCAGGCGGCAAGTCCCAACAGGAAATACAGAATAAGTCCGGCTTTGGATCCGAGGCGGACTACCAATGTTTTCTTTCCGCTTTGACGGTCTTGGTCACGATCGCGGAAATTATTGACCATCAGTAAAGTATCGATGGTGAGCCCACACGCCAGAGCTCCCATGGTAACAGCCGTATTCCAACCGTGTCCCATAACGTAGTAGGTGCAGCCTACTGGTACGAAACCGAAAAAGACGAGTACCAGTACATCGCCCCAGCCGTGATAAGCCAGCGGGTAAGGTCCGGCAGTATAGAGGAAGGCAAAGAGAATGCATGCCAGACCTACCGGAATCATTTCCCAGCCACTGTATACCAACAGGTAGAGGCCACAGCAACCAGCCAGCAAGGTGGTTATCAAAATTCCTTTCTTCATAGCTGGAACGGTTATCCATCCTTGAGCACAGGCCCGTTCTGGGCCTAAGCGGTCTTCGCGGTCACTGCCTTTCAAGAAATCGTACAGATCATTGATGAAATTGGCATCTATCTGCATCAGATAGGCGAAAAGCAGACAGAGCAGGAACGGGATAGTTTGCCAATGGCCATAGATATAGGCCAGCGCTCCTCCCACCAGTACCGGGACGGAAGCGGCGGTCAGTGTTTTGGGACGGGCAGCCAGTACCCATGCTTTAAAAGAATTGGGTGTAGGATTTTGTTTCATATAGAAAGTCTTTATATTTTCGTAGCAGCAAAGGTAGCGTTTTTTGCCTGATTATTTTCAGTCAGGAGAGAGATGAAGTCAATATAAGGGAAAATCTTTTTCATCCTGGATTCCGGATGAAAAAATCATCAGAAAAAAGAGCTTATGTTTAAACGAATAAGAATGGTATTGTCTGGAGCAGTATTATTGGTAGGACTGCTCAGTTCGTGTGCCACGGCTTCCTTTTCCAAATACAAAGGGGTAGGACGCATCAGACAGTATGATATTTACAATAATCAGCTTCCGGAGTCTTTCAATGGTTTTCGGATAGCCTTCGCTACCGATTTTCATTACGAAAGCCGGTTTACTGCCAAACGATTGCCGAACCTCGTGCGTGCGCTACAGTCGGTGGATGCGGATGTGTTGGTGTTGGGGGGTGATTATCGAGGAAGGGAAGGAGGTAATGTGGAAGAACTTTTCAAGGCTTTGCAGCAGATTTCAACGCCTTACGGAACCTATGCGGTGATGGGAAATCACGAGCGGGGAGAAGCGGATAGCCTGGCGCGAAAGGCTATGAAGGATTGTGGGGTGAAGTTGCTGGAGCATCGGGTGGATACGCTTTGGAAGGGAAATCAGTTTATCGAAATATGTGGTATTCGGAATCCTTTTGACCTGAAACGGAATGGGGTATCGCCTACCTTGACCTTGAAACCAGAAGATTTTGTCGTAATGGTGACGCATACCCCCGATTATGTAGAAGATGTAGACGTATCAAATACTGATTTGGCTCTGGCCGGACATACCCACGGCGGGCAGGTGAGCCTGTTCAAGCGGTGGACACCAGCCGGTAATTTCTCTAAATATGGAAACCGTTTCCTGACGGGACTGAAACACAACAGTCAGGGCATTCCTGTTATTATCAGCAATGGGCTAGGCACTTCCCGAAAGGATGTCCGCTTATTTACTCCCAGCGAGGTCGTACTGATCGTACTCCACGGCAGACCGGAGATGCCGTGAGGGTCATTTCCGGTAAAGATGGAGTTCCTTGATGAGGCGGTCTACTTCCGGATGGAGGAAATAACGCATGTCTTTCCCCTCTCGGATCGCTGTACGGATAAACGTAGAACTGATTTCTAGCATGGGAGTATGTACAGCTTTGACGCGTGGCGGTAGGGTGAATGCTCCCAGGTCATATCCCGGGCGTGGATAAATCAATACATAATGTTTTTGAAGAATCTCTTCCGGCGATTTCCAACGATCGAAAGCTACCCAGTTGTCAGCTCCGATAATCAGGTAGAAATCCCGGTCGGGATATCGGCGTGCCAGCTTATCCAGGGTATGAATGGTATACGAAGGACGGGGCAGGTGAAATTCGAAGTCGGAAGCTTTGAAGTGCGGATATCCCTCTACGGCAGCTTGTACCAGTTGCAGGCGGAGTTCATCTTTCAGCAGATCCTGATGAACTTTGAACGGATTCAACGGAGAGACGAGAAACCATACTTCGTCTACTTCGCCGTATTCACACAGATAATTGGCCAGAGCCAGATGACCCAGGTGAATCGGATTGAAAGAGCCTCCGAAGATTCCGGTCTTTATACGAGTTTCTTCCATTTATAGAAATTAATGACCTGCCAGATGGCAACGAACAGCATACCTGCCGCTATGATGTATTCTTCTTTATAGACTGCCACTACACCTACCGCTGCAGCTGCCAGTCCGATGACAACGCAGAGAATCAGCAACGTACGAATTATTTTTTTAGGGTTTTTCGCCATGAGAGATATTTCTGTTATCGGTTCAGGAATTCAGTGATTACTTTCAATGCTTCGGTTTTGGCTTTTTCAAGGTCATCGTTGACGATGACAATATCGAAGCGTGGTGCATAGCCCAATTCGAATTCGGCTTTTGCAATGCGGCTTTCAATGACTTCCGGCGAGTCTGTTCCGCGGCCGTTCAGGCGTTTGCGCAGTTCTTCTATTGAAGGTGGCTGGATGAATACCGATAAGGCACGCTCTCCGTAGTATTGCTTGATGTTGCATCCGCCTACCACGTCTACATCGAATATTATGTTCTGCCCATCAGCCAGCTGTTTTTCTACCTGTGATTTCAAGGTGCCGTAGAAACGGTCCTTATAGACCTCTTCGTATTCCAGAAACTCGTTGTCGGCAATGCGCTGTTTGAATTCTTCCGGAGTCAGGAAGAAATATTCTACCCCGTTCTGTTCGGCGCCTCTCGGCGGGCGGCTTGTTGCTGAGATGGAGAAAGCCAGGTTCAGGTTTTGGGTTAACAGGTAATTGATGATGGTGGATTTCCCGGACCCAGAAGGGGCCGAGAAGATTATCAGTTTTCCAGTCATAAGATTTGTTTTATGGATGAGGTTATTTTTACATGACATTGAGCACCTGCTCTTTGATTTGTTCCAGTTCGTCTTTCATCTGTACCACGATGTTCTGCATTTCAGCGTGGTTCGACTTGCTACCGGTAGTATTGATCTCGCGTCCCATTTCCTGAGCGATGAATCCCAGCTTCTTGCCTTGTCCGTGTCCTCCAGCCATTGTTTCGCGGAAATAGCGCAGGTGGTTGGCCAGACGTTGTTTTTCTTCGTTAATGTCTAGCTTTTCTATGTAATAGATGAGCTCTTGTTCAAGGCGGTTCTTGTCGTAATCTACGCTGATGGTTTTTTCCAGTGCGTCGGTGATGCGTTCACGAATTTTGGATACCCGCTCCTTTTCATAGACTTCGATACTTTGCAGCAGGCGTTCGATGTTGTCAATCTTTTCCGTGAATTTCTTTTCAAGAGCTTGTCCTTCTTGTTTGCGGAAATCTACCAGGTGTTGCAGTGCTTCGCCGATAGCTTGACGGACTACGGCCCATTCTTCTTCTGCCAATTCTTGTACGTCTACACGAGTCAGTACATCCGGCATCCGCAGAAGGGTAGCGAACCAGTCCTGCGGTACGGGAATATTGTAGGTTTCGGAAATCTTTTTAATTTGGTTGTAGTAGTTTTCTACCAGTGCGGCGTTGATGGGGGTTGCTGTTTCGGCAGCATCCTTTTCTACCCACAGGCTGAAATCTACTTTTCCACGTTCCAGGGTTTGGGTGATGAGGTTACGTATTTCCATTTCCTTTTCCCGGTACAGGGGGGCGATGCGGGTAGACAGGTCCATCGCCTTACTATTTAAAGACTTGATTTCGACGTTGATTTTTTTATCTCCGAATAAGGCAGTTGCTTTGCCGTATCCGGTCATGGACTGTATCATAACTAAATGTATTTTTTTGCAAAAGTAAAGAAAATATGGAAATGGAGTACAAATAAAAGTGTATATTTGCAAACTATCTATATAAGCATAATTATGTCTTGCATTTTACATATCGAAACATCTACGGAAGTCTGTTCCGTTTCTGTCAGTCAGGACGGTACTTCCATTTTTTCAAAAGAAGATTTCAAGGGCCCCTCGCACGCTACGTTATTGGGCGTGTATGTAGACGAAGCGTTGTCTTTTGCAGATAATCATGCCATTCCTTTGGATGCGGTGGCTGTCAGTTGCGGGCCGGGTTCCTATACGGGATTGCGTATCGGGGTTTCCATGGCGAAAGGAATCTGTTACGGGCGTAATATCCCGTTGATTGGGCTGCCTACACTAGAGGTGATGTGCGTACCGGTGCTGTTGCATCAGGATTTGCCGGACGATGCGTTACTCTGTCCGATGATTGATGCCCGCCGCATGGAGGTGTACGCTGCTGTTTACGACCGTGCTTTACGCGTGAAACGTGAAACAGCGGCCGATATCATCGATGAACATTCGTATATTGAGTTTTTGGATGCACATCCAGTATATTTCTTCGGTAACGGAGCAGCCAAATGTCGGGAAAAACTGACGCATCCGAATGCACACTTTATTGAAAACATTCATCCGCTGGCTAAATGGATGTTTCCTTTGGCTGAGAAAGCGATGGCAAAAGAAGATTTTCAAGATGTGGCTTACTTTGAACCTTTCTACTTGAAAGAGTTCGTAGCTTCGGTGCCTAAGAAACTGTTATAGACTGATTGAAAAGCTAAAAGTTAAGAAGAGTATGGAGTATAATACCCAACAACGGAGATTACCGCTTCCCGAATATGGACGCAGCGTACAGAATATGGTGGATCACGCATTGACTATTGAAGACCGTGAAGAACGTCAGCGTTGTGCCAATACTATTGTAAACATTATGGGAGGCATGTTTCCGCACTTACGTGATGTAGAAGATTTTAACCATAAATTGTGGGATCACCTGGCTATTATGGCAGATTTCAAGTTGGACATTGATTATCCGGTGGAGGTGGTCAAGAAGGAGAGTCTGGAAGTGAAACCGGATTGCATTCCTTATTCACAGAATAACATTCATTATCGTCATTATGGACGTTTTATTCAGGACCTGATCCAGATAGCTGTTGATTATCCGGAAGGAGAAGAACGGAAACAGCTGGTTTCCATGATTGCCAACCATATGAAGAAGGATTACTTGAACTGGAATAAGGATGGAGTGGAAGACCAGAAGATTCTGGATGACCTGTATGAGCTTTCAGGAGGTAAGATTAAATTGTCGCCGGAGGACTTGAAACTGGTGGAACCGCGTACCTTTATTCCGCGGCGTCGTCAGATGAACAATAACAACAATAATAATCAGCGAAGAAAATTCTAACCCGATAAACGTGACATTATGGCTTCATTTGTAATAGAAGGTGGGCATAAACTGCATGGTGAGATTGTGCCTCAGGGTGCTAAAAATGAAGTACTGGAAGTGCTTTGTGCTACATTGCTCACTTCCGAAGAAGTGACCATTAGCAATATTCCGGATATTCTGGACGTGAATAATTTGATTCAGTTACTTCGGGATATGGGAGTGAAGGTTTCGAAAACGGATTTTGAGACTTATACGTTTCAGGCAGATTTTGTGAATCTGGCTTATTTGGAAAGCGATGATTTCCTGCAGCGCTGCTCGAAGTTGCGCGGCTCGGTCATGCTGGTTGGTCCGCTGATTGCCCGTTTCGGACAGGCACTTATTTCTAAACCGGGAGGGGATAAAATCGGTCGTCGCCGTCTTGATACACATTTCCTGGGTATCCAGAAGCTGGGTGCCGAGTTCGACTATGATGCCGATCGGAAGGTATATCGCATCATAGCCGAGCATCTGAAAGGAGCAGACATGCTGTTGGATGAAGCTTCGGTTACTGGTACCGCCAATATCATTATGGCTGCGGTATTGGCTGAAGGAACTACTACTATCTACAATGCGGCTTGTGAGCCATACGTCCAACAGCTTTGTCGGATGCTGAATCGCATGGGAGCCAAGATTTCCGGAATTGCCTCTAACTTACTGACAATCGAAGGTGTAAGTAGTCTGAACGGTTGCCAGCATCAGGTCTTGCCGGATATGATTGAGGTGGGAAGTTTTATCGGTATGGCAGCCATGACAGGCAGTGAACTGACCATTAAGAACGTGTCTTATCAGAATTTGGGAATTATTCCAGACAGTTTCCGCAGGTTGGGAATCCGGTTGGAACAACGTGGAGATGATATCTATATTCCGGCTCAGGAGCATTACCAGATTGAATCGTTTATCGACGGTTCTATTATGACTATCGCCGATGCGCCATGGCCGGGACTGACTCCGGACCTGCTGAGTGTGATGTTGGTGGTAGCTACCCAGGCCAAAGGCAGTGTATTAATTCACCAGAAGATGTTCGAAAGTCGTCTGTTTTTTGTCGACAAACTGATTGATATGGGTGCGCAGATTATCTTGTGCGATCCGCATCGGGCTGTTGTCATCGGTCATGACCGTAACTTCTGTCTGCGGGGTGGAAACATGTCGTCACCGGATATCCGTGCCGGTATCGCCCTGTTGATTGCTGCTTTGGGTGCTACCGGAGTGAGCCGTATCCATAACATCGAACAGATAGACCGTGGTTACCAGAATATCGAACAGCGTCTTACAGCACTGGGAGCACGTATCACACGTATTGAATAAGTCGGATATGATAAAAAAAGAAGAAGTATTTAAGATAGGAATCCTCAATAAACCTCATGGGGTGAAAGGGGAAATCGGTTTCACTTTTACGGACGATGTGTTCGACCGTGTGGACTGTGATTACCTTATTCTGCTGCTTGACGGGATTCTGGTGCCTTTCTTCATTGAGGAGTACCGCTTCCGTTCGGACAATGTGGCGCTGGTGAAGTTTGAAGGTATTGATACGGCCGAACGTGCCCGCAGGTTTTCCAATGTAGAGGTGTATTTCCCCAGCCGCTATCTGGAGGAAGAGGAAGGTATCTCTTCGTGGAATTACTTTGTAGGTTTTCGTGTGGAGGATATCGCGCATGGGAATCTGGGAGAAATCACGCATGTGGACGATTCTACGGTAAATGTACTGTTCGTTATCGAACGGGACGGTAGGGAAATCTTGTTGCCGGCCCATGAGGAATTTATCCGGGGGCTTGACAAGAAAAAGAAGCTTCTGACGGTAGAGATACCCGACGGACTGCTGGAGGATTAACGAAGTCGGTACTGGCTTATGAAACGGAGAGGAAGAAAAGCCTTTTGGCACAACATCAAGTTCAAGTACAAGCTGATTGTCCTGAACGAGAACACTTTGGAAGAAGTGGTAGGAATTCATGTGTCTAAACTGAACGGTATTTCAGTATTGCTGGCCGCATGTACGGTCATCTTCCTCATTGCTGCGTTCATCATCATGTTTACTCCGTTGCGGAACTATTTGCCGGGATACATGAACAGTGAAGTACGTCGGCAGGTCGTAGAAAATGCATTGCGTGCGGATTCCTTGCAGCAGGCACTTGCTCGTCAGCAGCTGTATCTGATGAATATTCAGGATATCATCAGCGGAAAGGTGAAGGCAGATACTGTGCAGTCCATCGATTCGCTGACCGATGTCCGTGTGGAGGAACTGATGGAACGATCGGAGGAAGAAGAGAAATTCCGGCGGCAGTATGAAGAGAAAGAACGCTACAATTTGCGCTCTGTCAACGAGAACCATGATGCGGCCGGATTGATTTTTTACCGTCCGGTACGTGGAGTGGTAGCCACGGGATTCCGTCCGATGGAGAAACATTTTGGAATAGACCTGGTAGCCGCGCCGAACGAGAATGTGCTGTCTGCTTTGGATGGAACTGTGATTTTGGCTGCATATACGGCCGAAGCGGGATACGTCATTCAGATACAGCATGCGCGTAATTTTATTACCGTATACAAGCATTGCGGTTCGTTGCTGAAGAAGGAAGGCGACGAAGTAAAAGGTGGAGAGGTCATTGCATTGGTGGAAAACGAGGCTGAAGGCATTCCGGAAGGAGAGCAGCCACACCTGCATTTTGGACTATGGCATCAGGGAACTCCTATCAATCCGGATAAATACATCGTATTCTAATAATTATGAAGAAACAGATTGCAATTTTAGGTTCAACGGGCTCTATCGGGACACAGGCATTGGAAGTGATTGCTGAGCATCCTGATTTGTATGAAGCTTATGCGTTGACTGCTAACAATAGAGTGGATTTGTTGATAGAGCAGGCCCGAAAATTCCGTCCGGAAGCAGTGGTTATTGCCAATCCGGACAAGTACCGACAATTGAAAGAGGCATTGTCTGATTTACCGATTAAGGTGTATGCCGGTGCCGATGCGCTGGCACAGATTGTAGAGTCTGGCCCGATAGATATTGTACTGACTGCTATGGTCGGTTATGCGGGATTGCGCCCTACTATGAATGCCATCAAGGCGGGAAAGGTCATTGCGCTGGCCAATAAGGAGACTATGGTGGTGGCCGGTGAATTGGTCAATGCCCTGGCTACTCAGTACCGAGTGCCGATTCTGCCGGTTGATTCGGAACATTCGGCCATTTTCCAATGTCTGGAACTGGATAATCCGATACATAAGATTATTCTGACTGCTTCGGGAGGTCCATTCCGTACCTTTTCGATGGAGCAGCTGCAGACGGTTACCAAGGAACAGGCATTGAAGCATCCCAACTGGAGTATGGGAGCCAAGATTACCATCGATTCGGCTTCGATGATGAATAAGGGATTCGAGGTGATTGAAGCCAAATGGCTCTTTGGAGTCCGTCCGGAACAGATTGAGGTGGTGGTACATCCGCAGTCGGTGGTTCATTCTATGGTAGAATATGTAGACGGTGCGGTCAAGGCTCAGCTGGGAGTACCCGATATGCGTCTGCCTATTCAGTATGCGTTCTCTTATCCGAAACGTGAATCGCTTTCCGGCGAACGTCTGGATTTCATGAAATGCAATACCTTGACATTCGAAGCTCCCGATACCAAACGCTTCCGTAACCTGGCGTTGGCGTACGAAGCCTTGCATCGGGGAGGAAACATGCCTTGCATCGTCAATGCGGCCAATGAAGTGGTCGTAGCGTCTTTTCTGAAAGACCAGATTTCGTTCCTGGGTATGAGCAATGTCATCGAAAAAGCCATGGAAAAGGTAGCTTTTATCCAGACTCCTACGTATGAAGATTACGTGGAGACGGATGCCTTGACCCGGCGTGTTGCCGCTGAAATGGTGATTAATGGAACTTATTAACAGAATGAAAAACTAATTATTAACACAGAAGTAGATTGTAAATGGAAACATTTTTGATTCGTGCCCTTCAACTGATTCTCAGTCTTTCGTTGCTGGTCATCATTCATGAAGGAGGACACTTTTTCTTTGCGCGCCTTTTCAAGATACGTGTAGAGAAGTTCTATATCTTTTTTGACCCTTGGTTCTCGCTGTTCAAGTACAAACCGAAAAACAGCGATACAGAATATGGAATAGGGTGGTTGCCGTTAGGTGGCTATTGCAAGATTTCGGGGATGATCGATGAGTCGATGGATACCGAGCAGATGAAACAACCCGCTCAGCCGTGGGAGTTCCGTTCCAAGCCAGCGTGGCAGCGTCTGTTAGTTATGATTGGTGGAGTGCTGATGAATTTCCTGTTGGCTCTTTTTATCTATTCCATGATTCTTTATACCTGGGGAGATTCGTACATTGCCCTGAAGGACATGACTTACGGTATGAAGTTCAATGAAACGGCCAAGCAGATTGGTTTCCGCGATGGGGATATTCTGAAGGCTGCTGACGGTGAGCCGTTGGAACGTTTCAACGTAGATATGCTCCGCAGTCTGGTAGAAGCGCGGGAAGTGACGGTTGTCCGGAACGGACAGGAGGAAAAGATTCTGATGCCGGAACTCAGCTTGTTGGATATTGCGAAAGAGGACCCTCCGTTTGTAGATATCCTGTATCCGAATGTCGTAGACTCGGTATGGGCTGACGGCGGATTTGCCAAAGCCGGTATAATGGCTGGCGATACACTGCTGGCGGTCAACGGAGCGGCTGTGAACTCCTGGAATGATTTCGTCAATGAGTTGGCTACCCTGAAAGCGAAGGCTGAACTGGAGCAGCAACCGAATGCTACTTTCAGTCTGGTTTATGCCCGTAGTGGTGTACGCGATACGGTGCAGGTGCAGACCAATACCGATTTTAAGGTCGGTGCTGAAATGCATTTGGATTACAAGCCTACCGTATTGACCTATAATTTCTTCTCTTCTTTTCCGGCCGGTGTGACCCTCGGTGTCAATACCTTGAAAGGGTATGTGAACGACATGAAATATGTCTTCACGAAAGAAGGTGCCAAGAGTGTGGGAGGTTTCGGAACCATCGGAAGCATTTTCCCGAAAGTATGGGACTGGCCACGGTTCTGGTCGATGACGGCTTTTCTGTCCATCATTCTGGCATTCATGAACATCCTGCCGATTCCGGCATTGGACGGTGGACATGTATTGTTTCTGTTGTATGAAATCATTGCCCGGCGCAAACCAAGCGACAAGTTTCTGGAGTATGCACAGATGGTGGGTATGTTCCTGCTCTTTGCCTTGCTTATTTGGGCGAATTTCAACGATGTCTTGAGGTTCCTGTTCTAGCGGATTTTATTTCCTTAGATACTTTCTGAAGGGCGGCCGACAGCTTTTCTCGGAAGTTTGCTATCTTTGTAACAAAAAATTATTAAAGTAGCACACATCATGAGAAAAATGTTGTTAGCCGCCTTTCTGTTAGGCGCAATCTGTTTACAGGCCACACCGGGGCAGGCGCAGGAGAGACTACCTGAGTACCTGCAGGCCGAGAAGTTTACAGGAGCCAAGCTGAAGAACATGCTGTTTTCTACCACCGTAGACCCGCACTGGTTTCAGCAGGGCACCCGTTTCTGGTTTGAATACAAGACGAGTGAAGGGAAATTCTGGTATGTGGTAGACCCGGCTTCCCGTAGCAAGACGTTGCTGTTCGACCGTGATGAACTTGCAGCCCAGCTGACCGAAATCGTACAGGACCCGTTTGAGGCCCGTCAGTTGCCTATCTTCAATCTGAAAGCAAAGGAGGATGGGCGTACTTTTACCTTCGAAGTGACTTCCAGCCGCGATTCCAAACCGAAGAAAGACGATGATAAAAAGAAGGACGAGAAGAAAAAGGAAGTGTTCTATTTCTCTTACGATTTCCAGACTCGCAAACTGACGCACCTGAAGGATGCCGAAGAGGAACCGAAACGTTTGGACTGGGCTTCAGTGTCGCCGGACGGAAAGAGTGTAGTCTATGCCAAGGACTGTAATTTGTATCGCATGAGCATCGAAGAATACCGGAAAGCGCAGAAAGATGAGAAAGACAGTACCATTGTCGAGACTCAGCTGACTACTGACGGTACTCCCGATTTTGGTTATGGAATTCCTTACAGTATTCTGAATACCGATACCTTGTGCAACGGTAAACGCCGGGGCGTGTGGGGATGCTGGTCGCCCGACTCGAAATATTTTGTGACTATCGTTTCGGATAACAGGGCCGTCAAACCGCTTTGGGTCATCAATTCCATCGCCGAACCGCGTCCTACCTTGGAAACCTACAAGTATCAGATGCCGGGTGAGATGGAGGCTCCGGAAGACCATCTTTACTTGTTTGACATGACTTCCAATACACGGAAAGAAATCCGTACGGCTGCCTGGAAGAACCAGACATTGGATTTGTCTTATCGTCCTTGGGAACAGAAACAGCGTGACCAGGAGCTGGTGCCTGCAGTCTGGCAGGGAGACAACAACCGTTTCTTTGTCATCCGTAGCAGCCGTGACCTGCACCGCATCGATGTATGTACTTATACCGTCGGTCAAGATTCTATTGTGCCGGTTGTCAGGGAACGGATGAATACCTACCAGGAAACTCGTCCGATTCAGGTATTCAACGGAGGCAAGGAATTTATCCAGTGGAGTGAGCGTGACGGTTGGGCACACCTGTATCTGTATGATGATAAAGGAAACCTGAAGAACCGCATTACCAAAGGACCGTGGCACGTGGAGCAGGTGGTGAAGGTAGACGAAGCTACCCGCACCATTTATTTCACCGCCAACGGTCGTGAAGCGGGAGAGAATCCGTATTACGAACATCTGTATAAGGTGAATGCTGATGGAAGCGGTCTGAAACGTCTGACTTCAGGCGACTTTTTCCATCAGGTGGAAATAGACGATGAGGCCCGTTTTATTGTAGACAACTACTCACGGGTAAACACGGTTCCCTGTACCGATGTGATAGACCGAAACGGAAACAAGGTGATGAGCTTGCAGGAGAGTGATTTCTCGGTACTGAAAGCTGCGGGCTATCAGTTCCCGGAACTCTTTACCGTAAAGGCGGCCGATGGAGTGACCGACTTGTATGGCGTAATGTACAAGCCTTTCAATTTCGATTCTACCAAGGTTTATCCGATTATCGACTATGTATATCCGGGCCCGCAGGTGGAAGCGGTGTATTATCCGTTTACCCGCATGAGTGTTCGTACCGACCGTCTGGCCCAGGCCGGTTTCATCGTGATTTCCGTAGGACAACGGGGTGGACATCCGAGCCGTTCGAAGTGGTATCACAACTATGGTTACGGAAACATGCGTGACTATCCGTTGGCCGACCATAAGGCTGCTGTAGAGCAACTGGCTGCACGGTATAAGTTTATCGATATTAACCGTGTAGGGATTCACGGACATTCCGGAGGTGGATTCATGTCAACAGCAGCTATCTGTCAGTACCCGGATTTCTACAAAGCAGCCGTATCGTGTGCCGGAAACCATGACAACCGGATTTATAACCGCTGGTGGAGTGAGACGCATCACGGGGTGAAAGAGGAAATTACCGAGAAGGGCGATACCATCTTTGCTTACAAGATTGCTACAAATCCGGAAATCGTGAAACAGTTGAAGGGACACCTGATGCTGGTACACGGAGATATTGACAACAACGTGCATCCCGGTAATACCATCCGGGTGGTGAATGCCCTGATTCAGGCCAACAAGCGTTTCGAGATGTTGCTCTTGCCGGGCCAGCGTCATGCGTTTGGCAATATGGATGAGTATTTCTACTGGCGTATGGTTGATTTCTTCTCGAAATACCTGAAAGGTAAGCAGGAGGATTCGGTAGATATTCCGCAACGGTAGGTGAATTCAGTTGACTGGATACTAGTAGACTAGGCCCCGTTTGTTGTAGGGGTGGGGGGCTCACCCTACAACATTCAGATAAGTTCTTGAGCCAGTTAGTCTGTAAGTACTTCCTAGGGGGAATGGAAAACAAATCGTCCCGCCTTGCTCTTGTTCATGGGAGCGGGGCGGGACGATCATTTTTCAGTTTGTTTAGGCTTACAGCATGGCGGCATACTTACGTACCTGCTTCAGACGTTCCATGAAAGTGGGGTCGGAGGCGGCCTGCTGCATGTTGTATTTCAACTGGAGGCGCATCAGTGAATCGGCCGGGATATTGAGAGCAGCCTCGAATAACATGGCTGTCTGTGTCGTGACCGGTCGGCGACAGTTAAGGATATCGTTCAGCATTTTGTAGGAAATACCCATCTGTTCGGCCAGTTTGCGCTGTGAGAGTTTGCGGTATTCTATTTCGTCTTTCAACACTTCACCGGGATGAGTGGGATAAGCCGGTATGAGGTTATTGGCAATCATTGTCGGATTTCAATTATAAGCTGTTTGTTATTTGTAGTGGTTTGATAAATCAGTGATGTTGCATATCGTAGCGATGGTCTCGTTTCCTTTCATCCGTTCTTCGAATTCGATGCGATTACTCTTACAGATGAAAGTCCGGCCTTGTCTCCTTTTAGCTTTTCATAATTCAGCGAGTTATATCTTAAAAGTTCTTGTACGTTCGGAGTTTCCATCATCACATCGATGATACGGATATATTTGCGCACTACTTACGGTTGATAGCGATGTTTCTTATCCGTTTATCCTGTAATATACATTTCTTGCAAATATCTTTCGTTGAATATGATTTCCATGTCATGCTGCTTTATTTATGAGAGACAAAGATAGTAACTATTTCCTAATGTCCACTATTTTAGTGGATTAATTTCTGTTTGATGCCGTTTTTCTTTCGGCTTGTAGCGCCAGCCTTTTGGGGTGGTGCAAATTTCGATGAATGGCGGGTTGAAAGGCTCAAAAGGTTTCGGTCGAAAAACGAACTCATGTCTTGATGCGGATGAACGGACGTTTTGATTGAAACGAACGGACAGATGACATGGAACGAACGTTCGTTTTTCCGATGAACGGAACGGACATAAAAAAAGCGTTGTTCATCTGAACACCGCCGACCACCTGAAGAACCCCCAATGAAGGGTTCTTGCGTCTAAACATCTAGTAATTGTGTCTTGTTATCCCTTTTTCCTTAAAAGCAATTTATCTAAAACCTATTTCAACCTAAATCCTGAAATCTTTACCTTTCTACTAATACTAATACCTGAATTTTACCTATTAATTAACCTAATACCTAACTAAAATTGCTTTTTACCTTAAATCTAATACCTGTCTTCTTAATCTAATACCTTAAATCTAATACCTTAGTTATCTAGTTTTGTTTACCTTATTACTCTGTGATTTCACAATCACACTGCAAAGGTATTTCTTTTTTTAATACTTGCAATAACCGGAGAAAAGTTTTTGCAGGAACCCCCTGTTTTCTTGATTTATGTCATGTAACATAAAAAAAAGGCCTTGCCAAAGGCCTATTTGAGTGAAATGATGCGTTGGTTGCTGCTTCCCCGAAAAGAAAGGTGCGGAGAATACAGTTCCTCGACAAACCGTCCGTCTACCAGTACATCGATGGATTCCAGCAATGGTTGTCTCAACGGGTCGGCGAGCAGTTCCTCGTAGGTGTATCCGGTGTAGCACCAGATGTTCTGCCCTGTCTCTTCCTTGATACGTTTCAGTATACGACCGAACTCCTTGGGATTGTAAAAAGGGTCTCCGCCGGAAAAGGTGATTCCGTCCAGCAGAGGATTGCCGTTGATTTCCCGAATCATACCGGTCAGTTCGTCTTCGGTGAGCGGTTTGCCGGCTTGCGGGTTCCAGGATTCCGGGTTATGACATCCCTTGCAACGGTGGGTGCATCCGGCCAGATAGATGGAATAGCGGATGCCCTCACCGTCGACGATGGTTTCAGGATAGGTATACAGATAATGTAACATACCTGAAGTAAGGATTATGCGTGTTTCACACGGTCGTGTTCTTCGGCACGTTTGGCGGAGTTCCAACTGCTCAGGTCGCCAGTCAGATAGCCGGTGATGCGTCGCATGCGCAGGATGTTTTCGCTCCGGCAGATAGGACATTTGTCGTAGATGACTCCCTTGTAGCCGCAATTGTGGCAGGTGTCTACCGGGTGATTGATGGAACCGTAGCCGATGCCTTCATCGTGCATCACCTTGACTATCTTAGCGATGGCCTTGATGTTCTTCTTGGCTTCTCCGTCCAGCTCTACATATGTGATGTGTCCGCCTCGGGTCAGGGCATGGAAGGGAGCCTCGCATTTTATTTTTTCGACGATGGTAATCGGTTCTTTCACGTCTACATGGAACGAGTTGACGTAATAGTCTCTATCATTCACACCGGGGATGATACCATATTTCTTTTTGTCTATCTTGGTGAAACGTCCGGATAGTCCTTCGGCCGGTGTAGCCAGAATAGAATAGTTCAGGTGATATTTGGCCTTATATTCATCGGCTACCTTGTTCATTTCCAGCACAGCATCGTACAGCGTCTGCCAGGCTTTCTGATTATGGCCGTGGCCTTGTCCGTACAGGGCTACCATGGCGTTGTGTCCGCCGATGAAGCCGATACCTAAAGTTCCCTGGTTCAATACGTCGCCCACTTCATCGTTCGGATTGAGTTTGCCGCCTCCTTTCCACACATCGTTGCCCATCATGAACGGGAACTGGCGGGCGAGTGCCGACCGCTGGTATTGGTAGCGGGCATAAAGTTGTTCGGCAATGAAGGATGCCATCCGGTGTACTGATTCAAGGAACAGGCTGCGGGCTGTACTTTCCATATCGGTACCTGGGTTTTGTTGTGTCAGTTGTTCCGCTTTACGGCGGGCTTCGATGGCCAAACGAGGCATATTCATGGTTGTGAACGAGAGGTTTCCTCTTCCCAGCGAAGTCTTTTCTCCGTTCAGATTCTCGAATACGCGGGTGCGGCATCCCATGGTAGCCAGTTCGTAACGGTAACGTTTCGGATCGTCCGCACGCCAGAGCTCATGCCGGTTGAACGGAGTATCCAGAAACATGAAGTTCGGGAAGAGTGCCTTGGCGGTGGTACGGCAAGCTTTCAGAAACAGGTCGAAGTTGGGAGCTTCGAACGTGACTTTTCCGTCCATGGCTGCTTCGAAATCTTCCATGGCCCGTCGGTAATCGGTCTCGGAATAGGAGACGCCGTCTTTAATCTTGAAAATCTGTATCGGGAAAACCGGCACTTCTCCACGGGTACCCAGGCCTTCGATGGTGGCATTCAGCAGTTCTTCGATGACCATGCGTCCTTCGGCCGAGGTGTCGGTTCCGTAATTGATGGAGCTGAATACCACCTGATTACCTCCACGGGAATGCATGGTGTTCAGGTTATGGATGAATCCTTCCATGGCCTGATGAGTATCTTTCCGGGTCTGCTGGTAGGCTTTGTCCAGGATATGCGTCAGTTCTGTTTCGCTGATGTCGCAGTGTCTGCTCTGCAGGGCTTCCTGCAGGGCAGCGATGACCTGTGCGTCCGGAAGAATGGTATGCAGTTGCTGGCGGACCAGTTCCAGGGCTTCCTTCTCATTCAGGGCGCATCCCTTCATCTCCAGGTAGAAAGAGAGGGTAGAGGCTACCGCCTTCTGATACGTTTTCAGCACGCCTTTTGCCATGAAGAAGTCGAAAGCCGGGATAGCCTGACCGCCGTGCTGTTCGTTCTGGTTGGTCTGGAAGATGATGGTGGCCAGGGTAGCGTAACTCTGGATGGACTGTGGTGTACGGATGCTGCCGTTTTTGGTATGGAAACCGCGTTCGAACAGGTCGTCCAGATCGTACTGGATGCAGGTTGTCGTTTTGGTCGGATAGTAATCCAGGTCGTGGATGTGGATGTCGCCCAACTGGTGTGCTTCGGCATACGGTTTGGGCAGCAGGTATTTATAGGTATAGTCCTTGGTGACTTCCGAGGCGAAGGTCATCATCTGTCCGGCCGGTGTGTGGCTGGACATGTTGGCATTGCTCAGGTTGACATCGTTCTTGTCGATGGCCACGATGCCGTCCATGATGTGTTTGATTTGGGTCTTCCGGTCGCGTTCCGTATTTCTCCATTGGCGGTAGATGATGTATTTCTTGGCTACTTCCGGCTGTACCTTCATCAGTTCCGTTTCTACCAGGTCCTGGATGGCTTCCACCCCGATGGTCGGTTCCTGGAAATGGTTGATGACCCGCCGGGTAATTTCGTCAATCAATGCTTCCTGGTCGTTGAGTCCTGTCGCGGTAAAGGCTTTGCCGATGGCGTTCGAAATCTTGTGGGCCGAAAAGTTTTCCCGCTTTCCGTCACGTTTGATGATGCAGATGTCTTCTACGTTCATGGTTGAGAATGATTAAATGAATGTATTAAAAAATGCTTCTGCTTTTCTCGGCAGGTCTTCTGACTGATCTCTCCCCTCGGTCGTACCTTCCCACCGGCGCCGTGCCGGCAGTGGCTGTCTGGACATCGTCCGGGGTTCGTCAAGAATCACAGCAGCGGGTACTGTTGCCGAATCGCGCGGCATTCCCTTTTGAAACTTGTGAGTTACCCTGAAAAGCGAAACAAAGATAGGAAAAAGAATGAATCTGAAAAATATGCGGGGTGCGTATTCTGTCTAAATTGGGAGACTTTGGAAAAGAAAATCCCGTCTATACGCTTTCTGGAGCGGATAAACGGGAAAGTCTTATTTATATTGCTTTTTTATTTTGGAAATTCGAATATTTCTTTTATGGCTGGTGTTCGCCTTTTTCTGCGCATTTCTCGGCCGGTAAATTTACCGGTTTCAAGCCCATCTTTTCTGCCTTTTCCAGCATGTAGCTGAAGGCGGCATCGTGCTCGTTCGGAATAATGCCGTCCAGAATCGCGTCCTTGATGGAAGCCTTCAGTCGGCCGATTTCCTGACAGGGCTGCAGGTTGAACACATGCATGATTTCGGTACCGTCTACCGGTGGCTGGAAATTACGGATGCGGTCTTTTTCTTCCAGATCCTTCAGTTTCTGTCGTACCAGCTTGAAATTGTCGAGAAAACGCTGCTTGCGGGCTTCGTTCTTCGAGGTGATGTCGGCTTCGCAGAGCATCATCAGGTCGTCTATGTCATCTCCAGCTTCGAACAGCAGGCGGCGGACAGCCGAATCGGTTACTTCTTCATCGGCAATGACAATGGGGCGCATGTGCAGGCCTACCAGCTTCTGCACATATTTCATCTTCTCGTTCATCGGAAGTTTCATTTTCCGGAAGATATCTGGTATCATTTTTTCGCCGATGTAGTTGTGGTTATGGAAAGTCCATCCGGCACGCGGTTCCCAACGTTTGGTGCGGGGTTTGCCGATGTCGTGCAGCAGAGTTGCCCAGCGGAGCCAGAGATTGTCTGTCACCCGCGAGATGTTGTCTACCACTTCCAGAGTATGGTAGAAGTTGTCCTTGTGTCCCCGTCCGTTCCGTACCTCTACGCCTTGCAGGGCTACCAGTTCCGGGAAGATGAGGGCCAGCAGTCCGCAACGGTCCAGGTCGACGAATCCTTTCGACGGGACAGGCGAGAGCAGTATCTTGTTCAGCTCGTCGGCAATGCGTTCGCGTGAAATGATTTTGATACGTTCACGGTTGCGTTCCAACGCCTCGAAGGTACTGTCTTCGATGTAGAAGTTCAACTGGGTGGCGAAGCGGATGCAGCGCATCATGCGGAGCGGGTCGTCGCTGAAGGTGATGTCCGGGTCGAGCGGTGTACGGATAGTCCGTTCCTTCAGGTCGTCCAGTCCGCCGAACGGGTCTACCAGTTCGCCGAACCGTTGGCTGTTAAGGCAGACGGCCAGGGCATTGATGGTAAAGTCCCGGCGGTTTTGGTCGTCTTCCAGGGTACCGTCTTCTACTACCGGCTTGCGGCTGTCGTGGCTATATGATTCTTTACGGGCACCTACGAATTCCACTTCTATGTCGTGGTATTTCACCTGGGCGGTCCCGAAATTCTTGAAAACTGCTACATGTGCTCCACGTCCCAGCTTCTTTCCCAATGCCTGCGCTATTTCTATGCCGCTTCCTACAACTACCACATCGATGTCTTTCGACGGGCGGTTCAGGAATATATCGCGTACATAGCCACCTACCGCGTAGCATTCCAGGCCCAGCTCGTCGGCTGTGGCTGAAATCTGCTGGAAAATCTTGTCAGTAAAGTGCTCTTTCAAATTCATGGTTGTTGTATTTGTTCGAAATCGGAGTGCAAAGGTACGAAAAAAAGTGTATTCTACGGTGGTCTGGAGGTGGAAGATGCCGAAGATTTCGGGCCAATCGTGTCAACGTTTCCGGAATATGTTGTATTTTTGCCTCATTGACAAAAAGATAGAAGAAAGATATGAAGAAAACAGGATGGATTGTACTGTCGTTGGCGGGACTGCTCACTGCCTGCAACGGCGATAAACAGAAAGCTGCCGGATTGTTGGAACGCGCCAATGCCTCGTTTGAAGCCGGCGACTATAACCTGGCTAAGTTACAGATTGACAGTATCCGTACCTTCTATCCGAAAGCATTCGATGCTCGGAAGGAAGGAATCCGGCTGATGCAGCGGGTAGACTTGGAAGAACAGCAGAAGAGCCTGGTGTATCTGGACAGTATGATGGCGGTGAAGCAGGCGGTACTGGACAGTCTGAAGACTCGCTTTGTCCTCGAAAAGGATACCGCTTACCAGGAAATCGGCAATTATTTCTATCCGACTCAGGTGGTGGAGAAGAATATCGGACGTTCGTTCCTGCGGGCTCAGGTCAATGAACTGGGAGAAATGTCGTTGACGTCCATCTATTGTGCCGGAGGAAATCTCCATCATACGGCTGTCCGGGTAAGTGTGGGCGATACGTATGCGGAAACTCCTGTATCGAACGACAGTTACGAAACGACCGATTTGGGACGTGCCATCGAAAAGGCCGATTATAAGGTAGAAAACGACGGTGGCGTAGTGAACTTCATCCTGGCCAATCAGGACAAGAAGAATATCCAACTGACCTTCCTGGGAGACCGGACTTACCGTACAGTGATGCAGCCGAATGACGTGAAGGCGGTAGTGGAGCTGGTGGAACTGGCTAAGGTTCTCTCCGGTATGGAGGAAATCAAAAAGGAACAGAACGAAGCGAACCTGAAAATCCGTTTTGTAGAGCGGAAGATGCAGGAGAATCAGGAAACTTCCGAGGACTAGCTACTGGATATTCGGATTTTTTATTCATGAAAAAGACGGTGGAGTGAAGAGGGGTAACTGGTACCTCATTCAATCCACCGTCTTTCTATATAAACAGTTGAATCGGTAATCGTGAGAATCTGGTCGCCTGTTCTCCACTACCTGGTCACCTGGTTATTCCATGGGTCGGAACGCGTCCTTGTACAATCCGCAGATAGGGCAGGTCCAGTCGTCCGGAATTTCTTCAAACGGAGTTCCCGGGGCGATACCTGTTTCCGGTGAACCGGTTTCCGGGTCGTAGATGTAATCGCAGGCTGTACATTCGTAGCGTTTCATTACGCAGCGTTCAGCCACTTTTTCCCAGTCTACCAGGTTCCAGAAAGCTTCGATGAAAGCCGCACGGCGGTTGCGGTAGTCAATATAATAGGCATGTTCCCATACATCGATGACCAATATCGGCTTTAATCCTTGGGTGAGCGGATTCCCGGCGTTCGGCGTACTGACAATGGACAGCTTGTGCTGCTTGTCGGATACCAGCCATACCCATCCGGATCCGAAGAGTCCCAATGCAGCCTTGGTGAATGCCTCTTTGAAGGCATCTACCGAGCCGAAATCGCGTGTCAGGAGTTCAGCCAGTTTCTCCGGTACAGCGGTCGGTTGCGGGGTCAGAGTCTGGAAAAAGAAAGTATGGTTCCAGGTCTGTGCGGCATTGTTGAAGACAGGGCCATCAGCCTTGCGGATAATCTGTTCCAGACTCATCTTTTCATACGGAGTTCCCGGAATCAACTTGTTCAGGTTGTCTACGTATGTCTGTAGGTGTTTCCCATAATGGAAATCAATGGTTTCTTTGCTCATGTGTGGGGCAAGTGCTTCCGCAGCGTAGGGAAGTGAAGGCATCGGGTGATTCATAGTGATTGTTTTTTTAAGTTATAATACAATGTCTGCTTCATTTTTTAAAATGTTTGCTTCTGTACTTTATAAACAAACGGTTTTTGAAAAAGTTTGACTTTCTTACAAAAATAATGAAATTCTTCCGAATCCAGTTCTTTTTCTCTCGTTTTTTAGTTGCTTAAATATCCTATCAAATCATTTTTTATTTCTTTCAATCAGAAAGTAAAATTTGATATTTTCTTTCAATTTGATACAATCTGAGATTTTTTATAGGAAAAAGAAAGCTTTTGCGTGTGTATGATTTCAAAAAGATATAACTTTGCATCAAACAAAAACAAAATAACAACAATACAATTAAATAGGTTTTCAAAAAGAAAGTTTTCAAGGGTAGTATGCAATACAACTGACGAGTGCTGCAATACAAAGAAAAGTGTGAATGAGTCCGGATAAGACACGCTATGCAATGTTTAACTAAAACGGTAAAAGCAAATGGATAGAAAGGTAAAGACAGGTGCATGGCTGTTGGTGTTAGCCGCAGCGGTACCGGTAGGGGTACAGGCCCAGGATAAGGTAGAAGCATCGGTAGGTGCAGATCTTGTATCGGGATATATTTGGCGTGGACAGGATTTGGGAAATGTAAGTATCCAGCCTTCCGCATCGATATCCTATCGTGGATTCTCTTTGTCTGGATGGGGTTCTGTAGGTTTTGAAAAAGAAGATACCAAAGAATTCGACCTGACTTTTGGTTATGCACACAAAGGTTTCAGTGTTTCGGTAACTGATTACTGGTTTAATTCTGGTCCCGGTTACTTCCACTACGGAAGCACAAATACAAGCCATGTGTTCGAAGTGCAGGTAGGTTATGATTTTGGTCTGCTGGCATTGAACTGGTATACGAATTTTGCCGGAAACGATGGCGTGAATAAGGATGGCGACCGTGCCTATTCATCTTATCTTTCAGTAGTTGTGCCCTTCAAACTGGGCGGGCTGGACTGGACAGCAGGGATAGGTGCTACACCTTGGGCGAACACTTTCTATAATGGGGGAGCGTCTGGCTTTGAGGTTTGTGACATCAGTGTAGGGGTATCGAAAGTAATCGGCATTACTGATTCGTTTTCGTTGCCACTGTTTGCTAAGTTCACTTGGAATCCGGCTACAGAAGGAGCTTATTTTGTAGGTGGTGTCAGTTTCTGACAATCCTGAGATAATAATTAACGAGCAAGTACATGAACAAATACAAATACAAGGTATGAAAAAGATTGAAGCAATTATCCGTAGAACTAAGTTCGAAGATGTAAAGGAGGCCTTGTTGGCAGCCGATATCGAATGGTTCTCGTATTACGATGTAAGAGGTGTAGGTAAAACACGTGAAGGGCGTATCTACCGTGGGGTTGTGTATGATACCAGTTCTATTGAACGGATCCTGATTTCCATTGTGGTGCGTGATAAGAATGTGGAGAAGACCATACAGGCCGTCATGAAAGCTGCGCGTACAGGTGAAATCGGTGATGGACGTATTTTTGTGATTCCGGTGGAAGACTCTATCCGAATCCGTACCGGTGAACGGGGGGATATTGCTCTTTACAATGCCGAACAGGAGAAATAAGAATTTTATAAGCTACTATACAAAACATTTACAACTAAAACGAATGGATATGGATACAACTATGATACTAGATTCAGGGAACACGGCTTGGATAATTGTAGCCACCCTGCTCGTCCTATTGATGACTATTCCGGGTATTGCCTTGTTTTATGGTGGATTGGTCAGACAGAAAAATGTTTTGAGCATTATCATGCAGAGTCTGCTGATAGTAGGAGCGGTCAGTATACTCTGGATAGCATTCGGTTACAGTTTTGTCTTTGGCAGCAGTCTGATGGAGACCGACAGTATCTGGAGACATTTCATCGGAGGTTTCGATAAACTTTTTCTACAGGGAATTACTACATCGACCCTGACTATAGGTAACATACCGGAACTGGTGTTTGTTCTTTTCCAGTGTATGTTTGCCATCATTACGCCGGCCCTGATTCTTGGAGCTTTTGCCGAACGTATCAAGTTTGCTGGTTTCCTGGTGTTTACAGTACTCTGGAGCATTCTGGTTTACATGCCGATGGCACACTGGGTATGGGGAGGAGGATTTCTCCAGCAGATGGGAGCTATCGATTTTGCCGGTGGAACAGTGGTACACATCAATGCCGGTATCGCAGCTTTGGTTATGGCTGTTCTGATAGGGAGACGGCGCGATTATAAGATCGGACATCCTATGGCTCCGCATAACATTACTTTCGTTTTCATGGGAACTGCCTTTCTGTGGCTGGGATGGTTCGGCTTCAATGCCGGAAGTGGCCTCTGTGCCGACGGTATTGCCGCCAACGCTTTTCTGGTGACACACCTGGCTACTTGTGTGGCTGCACTTACCTGGATGGCTATCGACTGGATTTATAACAAGAAACCGACTACGGTAGGTGCCTGTACCGGTGCTGTATCAGGGTTGGTAGCTATTACACCGGCAGCTGGAAGTACCGATATCCTGGGAGCCTTTTTCATCGGACTGATAACCCCGATTGTTTGTTTTTACATGGTGGCTGTTATCAAACCTAAATTCAAATACGATGATACCCTCGATGCTTTCGGTGTACATGGAGTAGGCGGTATCATTGGTTCTATCCTGACGGGTGTCTTTGCCACTCAGTTCATCACTGGTGAAGGAGGAGTGAAGGGAGCTCTTTACGGTGATTGGCATCAGTTGGGTGTACAGCTTGTAGCTACCTTGATTTCCATTGTATTCAGTGCGGTTATGACTTATCTGCTGTTTAAGGTAACCGACAGACTGGTTGGTATCCGGGTAGATAAACGGGTGGAAGAAGAAGGATTGGATATCTATGAACATGGAGAATCCGCTTATAACCGATAATTGATACCGGAAAGGCTCAACGGTCTTTCCGGAGCAATAAAAGATAAATAACAAATATGAATAACAACTAACGAAAAGATTTAAAGTATGATGACAAGTTTAAGATTCAGTGTCGTTCAAAAGGCGTTTCAGGCCAAACCACAGCCGGTGGCTGTCCCTGATTGCCGTCCGAGTGAATATTTCGGCAAGTATGTATTCAACCGTGAAAAGATGTTCAAGTATCTGCCCAGTACAGTTTATGCCCGTCTGGTAGATGCCATGGATAACGGGGCTCCTATGGATCGGGACATTGCCGACGAAGTGGCTGCCGGTATGAAGCGTTGGGCCAGCGAATTGGGCGTAACTCATTATACCCACTGGTTCCAGCCGTTGACAGAAGGTACTGCCGAAAAGCATGACGCTTTTGTGGAGCATGACGGAAAAGGCGGAATGATGGAAGAGTTTTCAGGCAAGTTACTGGTACAGCAGGAACCGGATGCCTCTTCTTTTCCGAACGGTGGTATCCGTAATACCTTCGAGGCTCGTGGATATAGTGCCTGGGACCCATCTTCTCCGGTCTTTGTTGTGGATGATACGTTGTGTATCCCTACTGTATTTATCGCTTATACCGGTGAATCTTTGGACTACAAAGCTCCGCTACTGAAGGCGTTGAGTGCGGTTAATAAGGCAGCTGTAGATGTTTGTCACTATTTTGACCCGGATGTGAAGAAGGTGATGGCTTATTTGGGATGGGAACAGGAATATTTCCTGGTAGACGAAGGATTGTATGCCGCCCGTCCAGACTTGTTGCTCACCGGACGCACATTGATGGGACACGAGGCTTCCAAGAACCAGCAACTGGAAGATCATTATTTCGGAGCCATTCCGAGCCGTGTGGCTGCTTTTATGAAGGATTTGGAAATCCAGGCTTTGGAACTGGGTATTCCGGTGAAGACCCGTCATAATGAAGTGGCTCCGAACCAGTTTGAACTGGCGCCTATCTTCGAGGAATGTAACTTGGCAGTCGACCATAATATGCTTATCATGTCATTGATGCGGAAGATAGCCCGTAATCACGGTTTCCGTGTATTGTTGCATGAAAAGCCGTTCAAAGGCGTCAACGGTTCCGGTAAACACAACAACTGGTCATTGGGAACTGATACGGGGGTTCTGCTGATGGCTCCTGGTAAGACTTCTGAAGAGAACCTGCGTTTCATTACCTTTATTGTCAATACTTTGATGGCGGTTTACCGTCATAATGGTCTGCTGAAGGCTTCTATCATGAGTGCTACCAATGCTCATCGTCTGGGAGCTAATGAAGCACCTCCTGCCATTATCTCTTCTTTCTTGGGAGAGCAGTTGAGCAAAGTACTTGATCACATGGAAGAAAGTTCAAGCAATGATTTGGTATCTTTGGGTGGAAAGCATGGTATGAAACTGGATATTCCGCAGATTCCTGAACTGTTGATTGACAATACTGACCGTAACCGTACTTCGCCGTTTGCCTTTACCGGCAACCGTTTTGAATTCCGTGCTGTAGGTTCGGAAGCCAATTGTGCCAGTGCCATGATTGCTTTGAATACAGCAGTAGCCGAACAGTTGATTATCTTCAAGACGGAAGTGGACGCGTTGATTGAGAAAGGTGAACCCAATATCTCTGCCATTGTACAGGTATTGCGTAAATACATCAAAGAATGTAAGCCTATCCGTTTCGACGGAAACGGTTACAGTGAAGAGTGGAAGGAAGAAGCTGCTCGCCGTGGTTTGGATTGCGAAACCAGTTGTCCGGTCATCTTCGATAATTACCTGAAACCGGAAAGTATACGCATGTTCGAGTCTACCGGTGTCATGACCCGCAAGGAACTGGAAGCCCGTAACGAAGTGAAATGGGAGACTTACACCAAGAAGATACAGATTGAAGCCCGTGTGTTGGGGGATTTGGTGATGAATCACATCGTTCCGGTAGCTACTGAATATCAGAGTAAGCTGATAGACAATGTGTTCAAGATGAAAGGGCTGTTCTGTGAAGAAGAGGCTGCCAGTTTGTCGTCCGAAAACATCGCTCTTATCAAGAAGATAGCCGAGCATACTTCTTATATCAAGGAACATGTAGATGCAATGGTGGCTGCCCGAAAGGTGGCCAATAAGATTGCCGACGAGCGTGAAAAGGCTATCGCCTATCATGATACCATTGCTCCGATGTTGGAACAGATCCGTTACCACATTGATAAATTGGAACTGATAGTAGACGACCAGATGTGGACTTTGCCGAAATATCGGGAGTTGCTATTCATTAGATAATCTTTTATTGATTAATCAGATTACCAGGAAGTTTATTTCTATTGGTCGTTTGATGGCCCGGGTTCTCCGTGAGGAAAGCCCGGGCTTTTTTATAAATAGATAAACAGAACTGCTGTTTTTATCGGCAAAATCAGACAATCAGTTCGTAGTTTCGTGTACCGATTCCGATGGCTTCGGCATGTTCAAGTCCGGCTTGCCAATTGGTATTAGGATGAATCAGGTGGAACTTGTCGCAACCGCACAAGTCTTCATGTTCGTGTTTGTTGACCAGTACGTTGTTGCTGTGCAGCACGGGGGTATTGTTTACCAAATCGGCACATGCCTGGTCTAATGCTACAGGATCGGTAGAGGCCAAGATACCCAGGTCTGGGATAATAGCTGCGTCGTTGTGGTTCCAGCAGTCGCATTCGGGAGAGACATTCATCACGAAGCTGATGTGAAAGTGAGGTTTGTCCTTCAGTACGGCTTTGGTGTACTCGGCAATTTTGTAGTTCATGTTTTCCGAGGTGTCCCAACTGCCTACAACGGCACCGTCGTGCTGGCACAGGGCTACACACTGTCCGCAACCCACACATTTCGTATAGTCAATTTCCGCTTTCCGATCGGCGTTCAGGTGGACAGCATCGTGGGCGCAATGTTTTACACAGATGTTGCATCCGATGCAGTTTTCCGTTTCTATTTTCGGTTGTGCCGATGCGTGCAGCTCCAGCTTGCCGGGGACAGCAGCGCTTCCCATGCCCAGGTTTTTCAGGGCACCGCCGAATCCGGCCTGTTCGTGTCCCTTGAAGTGGGTCATACTGATGACGATATCTGCATCGGCAATGGCAGCTCCGATTTTAGGTGCCTTGCAATACTGGCCGTCGATAGGAATTTCCCGGTATTCCGTTCCTTTCAGTCCGTCGGCGATAATGACCTAGCATTGGGCGGATATGGGGTTGAAACCGTTTTCCATGGCACTTTCCAAATGGTCGACCGCATTAGACCGGCGTCCGGAGTAGAGGGTATTGCTGTCTGTCAGGAATGGTTTAGCTCCATAGCTTCGCAACAGGTTGGCCAGACGTGCCGCATAATTAGGACGGATGTAGGCCAGGTTCCCCGGTTCGCCGAAATGTATCTTGATGGCAACAAAACTGTCTTTCAGTGGCAGTTGTGCGATACCTGCTTTCTTGACCAACCGCTCCATCTTATCGAGCAGGTTTGAGGTAGGAGAAGTACGCAGGTCTGTGAAATAGACTTTTGCTTTTTCCATGTAGCTTTTAGGATTGGTGAATGTCTACAAAGATACCATAAAATGCAGGAATAACCTCGGAAAAAGGGAGAAATGACGCTAAATGACTTAACATCAAAGTCGTTACGGTGTCAGATGAGGACAAACCGAAAAAGCGGAAAATGCAAGAAAAAGCAGAATATAGCAGGAGAACGGTTTGCAAATCATTACCCAGGAAGATGTAAGATTTAACACATGTAGGACGCTATTGCACCGTTTGTCACCGTTTTGCGTATCAAGGTTTAACTCGTTGATATTTAACTTTGCAAACAAAAAAACGAGTATGGCAAGAAGCACATTCAAAGTGCTGTTCTACGTGAACGGCAGCAAGGAGAAAAACGGAATTGTCCCCATCATGGGACGAGTGACAATCAACGGTTCTGTGGCGCAGTTCAGTTGCAAGCAGACAATCCCGAAAACACTTTGGGATGCAAAAGGCAACCGAGCCAAGGGCAAGAGCATTGAAGCGAGGGACATCAACCACGCCTTGGATAACATCAAGGCGCAAATCATCAAGCACTACCAGCGCATTTCAGACAAAGAGGCGTATGTTACGGCAGAAATGGTGCGTAATGCCTATCAAGGAATCGGCAGCGAGTATGAGACACTGCTCGGAGCATTTGACAAGGACAACGCCACGTTTCAAAAGCGTGTGGGGACAGACCGTGTAAAAGGAACTTATATAGCAAGGGTTCGGGCAAGAAACCATGTGGCGGCATTCATCAAGGCGAACTACAAGCGAAGCGACCTGTCGATGCTTGAACTGACACCCGACTTCATCAAGGAGTTTGCCGTTTTCCTTTCCACCGACAGAGGATTGCAGAACGGTAGTATCTGGACTAACTGCATGTGGCTGAAAGGTGTGGTCATGCGTGCGCACTTCAACGGACTGATACCGAGAAATCCGTTTGCCCAATTCCACATAAGCCCCAACATAAAGGAACGTGAGTATCTGACGGAAGAAGAACTGAAAACATTGATGACACACGAATTTGCGGATGCCAAACTTTCCTACATCCGTGACATCTTTGTCTTTGCCAGCTTTACCGCACTGTCATTCGTGGATGTCAAGGGACTGACCACCGATGATATAGTGGAGGTGAACGGAGAGAAGTGGATATTATCCAAACGGCACAAGACCAAAGTCCCGTTCCAAGTGAAACTGCTTGACATCCCTTTGCAGATTATCAAGCGTTACGAGGAGTTCCAAACGGACAAGTCCGTTTTCCCGAATCTGAACTATTGGTCTATATGCAAGCCATTGAAAAAGATGATAAAAGAGTGCGGAATCACAAAGGACATCTCATTCCATTGTGCGAGGCATGGGTTCGCAACCCTTGCTCTAAGCAAAGGTATGCCGATTGAAAGCGTCAGCCGTGTGTTAGGACATACGAACATCGTTACAACCCAACTCTATGCGAAAATAACCACGCAGAAGATAGACCACGACCTTACAATGTTCGGTGACAAACTGAACCAATCTTTTGGGAACACAACAATGGCATAGGGCTATGGAAAGAAGTACCATCACAATAGACGAGTTCGGCAATGTTATTTTGCCAAATGACACAACCGATGTATGGATGAACGAATCCGAGTTGTTGGATTTGTTCGGTGTCACCGCCCCGACCGTTCGGGCAGGGATAAAGGCTCTTTGCAAAAGTGGCGCATTGAGGGAGTACGAGATAAAGCGTACCATACGCCTATCCGACAAGTGCGGTATGGAGTTTTACAACCTTGAAGCGATAATCGCCCTCGCTTTCCACATCGGTACATTCGGAGCGATGCAAATGCGCAATGCCGTTCTGAAAAGGTTATACTTGCGAAAAGAGAAACAAGCCATCTTCTTTTCGCTGGGCAGTGCCGATGCAGGAAAGACCAAATACCTCTCGTAGATTGGGATGAGGGACTGACGTAATGCAGTCATTAAATCCGCAAGTCAGTACAACAATACGACAGATACTCTGATTTTTTCTCCCGAAAAGCGTTATCCAACCATTCGCTTTTCGGGAGTTTTTTCGTCTTTTCAATCCGATTCCATTGCCCAGCCATTGAAAGTTTTTGTTCCGAGGGGCTTTTTTCTATATTCTGCTATATTTTGCGTAACAACTTATCCATTAAATACTTATACTTTTGTAGCTGGTATTTTCCGATCTTAAAACCATTTGATTATGTCAGCTAAAAAACAACAAAACAGCCACAAACCGCCATCAGATGGCAGTGTGGCAAAAGAAGAGTTCATCCGAGTGGGAACAACGCTCTACAAGATTGTGGAGCAGCCAAGACTGAACGGAGGGTATGTAAAGAAACGCATCCCTTGGAACAACGAGACCCTGCGCCAAGACTATGGCAAGGACTACATCGGCAGCGTTCCCAAGTATGACGGTTTCTGCACCATACCCGAACACATCGGCTACCGCCCCGTAGTCGGCAAGTTCCTTAACCTCTATGAACCGATAGACCACCAACCAAAGGAAGGGGATTTCTCTCACATCCAATCATTGGTACGGCACATCTTCGGGGAGCAATACGAGTTGGGGATGGACTATCTGCAACTGCTCTACCTGCAACCCGTACAGAAACTGCCCATCCTGCTGCTGGTATCTGAAGAACGCAACACAGGCAAGAGTACATTCCTGAACTTTCTGAAAGCCCTCTTTCAGAACAATGTCACGTTCAATACCAACGAAGATTTCCGCAGCCAGTTCAATTCCGATTGGGCAGGAAAGCTCCTTATCGTGGTGGATGAGGTGCTGCTCAACCGCAGGGAGGACAGCGAGAGGTTGAAGAACCTCAGTACAACCCTATCCTATAAGGTGGAAGCCAAAGGCAAAGACCGTGACGAGATTGCGTTCTTTGCCAAGTTCGTGCTATGCTCCAACAACGAGTACCTGCCTGTAATCATAGATGCAGGAGAAACACGCTATTGGGTGCGCAAGATAGACCGCTTGCAGTCCGACGACACCGACTTCCTGCAAAAGCTGAAAGCGGAGATACCCGCCTTTCTCCATTTTCTGCAACACAGACAACTATCCACCGAAAAGGAGAGCCGTATGTGGTTTGCACCCACGTTGCTGCATACCGAAGCCCTGCGGAAGATTATCCGTAGCAACCGCAACCGACTGGAGATTGAGATGCAAGAACTTATCCTTGACATCATGGATAGTGTAGGTACGGACACATTCTCGTTCTGCTACAATGACCTTCTTCTTTTGCTGGTACACTCACAGGTAAAGGTGGAGAAGCATCAAGTCCGAAAGGTGTTACAAGAATGTTGGAAATTAGCGCCTGCACCGAATACGCTTACTTACACCACTTATCAAGTGGACTATACCCGAGAGTGTCGCTATTCTCCCATACGGAGGATAGGACGGTTCTATACCGTAACAAGAGAACAGTTGACAGCACTCTGATTATTTTGATGAAATGATGAATAAACATATAACCATACTGAAATATAAAGGTTTGCACTTTCATCAAACCCTCATCAAAAACAACTTGCTGATGAAAAGAGAAAAAGGGTCAGGCAGACCATGCACTATAAAGCAAATGATGATTTTCTCTTTTGGTAAGTGCTTTGATGAAACTATGATGAGAACGTATAAGATTGCTATCCAATAGTTTGGCATACACATTCATCAATTCATCGGTTTTACAATCATCATCAAGCCATAGGGAAATTATGAACATACAGGAAGTAAAGAACATACGCATCGCAGACTATCTGCAAAGTCTGAGCTACACGCCCGTCAAACAACAAGGCAACAGCCTTTGGTACAAATCACCGTTGAGAGAGGAAAAGGATGCCTCTTTCAAGGTAAACACCGAGCTTAACAAGTGGTACGATTTCGGACTTGGCAAAGGCGGCAACATCATCGCATTGGCAGAGGAACTATACACAACCGACTATGTGCCTTACTTGCTCAACAAGATAGCGGAGCGAGTACCGCACATTCGTCCCGTATCTTTCTCTTTTCGCCAGCAACCATCCGAACCGAGTTTCCAACAGTTGGAGGTGGGAGAACTTGCCCATCCCGCATTGCTCCGCTATTTGCAGGAAAGGGGAATAAACACCGACTTGGCAAGGCTGAAATGTAAGGAGCTGCACTTCATCCATAACGGCAAGCCTTACTTCGCCATTGGCTTTTCGAATGTGGCAGGAGGGTATGAAGTGCGCAATCGCTTCTTCAAGGGTTGCATCGCACCGAAGGACATCAGCCACATCCGTCAGCAGGGAGAACCGAGAGAGAAATGTCTCGTGTTCGAGGGTATGATGGACTACCTGTCATTCCTCACGTTGCGGATGAAGAACTGCCCGATCATGCCCAACCTTGACAGGCAGGATTACGTCATCCTTAATTCGGTTGCCAATGTTTCCAAAGCCATGGACGTGCTGCACGGCTACGAGCGCATCCACTGCCTGCTTGACAATGATGAGGCAGGAAGAAATGCCTACTTGGAATTGGCAAGGGAGTTCAGCGGTCGTATCCGGGATTTCTCCGATAACTACAACGGACATAAAGACCTGAACGATTACCTGTGCGGCAAGCCCATGTCCCAATCGGCAGAGCCGATAAAAGAGAAGAAGCAAGTCCAATCCGCAAGGCGGATGATACAGCCACTGAAAAAGAAAGGGCTGAAGATGTAAGAGGATGCTTGCAGCGGCACGGTTATTTACCTATGGGAAATACCGTAGCTTATTAGGGAATTTTCCGAGCCGCATTGCAAGCAACGCTGAAAATTTCCCAATAAGCCAAAGAGGTTGCACCTCTCTGGGATCTCCAAGACCAACGGCAACAGCCGTACATAAGCAATAATCAAACAATGTTTCACAAGTAAAAGAATAAAGGATTTATATATGGGATTCGTAGTATTGCACATGGAAAAGGCGCACGGTTCCGACAGCGGAACGACAGCCCACATCGAGCGTTTCATCATACCGAAGAACGCAGACCCCACACGCACACACCTTAACCGAAAACTCATTACATACCCCGATGGAATAAAAGACCGCACGGCTGCCATTCAGAAAAGATTGGAGGAAGCAGGACTGACACGCAAAATCGGGAACAACCAAGTTCGGGCAATCCGTATCAACGTGTCGGGAACGCACGAGGACATGAAGCGTATCGAAAAGGAGGACAGACTTGATGAATGGTGTGCCGACAACATGAAATACTTTGCCGACCTGTTCGGCAGGGAGAATATCGTGGCAGCACATCTGCACAGGGACGAGGAAACGCCACACATACACATCACTCTTGTCCTGATTGTCAAGGGAGAGCGCAAGCGCAAGAAACGTGAGGAACAGGTAAAGAAGCGGTATCGAAAGAAACCAGCCCATGCCGTCCGCCTGTGTGCCGATGACATCATGACACGGCTGAATTTGAAATCCTACCAGGACAGTTATGCCGTTGCCATGTCAAAGTACGGTCTGCAACGTGGCATAGACGGTTCTCTGGCTCGCCACAAGTCCACGCAGCAGTATTATCGGGACATACAGGAACTTGCCGACAGCTTGAAATCGGAAGTGGTGGATTTGCAGGAGCAGAAAACCGAAGCGGAACAGGAACTCAGACGAGCCAAGAAAGAAGTACAGACCGAGAAACTGAAAGGCGCAGCCACCACCGCAGTCACTAACATAGCCGTGAGTGTCGGTTCTCTTTTCGGAAGCAACAAGGTCAGGACATTGGAACGCAGAAACGAGGACTTGCAAGACCGCATTCACGAACTTGAAGAAGAAGCACGACAAAGGGAACATCAACAGGCTAAGCACATACAGGAGATAACGGATGCTTACGAACAGCGACACCGCAAGCTGTCCGAGTTCGTGGATTATGTCAAGCACTATTTCCCGTATGTGGAGAAACTGATGCCGACTATCAAATTTCTGCGTGATACGCTGAACTTTGGTGATGCCGTTATACGAAAGCTATGCACGTTCAAAGATGTTTCCGTCAAAGGCGAACTCTATTCTTGCGAGTTCAACCAGCATTTCAAGGCGGACAAAACAGTATGTTCACTTAAAGAAGACAAGGAGGGAAAATATAACCTCCACATAGACGGTGTTCCTCATGTCAGTTGGTTCAGACGAAAGAAAGAGGAGTTTATGGAGAAGCTGAGACCGCAAGCAAGAAGACAAAACAGAGGTATTAAGCTGTAAATCATAATAAAGTCCGTGATAGTTGAATGCCATATCACGGAATTTTTATACTTTTGTAGGCAAATAAATGTAAATACATGAGAACTTTATCGCTTATCATCTTTTTTCTTATTACCACACTACCTGTTTCTGCTCAGCAATGGGTATTGGATGAAATCGCAGAGGAACATGACTCTTCGGAAAGTATTCCTACATGGCTTGTTGGCGTTTTGTTAATTATCGGCTTTTTTGTCTATAAGCATTTGCAACGTAAAGATGATGAAGAACAAGAAAGACGCATCAAGGAGCAAAAATATGAAGAGGAACAACAACTTGAAGAGCAACTTCAAATATATAGAGAGCAACATGACGATGACATAGACTTTTACGAAGATGATGACAACCTCATTATCCCCGATATACCTTCTGCTCGTATAATAAATAAAGAACCGTCAGCAACAAAATCTGTAAGTGATGAATCCACCATTCAATCAACACCAATTGAAACGGAATTTTACACTATTTCTGCTGATAGAAAGACATTTATAAAGGCGAAAGATACGGATTCTATCATAATTCCAGATGGAGTTGAAGTTATCAAGTTTGAAGCTTTTATGATGAGAAAAATAAAAAGCATTGTCATTCCAAAGTCTGTAAAAAAAATAGAGGATTTAGCTTTTTCGGGTTGCAGCGTAGAAAAATTGGTTATTCCCAATTCTATTGGTGATTTCGGTGAATTCACTTTCGATGGATGCAATAGTTTAACGGATGTTATTATTGAAGAGGGTATAACCAAACTTGGCATAGGTATGTTTCAGAACTGCATGTCACTGAAATCAGTCTTATTACCTCAATCGCTTCTATCTATTCCCGACTCTGCGTTCGAGGGTTGTATTTCTCTTGATAATGTAACATTACCACCTAATATCAAATATATTGGTGATGATGCGTTTTGTAATTGTCAATCGCTAACAGAATTATGTATCCCTCCATCCATTTCAAATATTGGTTTTTCTGCATTTCGAGGATGTGGTTTGAAAAACATCAATATTCCAGAGTCTCTTTTTGGCATTTCAGAATATATGTTTTATGACGCATATGATTTAAAAAAAGTGGAATTGCCCAATACAATTACTTGTATAATGTCACACGCATTCTACGGATGCGAGTACTTACATATTATTATTCCGCCCAGTGTATCCTATATTGCGCCAGACGCTTTTGACCAATGTAATGAATACAGTTATGAAAATTTGTGCATTGAAGTTCCTAAAGGAAAAAAAGAAAAATTGGAACAATTGAATGAACACTTAAAAGGTAAAATTTTAGAATATGATGTAACTGAAGATATGGCTATATCATCAGACTTACAAGAGCACAAAACACGATTTATCGATTTTCATATTTTAAAGGAAAAAGAAAACCTACGAAACCAAGAACCCATGTTTTACAACGGAGTTCAGGTTGCTTTTAGATACGAAAACAAATGTACCTATGACAATTTCGAGTAGTGCGAAATAGCTGTTTACGCGAGTTCGGGATAAGGTCCCGCGTTATTATGCGTTCATAAAAAAAGCAAGTTATGGCAGTATTGTTTGACCAATTTAGCTATAGGATGAACAAAACATCCGAGGGCATTTATTATGACCGCTGGCATGGGCACACGTTTCCTGAAATATCAATGCCCGAAAAACTATACTTTTTGAATCGAATTATTTCGGCACTTTTGACGCACGATAAACTTTTTATCAGAACAGACTCAATAGAAGAAATGATTGAGTGTATTGGATTTGATGCTTTCAGAATGCTTTATAATAGAGGAGAAATAGTAATTTTAGATAATTGGTGGGTCCCTGCTTTTATGTGTAACGGAAATTCCGTATTATATATGAATATGCATGAAACGCAATATCAAGATAAAATATGCTCTCGTCTATTAGAACGCAAAGGATTAGAAGCGTCACGTTTTATGAATTCAATTTTTAAAAAGGTGTGCAATACATCTGATTCCGATACATATGACTTTTGGGACAATACTTCACAAGAAAATATGTATGAAGATTTTTCTTATAATGATAGGATTCGAGCACTTTTGAATATTCAATCTGAAAGTATCATGTCCATTTCAAATGAGGATGATACTTGGTCGGCTGTAAGACTTTGCTTGTTTGAACGAAGTATAGAATGGTCTAAGCAGCTTAAAACAGATGAGATTTTACTTGAAGATGAAGCCAAAAAGTACTTGTTATACAAAAGTGATATTCAATTAGATAGCATTATCCAATATTTCAAACAGGTTCTTTATGCCAAAGGTATACCAAATCTATCGATTTTATATTATAATGGTGTGATTTCAATGAAAGATATTATCAGAGTTAGAGATAAGGTCGCTTTTGGAAAATTTACTTCTTGGCTTAAAGGTCACAATTATAGTGTTAAGGAATTGGAATTAGCTTTGTTAAATGGACGTTCAAACAATAGTGTGACTGAAAAATGGTTAAGATGGGCTATTGTTTGTGGTTCACCATTACTTCTGTCAGCAGGGACAGTGCAAACACTTACTGGTATTGGATTAAGTTTTTTGGAACAGCTATTACCACAATTTTCTGGGCAAAAAATTCCTGTTTTGTACTTTGATAATGTTTTATCAAGGCAATTTGACTCAAGTAAGATGAACAGGAAATTGCAATCAAAGTTCGGCTTTTAGCTGATATGGATTATCGGAATAGGTTAAAAATAACAAGATCTATTTTCATGTTCAAAAAAATAGTTACTTTTGTATCAGAAAGAGTTATTTGAACGCAAATCAAGGCAGAACGCTGCAAATGGCACAGTTGCCAAGTCATTACCTCGAAATCGGGTAATTCTCCCTAAGCCTTTTGTATAAGGCACTTATAAAAACATTCCAAAGTTACCATAAATGATTGTATGGGTTCTCAGATTTGGTGGTTTGTTGGAAATCTTTATCAAGAAAGAGTCTGATGGTAGTTTGTTATGTCTTAAAAATCTTTAGAGTTATTTTTTTATTCATTGTATGGAGAATACTTTAAGCTTAACACTTATTGAATTTATCAGTTTCTTTTGTACATTTGCACAAAACGGTTGAATATCGTGAGCTTTAAATTGAATGGAAAAACTGATTATAGAGAAACTTAAACAAGGCGATCAGAAAGCATTTAAGTATGTTTTTGACCGGTATTATGTGCTTCTATGTCGTTTTGCCAATCAGATGCTGAATGATACGTCTCTGGCAGAAGAAATAGTAGATGATGCAATATTTTATCTTTGGGAACACCGTAAGGAAATAGAGATTACCTATTCAATAAGAGCTTATCTGATGCGTGCTGTCCGTAACCGTTGCCTGAATGAACTTAATTCATTGGCTCATCGTACTGAACTGAATTTTTCTACATATATTTCTCCCGAGAATCTGGAATTTCTGGAAACCTTGTTTGAAGATGATGACCATCCTTTGGGAACATTGTTGGAACACGAGTTGGAAGAGGAACTGGTCTGTTGTATAGAGTCATTGCCTGAAGAATGCAGGCGGGTATTTAAAAAAAGTCGTTTTGAACAGAAAAAATATGAAGAAATAGCCGAAGAATTGAATATCTCGGTAAACACAGTCAAGTATCACATTAAAAACGCTTTAGCTTATATCAACAGTCATCTGTCTGATTATTTGAAAATAATCTTGGCTTATATTTTCATGGGAAATTAAAAAAAAGTAAGATTTCCACTACCCGCTTTTGTCTTTATTTTGTCTTACCTTTAGAAACCACATAAATCAAATGCAGACTGAAGATAAACATAGAGAGATAGATAATCTGATTTTATCATACCTGTCTGGTAAAATAGACAATAAATCACTCAGAGAACTTGACGAATGGTGTAAAGAATCTCCTGAGAATATTCGTTATGTGCGTAATCAAATGGAGATATGGTTTTCATCTGGAGTTATCGGTTCAGAAAGTACCTTTAATACGGAAGAGGCTTTTTTGAGATTCCAGAAACGGATTGAAGGAACTGAATTGACATCCAGAAAGAGGATAAGTATCAACGGAAACGGTTCTTCTTGGAAGATTGTTTATCGTATAGCTGCATATTCCGGCGGATACCCGTTCAGCATTTCCGGTGATATCCGTTCAGTCCCC
>ERZ780034.14-NODE-14-length-68194-cov-5.3535_pt1 | contig 68194 bp, 52 predicted proteins | sample MGYA00511855_ERZ780034 | MGnify/ENA primary metagenome ERZ780034 (study PRJEB29588, sample SAMEA2148024) | human gut metagenome | biome: human gut; feature: human-associated habitat; material: faeces | place: Denmark | collected 2008/2010 ...
TTGAACCAAACACGCAATTAATTGACAAACTTTTCAAAGAACTCATTTTATTTACTGCCAGAGCCGCTTAGGCTGGGCTAATTTTTAACGAACTTTTGTAAAATAAAAAAACTGAAATCTGCCCTCAAAAGATACTTTTGGAACAGAAAATCTTTAAAAAGGGACATTTTAGCGCTCATATTCCTCTAAAGATGAGATATTTAGAAGATACCCTTCAATATTAAAAGATGTTTAGATAATTTAAAACAAAGTAATAAATCCAACTGTTAAGACTGTATCTTAAAAAATATATGTAATTTTGCGGCCGAATTTAGTCAACAATATTTTATGAATGACATCTGTTGCATAGGACACATCACACTGGACAAGATAGTGACTCCTAAACAAACGACCTATATGCCGGGAGGAACTTCTTATTATTTCTCACACGGCATCAAGCACCTGAAAGATAAAGACAACTACAAACTGGTTACGGCATTGGCTCCCAGCGAATACAAAGCTGTCGAAGAAATGCGGTCGGCTGGAATACAGGTAGAGGTGCTTCCGAGTAGAAAAACGGTATATTTTGAAAACGTCTACGGAGAAAATCAGGACAACCGTACCCAACGTGTACTGGCAAAAGCTGATCCGTTTACAGTAGAAGAACTGAAGAATGAAGAAGCTCGCATCTTTCATTTGGGAAGCTTGTTATCGGACGACTTTTCATTGGATGTCGTCAAACTACTTTCCGGGAAAGGCATTTTAGCCGTTGATGCGCAAGGCTATCTGCGTGAAGTACGAGGAGAAAAAGTTTTTCCCGTTGATTGGAAAGATAAGCGGGAAGCACTTAAGTACATAGACATCTTGAAAGTAAATGAACACGAGGCTGAAGTTCTGACGGGATACAAAGACGCTAAACAAGCAGCTCTACAACTGGCAGAATGGGGTGTAAAAGAAGTGTTGCTCACATTGGGAAGTCTGGGATCACTGATTTATGCGGAAGGTGTCTTTCACCAGATTCCGGCATACCCTCCTAAAGAAGTAGTGGATGCAACAGGATGTGGAGATACTTATGCTATGGGATACCTGTATATGCGTAACAAAGGTGCTTCATACGAAGAGGCCGGATGTTTTGCCGCAGCTATGTCAACCATCAAACTGGAAAAATCCGGTCCGTTCAGCGGAACTGAAGAACAAGTTTGGAACATCATCCGAAACAGTAATCTACGCCCTCAGGTTATTTGACTTTCGTAAGAGTTTTCCGAACAAAAAAGCGGGACGGCAGATGCTTACCTTTTTTTGGGTGTGCATCTGCCGTCCCGCTTTTTCATTTATCCATAATCACTTGGAAGATTTGCTGACAGCAACCATCTTCCAGGCATACAGCCCTACGACCACATACCCGGCCCACGGAACCAGAAATGACCAAGCTATCGTAGTACAATCGGCTACATACCCCATCAACAATGGTCCTACGACACCGCCCACCGGCGACATCATCAGGAACGATGAAGCACGCTTCGTATGATTTCCCAGCCCTCTTAAAGCCAAAGCAAAGATGGTAGGGAACATAATGGCTTCGAATGCATAGCCACAGACTAAAGCACCTAAAGAAAGCCATCCTGCATTAAGAATAACAATTGAAGTCGTCACTACAGTCCCTATAGCACAACTCAACAACATTTTCTCAGCAGGGACACGACGCATAATCCAACTTCCCAGAAAACGTCCGACCATGAAAAAACTCAATCCTCCGAACGACAAGGCCAATGAAGCATCACGAGCACTCATCCAACCTTGGTCTACGACGTAATTAATAAAGAAGCTATTGATAGAAATTTCACTCACTTCGTATGCGAATAAGGCTATCAGGCCAAACACGAACAGCCTATGAGACCAAAGTCCTACCTGATGCCCTGACGCATCCACCTCTATTTCGTGCTTGATTTCAGGTAATTGTACTTTTGAGAAGACAACAGCTACCAGAAGTACGACAATCCCCATTCCTGCATAAGGAATAGCAATATTTCCACTTCCAATGGAATCATCCTCTGAAAAGAGAAGCAAGCCAGCCAACAAAGGAGCACAAATACATCCTAAGCCATTGAAGGACTGTGCAAAATTCAATCGACTGGCCGCAGTTTCCCGAGGCCCAAGTTCCGTAACATACGGATTGGCCGCAGTCTCCAAAAAAGTCAAACCACAACCGATAACAAACAGAGAGAACAAAAAGAAATTGAATGACAACCAATATTGTCCGGGAATGAACAATAAAGCACCAACGCCATACAACAATAATCCGAACACGACTCCCCTCCGATATCCATATTTGGTTATGAACAGTCCCGCAGGAATAGCCATCACAAAATAACCCAGATACATAGTAGCCTGAATGAAGGCCGAATGCGTTTTCGTTATAGACAGCAATTCCTGAAAATGCTTATTCATAACATCCAGGATGGCATGTGCAAATCCCCACAGGAAAAACAGGGAAGTCAATAACACGAACGGAATCAAGTATCTTTTATCGACCAAAGTCGCTTGCTGTTTCTTCATATGGAAGTCTCCTCTGGTCTTTAAAGTACATAAGATAACAAGTCTGGCAAATCTGTCAGAATAATATCAGGCAACGACTCATCAATTTCTTCATTCCCCCAGCCTTCTCCTTTCAACCAGGCAGCCTTACAGCCTACAGCCTTGGCCGGCACCATATCTTTTGAGAATGAATCACCTACAACCAACACCTGCTCGGCAGGGAATCCCATCGCTTCAACCCCCAACCGATAAATAGCAGGATCAGGTTTACGCACACCGACCACCGAAGACTCCACAATCTCCGAGAAATAATCGGCCAACTGGAAATCTTTCAGAATGGTCTGAATATTTCCATAGAAATTAGAGACCAATACCAAACGATAATGTGATGCCAGTTCACGAACCACAGGACGTGTGCGCTCCAAAACATCCAATACATAATGATAACAACTGTCCGCAATATGCGTAGCATAAGCATTTGTGTCTACATCGTTGCGGTCCAACATTCCTTTTTCCACCAGATAATCCATCTGGATACGTGTCTTAATTTGAAGGACTTCCAGAAAATTATGTTCAGGCTTTACTAAAGGTTGTCTGGCCAAAGTACGTTCTCCATGAACGTATGCTTCACGGAACTCTTCCTTCGTTACAGGAACCTGAAAAAGCTGATACTTTTCCCACAAGACTTCCGCCCAATGGCGGCTATTGGTATCAATGGTACCACCGTAATCGAAGATGATACCTTTCAATTCGAACTTTCTACTCATTTTTCTCTATTTTACCGGTATTATTGCCCACTTTCATCAACAATACCCCTATTACAATCCATATCAACTCACGTACTCGTGTAATCAATCCGGTATAAATACCGAAAGCGCTTGGAATAGCCAAACCACCAGTCGCCAAAGCGAAACCTCCTTCACGTGCTCCCAACTGCATAGGTGAAAAGAAAAACAAATTGGCAAACAGCGAAGTAAAGGCCATAATCAATACACACGACAAGAAACTGACATTGGAAGTCAGAATATTCAGGATAAACAAAACCTCTACGCACCCTACAATACGAGCTAAGAACTCTAATCCTAACGAAGCATAGAACGTAGTCTTGCGCTGTCTGTGCAGTTCAGCAATCTGTGCATCAACCCTTTCCAGAGCATCTTTCCGTTCTACCAGGAAACGGTTAGCCCACTTCCTCGCAAATGGGACATGACACAACAGCCGGATGGTTCTGACCGCCATTCCATTCTTGTATCCTTTCATAAAAAAGTAAATAGCCAACAAGCAGCATACTCCCACAACTGCCAACACAATACCCATTCCAAGATTCAGCGGTTCCAGTACCAGATAAAGCAGCACCGAGAACATCCAGAAACAGAAATGAGAAAAAATATGCATCATCACATACAGAATGACAGAAGAAGTTGCCTTACTTCCTCCTACATACGGTGTCAGCTCCATAATGCGATATGGTTCACCTCCCATCAAGCCCACCGGAGTAGCATAATTCAAAGCGAACCCGGAAACTGTCAGTTTATAGACTTTCCAAAAAGGAACTGAGGCATGCTTCCCGTCTCTAATAATGATATACCAGGACAATGCATTCAGCAAATAAATGAACAACCATAACAGAATGACTGCAGGAAACCAGATACCAGCCTTTCTAAGGTTCTGCCATAACTCCTGATAATCCATATCAAATGTACAAAGCATCACGACAATGGCAAAGATGCCAAAGAACCAGAATATATTCCGAACCTTTTCTTTCATCGACGGACATATTTAGCATACAGACGTGCACAAAGTGCCTCGTGCTGATGACGCATATAAACAAACAATGTTGTCATGACTACAATCTCAAAAATGAAATATAACCAAGGCTCACCAATCAGCAGACTGACATACAAAGCAATGGCACGTGTGTTGAACGTCAGGATATTCGTATATTTCATGAGTGGCAAACTACCTTCTCGGAACTCATCACGCAATTCCTGCGGGATGGCATCACCGTATTGCTGTTGTACCATGGTATAAAAACGCTGAAAATTAGGAGTCATTTGCTCTTGCTGACGGGTATAGTTTCCGTAAAAATATAAAAAAGCCTTCCACCAGAAATTACCTTTCCAAGGCAGACTGTAGAAAATCTCTCGCTGCTGCTTAAAATTATCCAGTTCACTACCAGCTTTTCCTTTCAGAAAGAACAAATGAATGTTCCGGTAATAATCGGCCAACGTACATTGTTTACTGTGACATACAGTTCCTGAAAAAGCAGCAATCAACCAAATGGACACTCCCCATGTAAGATGAATGTCAGCACCGATAGCAAAAGGCAATGGCTGATTAGTCAACCGCAGGCAGATAGCCACATAAATGGTAAAGAACCAAATGTCGCCAGCAAACCCGTCCAGCATGCGTCCCCAACGGGTTTTCTTACCCGTCATACGAGCCAACTGTCCATCACAACTATCGTAATGATTGGCCCACATCAGCAACAAAATACCAATAATCGTATGTTTCATGTCCGGATAATAGAACATGATTCCAGCTGCTACTCCCAAAATGATAGACAGAATCGTCACAACATTCGGATGAACCCCTAGACGTTGAAAAAACAAAGCCCATACATAACCGATGGGACGATTAAAATGGATATCCAAAAACTCTTCGGTATCCATTGACTTGAACGACGCTTCAAGCCCTTTCTTCTCTGTACTCATTCGTTTTCAAATTTTGACATGATACGACGATAGATACATTCGGCTATTTGAGGAGCCGCCTCTTCACGACAACGTGCGAAACTAGGCCAGTCATTAAAATCAATGATACGAATTTCACCGGTTTTAGAAACCACACAGTCTCCTCCATAAATCGGGACATTCAACGCTTCTGCAGCTTGGTTACCATATTTCTGTAGCAGTTTCGCGTCAAAAGGATAGCCTCTGCTTTCCCCGTTGATGGCTTCCAGGCCAAATTTACTATGCGACTGTTCGGTCGGATAGAATACATAAAAAAAGTCAGTACCTTGTACTCCATAGAACTTCACCAAGTCCCCTATCAGATGTTCATTAACAACAGCCTCTGGAATTCCCCGTTTCCGGAAATCGGACAGAACTCTTTCCGCTTCTTCCTTACACTCTACATAAACTACATCCTCCTTGACCATAGCATGCGAATTTCCTCGTTTAATCCAGCAAGGAAAAATATCCGGCGTAAAGTTTCCATCGGTCGGAATGATGAAACTCTTTGGATGAGGTACACCGTTGGCTATCAGCAATTCTGTCATAGTCTTCCGCACACAGTTATCTATTCCATACGCTGAATTGACAACCATCGCTCCCCGATCCTCCAGAACTTTCAATCTCTGGATAGTAGCCCGGTCACGAGCCATATCAAAAATAAAATCGGCTTCAAGTTGTTCGCTTACAAACTCTTTTTCGGGATATACCGCTACTTCTATTCCCTTCTTCTCTAATGCTTCAGCTACTAAACGAAAAATAGCAGCGTCATTTCCAACATGATTCGGTGAATACTCGTTACCTCGGCTCACACCGAGTATCCGAATCTTCTCTCCTTTTACAAACATTTCTTTCTATTAATGATTATTCTTTATGATTCAAAAAGGCCTCAGCCTTTACTATATCACTGGCATGGTCTACATCCAAAATCTTACTGAACGGATAAGCCTCTAACTGTAAACCGTCAGCCACCAGCTGACGTTGGAAATTACGCATGCGCGACATGCCTTTCTCCATACATTTTTCCAAAGTATCAATGGCCTTCGGAGTCAAACAATAGATTCCTCCTGAAATATAACGACAATCTGGTGTGGCCGCATCATGGAATCCTGTAATATTCAATTTTTCGTCTGTCGAAATATATAACGGCTTTTCATCGTCTATATAATCGGTTACAGCCATCATTCCGTCTTTCCCGGAAACCTTGAAAGCTTCAATAAAAGCAGCGAATTCATCCTCACGGAAAATTGTATCGACCGTAGTCAGACAAAACTTATCATCTTTCAGGAAACGACTCAATTCATAAAAACTATGCATTGAACTTGGAGTCGTCTTCACAATCACTTCCAACGGTACTTCAGCAGTCTCTTTCAATGCTGTTACATGTTCTTTGGTAAGCGCCACTTCATTATTGATAATAATCACTACCTGCTCTGCCCCATTTTGGGCAAAAATATGTACCAGGCGGTCAATCATAGCCATTCCGTTCAACTGTACCAACGGCTTTGGCAAAGCAACCCCCTCCTGGGAGAGTCTTGAACCCTCCCCGGCAGATATAATCGCAAATTTCATGTTTTATTCTTCTACTGTATCTAATTTCAACTTATCACTGTCATCACGTTTCTCATAATACTGCTTACGCAGCGGACGAGCATTGATTTCACGCTCAATCTGACGATTACGGAAGACATCCAAAGCAACATAAATAGCCTGACGGAAAGAATCTTCAGAAGCAATCCCTTGTCCGGCTATATCATAAGCAGTACCGTGAGCCGGCGAAGTACGGACAATCGGCAAACCCGCTGTAAAATTGACTCCTTCATCCATAGCCAAAGCCTTGAACGGAGCCAAACCCTGATCATGATACATCGCCAGAATTCCATCAAAATGTGCATAATTACCGGAGCCCATAAATCCGTCAGCCGGATAAGGTCCGAAACACAATACCCCCTTAGCCATCATTTCCTGCATGGCCGGAATAATTACAGTCTGCTCCTCAGTTCCAATCAGTCCTTCATCTCCCGCATGCGGATTTAATGACAAGACAGCAATACGTGGACTGTCTATACCAAAATCCTGCTTCAAGGAACGATGGAAAATAGCCATTTTTTCCATAATAAGTTCCTTGGTCAAAGTTCTTGAGATTTCACTGACAGGAATATGACCGGTAACCAAGGCTACACGAAAATCATTCTTCAACAGAATCATCAATGCTTTTTCACCTTTCCCTACACGCTCTTCAATATATTCCGTATGCCCAGGGAAATGGAACGTATCCGACTGAATGGTATGCTTATTGATAGGAGCTGTTACCAGTACATCAAATACACCCTCACGATAGTCTTGTAATGCTTTCTCTAACGCACTGAGCGCTGCCTTTCCAGCATCCTCAGTCGGCTTGGTCAGTTCTACCTTCAGTTCATCTTCTGTACAGTTCAGGATATTCACCCGTCCATCTTGTATGTCCACCCTGGAATTGACAATACTGAATGTTGTCTGTATATCCATCGCCTTGCGATGATATGCAGCCACCTTGGGTGATCCATATATAATAGGTGTACACAACTCCAACATGGTAGGGTCTGAGAATGCCTTCAGAATCACTTCATACCCCACTCCATTTATATCTCCATGAGTAATACCTACTCTTATCTTCCGTTCTTCCATGAGTTATTCTTCCTTGTTTGTCTGTTGTTCATTATCTTTCTCTACCTTTTCTTCCGTTATCTGATTATCTACCGGAAGTTCACCTACTTCTTTTTCCTGAGGCAATTTCAAGGTATAAAGAGCAGCATTCAACTTACGAATCTGATCTCGTTTCAGTTTTCCCGGATTATAAACAAAACCTTCTACAACAATCACCCTTCCGTTTGCACGGTCCACACGGGCATGCGATACAAAAGGGCCACCCATCGCATCGTTCTCCATTTCCCACAATCCGCGCACTTCATAAGCATAATCACCCTGCACCGCAATGTTACGGGCATCCACAAATATAGAATCGGCTGTTACCATATACATGCCTTCTTTGGCTCCCGGAATATTGACTTTCATTACCGAATCCCGTTTTTCAATAAAATATGCCTTTGTAAAGGTTTCTTTGCTAGTATATGGATAAGAGTAAATCACAAAATTCAAATCATTCAGATTGCTGGAAGCCCACAAAAACTGCTGTCCGACCTTGTAAGATGAAAGTTCAACCGGCATCCAGATATCACAGTCAAACAAACTCTGCACTTTTGTTGATAAAGTCTCATTATGTTTCTTTTCCAACAGTTTCACTTCACGATTCATTTCTGCACGAGTAAAGAAATCAATGATTACCTGTCCGTTTTTAGCAACATATTCAGCAAACTCCTGCTGACTCGGCGACTGGATAGTCATAATCATCTGAGGAGAAGAATATGCGTCGCGAGTATATTTGAATTTTGTTTGCGTATAAATATCCTGAATATCCGCAATAATGATATTACGGAACAGGCGCATCGTACGGTCAAAATATTCAGGACGTACCCGGGAAATCCGGAAAGAACGCTCCGGTTGCGGCAATCCTGGAACATCTGTATCGAGCACGTGAAAAAGAGCACTGTCCGGACTGTTCCAACATTTATCATCAGCTACCACTAACACTTCATAAGGGCGGCCGCTGGATACCGGTGTAACAATACTTTTACCATCCTTGTGACAAGAAGCCAGCACCAACACCATCAATGCCAAGCTCAAATAAAAGGCAAAACGTTTCATAAGTATCGAAATTTAATTATTGTCTGAATTCTTTTCTGCCTGCTGTTTAGCTGTAGACAACATTCCACAGGCAGCAAAAATATCTTCCCCACGGGAAGCACGGATAGTAGCAAACAGGCCATGAGCAGTCAGATAATCCCGAAAAGCAATCATAGAATCCATATCTGTCCCCTCTAAATCCACATTTGGAATCGCATGAAAACGAATCAGATTCATCCGACAATCCAAACCACGTAAAAGGCGGACCAGTTCTTTCGCATACACCAGACTATCATTCACTCCCTTAAAGACAATATACTCAAAAGAAAGTCGACGTTGCTTGCTGAAATCATACCGTCGGAGAATTTCTACCATCTCAATAATAGAGAAAGCTTTTTCAGCCGGCATCAACTCCCTTCGTTGTGCCGGGAACGGAGAATGCAGACTAATAGCCAAATGACAATCGCTTTCTTCCAAGAAACGAACCAGTCCTTTACGCAATCCAACCGAAGAGACAGTGATACGCTTCGGGCTCCATTGATAACCATAATCGGCAGTCAGCACTGTCAAGGCACGCAAAACTTCGTTCAAATTATCGAAAGGCTCTCCCATTCCCATAAAAACGACATTAGTCAAAGTATCTCGTTCCGGGATGGAATAAATCTGGTTCAATATCTGAGCGGCAGTCAGACTAGTGGTATATCCCTGTTTACCCGTCATACAGAATTTACAGTTCATTTTACAACCTACCTGTGAAGACACACACAGCGTAGCCCTATCATCATCAGGGATATATACAGATTCTATATAGTCACCTTCCGGAGTACGGAAAAGGTATTTTACGGTACCATCTACTGAACGCATTTCATGGACTGGTGCCGAACAGCCCACTTCATAATTTTCCTTCAATAACTCCCTATTCTTCAAAGACAGGTTCGTCATTTCATCTATCGATGACACTTTCTTCTCATACATCCACGAAGCAAGCTGGCTTGCTGCAAATTTCGGCATTCCCAGTTCTGCGACCAACGTTTTCAGTTCATCCAGTGTTTTTCCTAACAACGGAATTTTAGTCGTACTCATTATCGATTCAAATTTAGCGTACAAATTTAGGCAAAAAAAGATATAAATCCCTATCTTTGTCCGTATAAATATATTAAATATGAAAAAAGACATCACTTGTTTCATGCCATATAGCCATGAATGTCAACCCAATAGGACATTAGAGGCATTCATGCATCATCCACGGGTATCACATATATACTTGTTGGTCCAGTCACCGTTAAGCGACGAGGAACTTCCAGCATCGTGTATGCAATTGGTTATAGAGAATTTGTTTTCTACTCGTACTTTCCGCCAAATAGCCGCACATGCTGACACTCCATTCCTGTTACTTTACACTAAAGACCAACCTTTAGAACTAGGATACATGGCCCTGGAACGGTTCATAGATTACGCCTCCGCTCCCGATACAGGCATGGTGTATGCCGACCATTACCAATGGATAAACGGTGAACGGAAAACACATCCAGTTATCGATTATCAACTGGGAAGCGTACGAGATGATTTCGATTTCGGTCCTTTGCTGCTGTTCCCGACCAGCCGTTTCCTGCAAGGCATCCACCAATTGGATTTCCAACCTTCATACAACAATTCTGCCTTATATGCCTTACGCTTGTCTATTAGCCGTATATCCCGACTTTCGCATATCCGGGAATATCTTTATACGGAAATCGAAGAAGACACCCGTAAATCAGGCGAAAAACAGTTCGATTACGTAGATCCCCGTAACCGAGAAACCCAGATAGAAAGGGAAGCCGCATTCACCTGGCACCTGAAGCAAATAGGCGCTTACCTGCCTCCTGTCACTCGGGAAATCAACTTTCAGGACAAATTTGAGACAGAAGCATCAGTCATTATTCCGGTAAGAAACCGTGTCCGTACCATTGAAGACGCCATCCGGTCTGTACTGGAACAACAGACCTCTTTCTCCTTCAACTTAATCATCACAGATAACCATTCTACTGACGGGACCAGCGAAATCGTAGCTGATTATGCGAACCGTTACCCGCAACTCATTCACCTGATTCCCCAACAGACAGATTTAGGTATCGGAGGATGCTGGAACTTGGCAATCAACCATCCTGCATGCGGGCGCTTTGCCATTCAGTTGGACAGCGATGATTTGTACAGTGGTCCTGACACCTTGCAACGGATTGTCGATAAATTTCACCAAGAGAAATGCGCCATGGTCATCGGTTCCTATCGGATGACAGACTTCCAATTGAATACCCTGCCTCCCGGCGTCATCGACCATAAAGAATGGACCGACACTAACGGTCACAACAATGCCCTGCGCATTAATGGATTGGGAGCTCCCAGAGCCTTTTATACTCCTTTACTCAGAGACATCCGTGTACCTAATACAAGCTATGGAGAAGATTACGCACTGGGGCTAGTATTTTCACGTACCTACCGAATCGGAAGAATCTATGATGTGTTATATCTCTGCCGTCGCTGGGAAGGAAATTCTGACGCAGCCCTCAGCATTGAAAAAACTAACCAAAATAACAGTTACAAAGACAGCCTGCGCACCCTTGAAATCAAAAAAAGACAAGAATTACTACGACGGACAAAATTAGACAGTCAGACCTGGGCAGGTCCAGACTTCATCCAAAACCAACTTGCCTCTTGGGAACTGGCACGCAAGAACCATGAAGCACTGAAACATGTACAGACTCGGGAATTTCACATCAACGGAAATACTATAACTATCCAATTCAATCCTGCGCGAGCCATTTCAACCTTTGCCAAATTAGATAAGGCCTCACTGGAAGCACGCCCTTGCTTCCTATGTCTGGAGAACAAACCTGCCGAGCAGAAAAGTATCCGTATCGACCTGGACGAAGCCTTCGATGTGCGTATCAATCCTTACCCCATCCTACCAGGTCATCTGACCATCTCTTCCGAAAAACACCAGTGGCAAACTTTGGCAGACAAGAATGAAAGACAACTTCCAGGTCGTTTAGTCACCTGGTTCAACAAATATTTTGCACCTGGCTACACCATTTTTTATAACGGAGCAAAGTGTGGAGCCTCAGCCCCTGACCATTTCCATTTCCAGGCTGCAAAACAAAAAGACATCCCTTTCATCCAGCAATGGGACCGATTGATGGAAAGTGCCTGCCTGACCGGGTACGAGGTCCAAGATGACAATACCGTTTGTAAAAGTTACCGGATAGACAGCTTCATCTGTCCTATCCAAGCTTTCATTACCGAAGGGAGAGCGGAAACAAGCCTCTGTCTGTTAAAAGAATTTCTGGGAACATTACCCCTCTACCCGGAAGAGACCGAACCCAGATACAATCTCTTTGCTTGGATAGACCGCCAAGGAAATTACATAGCAGCGTATTTTCCACGAACATCTCATCGCCCGTCCTGCTACACCGCCAAAGGTGAAGAATGTATCATGGTCAGCCCTGGAGCATTAGACATGAGCGGCCTTCTGGTTATGCCACGAAAAGAAGATTACGACAAAATCACAGAGAATCAACTGTTACAGATTTATAGCGAAGTATCATTATGACAGAACCTGAAATCAATGTAGGCATTGTAAATGCCCAAGAAATACATTTTACCCTTCATGCCCTGTATCATGCTAAAGGGGCTACCGTTTCCGGTCCACAATGTGTATCCTTCCATGAGGGTGGTATTCTCTGGAACGGAGAAGTATATCGTGAACTCACATTCCATCCATTAGAAGAACAGGCATCCTTTGCGCTGGAAGATGTTACTATCGGCATTCATTTCCATTGGGAACGCCAAGAAACACAAATCTTTTCGGGAACTCTGAAACTGATTGTAGACGAAGGAAAAATCACGGCCATCAACCAGCTTCCAGTAGAAGCATACATTACCAGTGTTATTTCCTCCGAAATGAATGCCACTTCTTCACTGGAATTTCTGAAAGCTCATGCTGTCATCTCCCGCAGTTGGTTACTTGCTCAGATTGAAAAAAGACAAGCTCTCAGTCAAAAAGACAGCGGATTCTTTCCTTTTACCAAAACAGAAACCGAATATATCCGTTGGTACGACCGTGAAGACCATACCACCTTCGATGTTTGTGCAGATGACCATTGCCAGCGTTACCAGGGAATCACCAAAGCCTCAAACCGAACAGTAGCAGAAGCAGTGAAAGCTACCCGCGGGCAAGTGCTTATGTACGAAAATACCATCTGTGATGCACGCTTTTCCAAATGTTGTGGCGGCGTAACCGAGGAATTCAGTTACTGCTGGGAGAACAAGGATTTCCCTTACCTAAGTGCTGTACGGGACGATGAAAAAGACCAGACGATTCCTGACCTTACAGACGAAAAGCAGGCAGAAACCTGGATTCGTACTACCCCTGCATCGTATTGCAATACCAAAGATACGCATATACTTTCACAGATATTAAACAACTATGATCAGGAAACCAGCGATTTCTATCGTTGGAAAGTACGGTACACTCAAGATGAGCTGACTGAACTGATACGCAATAGAAGCCGTTGCGACTATGGACAGATTATTGATTTAATACCTGTTGAACGAGGGAAATCCGGGCGTATCAGCAAACTGAAAATTGTAGGTACCCTGAAAACATTTACGATAGGCAAAGAATTGGAAATCAGACGAACATTATCGGATACGCACCTTTTCAGTTCCGCCTTTGTAGTAGACAAAGGGCCTGAAGAAGGAGGAGTTCCTTCTTGGTTCGAACTGACGGGTGCCGGATGGGGACACGGAGTCGGACTATGCCAGATAGGAGCTGCTGTCATGGGAGAAAAAGGATACGCTTATGATGACATCCTTCTACATTACTATAAAAAAGCCAAAATCCGCAAACTCTATTAATACACTACCGGATGAAAAAGAATTCCCCTTGGAGTTGGGTTCCTTCCTTATACTTCGCCGAAGGACTACCTTATGTAGCTGTCATGATTCTTTCTCTTGTCATGTACAAGCGTTTAGGAATCTCAAACACAGATATAGCCTTATATACCAGTTGGCTGAACTTACCTTGGGTCATCAAGCCGCTGTGGAGCCCTTTCGTTGACCTGCTCAAAACCAAGCGCTGGTGGATAATCAGTACACAATTATTGATTGGAGCCGGATTGGCAGGAATTGCCTTTACCATTCCGGTTTCCCATTTTTTTCAGACTACCCTGGCTATCTTCTGGCTGATGGCTTTCAGTTCGGCTACTCATGATATTGCCGCAGATGGATTCTACATGCTCGGGCTTACATCTCATGAGCAGGCCTTCTACGTAGGCATCCGCAGTACATTCTATCGGATTGCTACCATAGCTGGACAAGGAGTCCTGATTATGCTGGCCGGTTATCTGGAAAAGACAACAGGGAGGATCAGTTATGCCTGGAGTATCACCTTCCTCGTATTGGCCGGACTTTTTCTGGCCTTATACCTTTATCATACATTCATCCTTCCACGCCCAGCCTCTGACCAACCAACCGGGAAGCAGACTACCGTGCAAGGGATAATGGAAGAATTCCTGTCTACTTTCCGTTCATTTTTTCAGAAAGAACAAGCTGGAATCGCTATTCTGTTCATGCTCTGCTACCGCCTTCCTGAAGCACAACTGGCCAAAATGGGCATTCCGTTCCTGCTGGACCCTATTGAGCAAGGAGGATTGGGACTGACAACCGAACAGATAGGATTCGTACAAGGCACTATCGGTATCATCGGATTGACTTTAGGAGGCATACTGGGAGGTATGGCAGTTGCCCGTCACGGACTCAAGCACTGGCTCTGGCCAATGGTATGGGCCATTTCACTGCCTGATGCCGTCTATGTCTATCTCAGTTATTTTCAGACACAGAATTTATGGATAATCAACGCCTGTATATTCATTGAACAATTTGGATACGGTTTTGGTTTCACGGCATACATGCTCTACCTGATTTATTTTGCAGATGGTATACACAAGACAGCTCACTATGCCATCTGTACCGCTTTCATGGCGTTGGGTATGATGCTTCCCGGAATGATAGCCGGAAAACTGCAAGAGTTGTTGGGGTATCAACTTTTTTTTGTCTGGATTATGCTATGCACCCTGGTAACTTTCGGAGTTACAGCTCTTTTGCGTATCGATCCATCTTTTGGGAAAAAAGTTGTTGCATAATTGTGGAAAATTGCCGAATATTGCAGTCCCATAAACATGATGTACTCCTTTTACAGGAAAAGAAAACCTATTAAACAATATAAAAGGTATGAAACGCACTAATTATTTAGTTCCGATTGTTGTAAGCTGCGTCTTGGCAACCGGTTGTGTCAGCAAAAAACAGTTTGCAGAATTACAGACCGATTATCGTCAGTTACAGACGGAAAACAATGACCTGTCCAAATCCTATCAACAGGCTCAAGTTACATTGGCTGAAAACCGTGCTAATATCAAAAGCCTGGAAGAACGATTAGCAGAGGCCCAACAGAACAATGCTGACCTAAAGGCATCTTACGCGTCCCTGCAAGGTTCTTTGGACAAAAGTATCCAACAGGGTAACATCAACATCTCAAAACTGGTTGATGAAATCAATGCTTCCAACCGATTCATCAAACAACTGGTAGAAGCTAAGGATAAATCAGACTCCTTGAACATGGTATTAACCAACAACCTGACCCGTTCACTTACTAAAGATGAATTGCAGGAAGTAGACATTAAAGTACTGAAAGGCGTAGTCTACATCTCGCTGGCCGATAACATGCTGTATAAATCAGGAAGCTATGAAATCAATGAACGTGCCGGTGAGACATTGAGCAAGATTGCTAAAATCATCACCGATTATAAAGACTATGATGTATTAGTAGAAGGAAATACGGATACAGATCCGATTTCTCGCCCTAATATCCGTAATAACTGGGATTTAAGTACTTTACGTGCATCTTCTGTCGTACAGGAACTGCAAAACAAGTACGGAGTTGATCCACAACGCCTGACAGCTGCCGGACGTGGCGAATACAATCCGATAGCAGACAACACTACCGCTTTAGGCAAACAGCGCAACCGTCGTACTCAGATTATCATCACTCCGAAACTTGACCAATTCATGGATTTAATAGATCAGGCCCCTGAAGCAACAGATTCTGCCACTACATCTATTCCAGAAGCTCCTCTCCCCATGGAATGACCTTAGGCATGAACATCATACAAAAAATGCGTCGGAATATCGGTATCCGACGCATTTTTTTTGTTTAACCAAGCTTTTTATTTCAGAATAAAAAACAATTCTCCGTTTTTTTCGCTTGCTTCAATCTTGTCCTCTCTTAATAACCAACCCAACCCGAGGAACAAGTCTTTGTCTGCCTTGATTTTTGCAGCTTTCTTGATTTCCTTCTGAGTTTTTCCTTCATTTCCATTAAGTACTTCCCAAATCTGACCGGCAAGTACTCCAGCTTTTTCTTTCAACATAATCATTCGCTTTTAATACATAAAATAGGTTACTACCTAAATGAGTCTGTGTTTCTGGGACAAAATTACAGAAAAACTTGTTTCGTTGTGTCTCAATAGCCGAAAAACTTTGTTTTTACAGACAGAAACAGACCTTTTCTGTTACAATTTATGCTCCTTTTCAAGGAAATCACCAAATATACGGGCAGCTGTTTCAACCATTTTGGCACAAGGACGTTTAGCATAATACTGACTGGTACGCGCTTCGGGAGTAGATATAATCGGTTCTTTGGAGGATAAGCCTAACAAAGCAGCACATCGCAAAGTTCCACTCTCTTCCTTGAATTTCTCTGCCAACTGCTGAACAAGAGCATAGTTGGCCGCTTTTCCTTCCCAATCTGCACCCACTATCGCACTCCGTTCCAAACCAGCCAAGAGGAACATTCCACAAGCAGCTCCACAGATTTCACGCATTCTGCCGATACCTCCCCCAAAGGAAGCAGACATCCGTAAAGCCTGCTCCCGTGTAAAGCCATACAAATCTGCATAAGCGGCAACCACAGACTGTGAACAATTATATCCTTCTTTAAATAAAGACACAGCTTTCTCTATACGTTCTTCTTTTGTCATAATATAATGGTATTGATTGGTTGACCATTCAAAAATGCCTCAATATTCCGGACAGCCTGTCTCATAAGGCGTTGGCGTGCTTCAAGAGTAGCCCACGCAATATGTGGTGTAATGAAACAATTTTTCACTCCGACCAACGGGTGACCGGGAACCGGAGGTTCCGATGACAAGACATCAACTCCTGCTGCGGCCAAAAGTCCTTTTTCCAATGCTTCGGCCAAGTCACTCTCATTTACTAAACCACCACGCCCCGTATTAATCAGAATAGCCTCACGTTTCATCAGTTTCAAGCGCTCCATATTAATCAGATTCCTGGTTGATTCCGTCAAAGGACAATGCAAACTGACCACATCGCTGTCACTGAAAACCTGTTCCAATGAATCTGCTTTCCGTATACCTGCCGGAAGCTCCGCTGCAGACTTACTGGTATAAGCCAGTACCTGCATACCAAAAGCCAGCGCAATACGTGCAGTAGCCATTCCAGTATGTCCTAAACCAACAATTCCCAAAGTTTTCCCAGCCAGCTCTACCAACGGAGTATTCCAATAACAGAAATCTGCCTGCCCAGTCCAATTCCCAGATGCCACTTCCTCCGCATAATGTTCCACCCGTTGGGTAATATTCAGCAAATGAGCAAATACCATCTGAGCAACCGAATCCGTACTGTATGCCGGGATGTTCGTTACAGTAACCCCCTGCTTTTGGGCAACTTCCAGATTGACAACATTATAACCGGTTGCCAATACCCCAATATATTTCAAATCGGGTAACTGAGACAGTGCCTCTCCATCCAGTATCGTCTTATTAGTCAACACAATTTTGGCGCCAGCAGCCCGTTTTACGACCTCATCGGGACGAGTACGGTCATATATTTTCACTGTTCCCAGAGCCTCCAGTTCTTTCCAGGACAAATCGCCTGGATTCAGCGTATAGCCATCCAGGACAACAATCTTCAAATCTTCTTTTATCATTACCTGTCTCTCCTATTCTTTAAAACGGTCACCCCAAAGGTGTACCATCCGTTCCTTCAGTTTTGCTTCTGCCGGATTATCCTGTGCATGCCAGATACGTGTCTGCATCAGTTCATCAGGCAGAAACTGCTGCTTTACAAAATGACCGGCATAGGCATGTGCATATTTATAATCTTTGCCGTATCCTAACTGTTTCATCAGTTTCGTCGGCGCATTCCGCAAATGCAAAGGTACAGGCAGGTTACCGGTCTGCCGCACCAGTTCCAAAGCGGAATTGATTCCTTCATAAGCAGAATTGCTTTTCGGACTGGTTGCCAGATAAACAGTTGCTTCAGCCAACGGAATACGCCCTTCCGGCCATCCGATTTTCATCACCGCATCAAACGCTGCATTCGCCAACAACAAAGCGTTCGGATTAGCCAGACCGATATCTTCGGAAGCAGAAATCACCAGCCGACGTGCAATGAACGCCGGATCTTCACCACCTTCTACCATGCGGGCCAGCCAATAAAGCGCTCCATCCGGGTCACTGCCACGAATCGATTTAATAAAGGCTGAAATGATGTCGTAATGAATTTCTCCTTCCTTATCATAAGCCAATGGATTCTGCTGAAGACGATTTACAACTTTTTCATCTGTAATAACCACTGGGTCCTCACTATCTGCCTCTACCACCAACTCCAATATGTTCAGTAATTTCCGGGCATCTCCTCCCGAATATCGCAACATGACATCTGTTTCCTTCAATTCAATGTGCTTCTCTTTCAATATCGCATCTTTAGACAAAGCATGATGCAACAAATCCAGCAAATCCTCTTTCTCCAACGATTTCAACACATACAGCTGACAGCGAGACAACAACGGACGGATAACCTCAAACGAAGGATTCTCGGTCGTAGCCCCAATCAAGGTTACTGTTCCGGTTTCGACAGCCCCCAACAAGGAATCCTGTTGCGATTTACTGAAACGGTGAATTTCATCAATAAATAAAATCGGACTCTGTTGAGAAAAGAAACGATTGCTGCGTGCTTTCTCGATCACTTCGCGTACGTCTTTCACTCCCGAAGTTACGGCACTTAATGTATAAAAAGGAGCCTCCAGTCTGTTGGCAATAATTTGTGCCAAAGTAGTCTTTCCCACTCCGGGAGGTCCCCATAAAATAAAGGATGAAATTCTGCCCGAATCAATCATTTTCCGTAGAATTGCCCCTTCACCCACCAAGTGTTTCTGGCCAATGTAATCATCCAGCGTTTTAGGACGCATGCGTTCCGCTAAAGGTTGTGCCATATTTCACATTTTTATTCACGAAACAAAATTAAACATTTCTCCCGACAAAAAGAGAAGTAAAGACAAATAAAAAAGGCCCTTTTCACAAAGGACCTTTTTTAAGTTTTCAATAGGTATTAGTTTTTTTTTAAGGTAAAAAGATTGTTTTCAGGATAACGCCACAAAGATGAGGCCTTTTTTTGAACCTACCAAATAAAAAATCATGTCTTATAACATATTTTGTTATTTTGACCTTTCATTTTTCCTAACAGATTCATCCAAGATATCATCTTTTTGGTTGGAACAAAGGTAAACATATTTTATAAAATTCTCCTACAACACTTCACATTTTTTTAAAAACCCACCTCTTTTCACTTCCTGCCAAGTCTTCAGATAAATCCAACCGTTTTTGGGTAACTTTCCAATCCTATCTATTAGGTATATCCCAAAAGAATCATTACTTTTGCACTTCGAAGAGAAAACAAGAAGTATTATGGCAGAAATGAATACAACCGAAAGTTCAGAGAAAAAAAGTCTGAACTTCATCGAACAAATCGTAGAAAAAGACTTGAAAGAAGGTAAGAACGGTGGGCGTATACAAACCCGTTTTCCGCCAGAGCCGAACGGATATCTGCATATCGGCCATGCAAAAGCTATCTGTATGGACTTCGGAATTGCCCAGCGTTACGGCGGTGTATGTAACCTCCGTTTCGATGATACAAACCCTACAAAAGAAGATGTAGAATATGTTGAAGCCATTAAAGAAGACATTCAGTGGCTTGGTTTCCAATGGGGAAACGAATATTATGCTTCCGACTATTTCCAGCAGTTGTGGGACTTTGCCATCAAACTGATTAAAGAAGGTAAAGCATACATCGATGAACAAAGCTCAGAAGAAATCGCCGCTCAGAAAGGTACACCGACCCAGCCTGGAACGGAAAGCCCTTATCGAAACCGTCCGATTGAAGAAAGCCTGGAGCTGTTTGAAAAGATGAACAGAGGTGAAATAGAAGAAGGAAAGATGGTGCTTCGCGCCAAGATTGATATGGCCAATCCGAACATGCACTTCCGTGACCCAATCATCTACCGGGTGGTAAAAACACCTCACCACCGCACTGGTGATAAATGGAAAGCCTACCCGATGTATGACTTTGCACATGGACAGAGCGACTACTTCGAAGGAGTTACCCACTCGCTCTGTACCTTGGAATTTGTAGTACACCGCCCACTGTATGACTTGTTTGTCGACTGGGTGAAGGAAGGGAAAGATCTGAACGATAACCGTCCGCATCAATATGAGTTCAACAAGCTGAACTTGAGTTATACCCTTATGAGTAAGCGCAACCTGCTTACACTGGTCAAAGAAGGGCTGGTAGACGGATGGGATGACCCACGTATGCCGACTATCTGCGCGTTCCGTCGCCGCGGTTATTCTCCGGAATCCATCCGTAAGTTCATCGATAAAATCGGTTACACCACTTACGATGCACTGAATGATTTTGCTCTGCTGGAAAGTGCCGTTCGCGAAGACCTGAACGCACGGGCAACTCGTGTGTCAGCTGTATTGAATCCGGTTAAACTGATACTGACCAACTACCCGGAAGGCCAGGTAGAAGAAATGGTAGCCATCAATAATCCGGAAGACCCGAATTCTCCGACACACACTATCGAATTCAGCCGTGAACTGTGGATGGAACGTGAAGACTTCATGGAAGATGCTCCGAAGAAATACTTCCGTATGACTCCAGGTCAGGAAGTCCGTCTGAAAAATGCTTACATCGTAAAATGTACAGGTTGTAAGAAAGATGAAAGCGGAAACGTGGTAGAAGTTTATGCTGAATACGATCCGAATACACGCAGTGGTATGCCTGAAGCTAACCGCCGCGTAAAGGGAACCCTACACTGGGTAAGCTGCAAACATTGCCTGCAAGCAGAAGTCCGCCTATACGACCGCTTGTGGAAAGTAGAGAACCCACGTGATGAAATGGCAGCCATTCGCGAAGCCAAAAACTGCTCAGCTCTGGAGGCCATGCAGGAGATGATTAACCCGGATTCGTTGAAGGTATTGACAGAATGTTATGTAGAAAACTATTTGGCAAATGCCAAACCGTTAGACTATCTGCAGTTCCAACGTATCGGTTACTTCAACGTGGACAAAGATTCTACTCCCGACCATCTGGTATTCAACCGTACCGTATCGTTGAAAGACACTTGGAGTAAAATCAACAAATAAATCCATCTGATTGATATTCTAAACGGAACATTTGCCATGCTCAGAAGATTTACCTGTATGATTTCTGACCTCATGGCAAATGTTCTTTTTTTATCATTGACTTTTCATACATAATTCACATGAAAACCGACGATTTATCCCATTCTTTCCAGACCCCGGAATTTCTAGAGACATTGGCTAACTATGAAGAGATGGTCCGTCAGCACTGTACCCGTTACTTTGAAAGTAATGACTTGCTTCTTCTGGCAGAGTATTACGTCACCCAGCAAAAAATCAAAAAAGCCGAAGAAGTCATCAGTTATGCGCTTACTATTCATCCGGATAATCTGGAACTTCAGATTTACCAATGTAATTCTCTGATTGCAAAAGGAGAGCTGGACGAAGCTGAACAGATATTGAATCAACTGCCCGACCAACAAGACGAAGAAGTTATCTATTCCCGAGTCAATATATGCCTGGAACGCGGTCAGGAACAAAAAACCGACAGTCTGTTGATTCCACTTGTAGAAAGCGAAGCCTATGATCCCGACATGCTGGTCGATATTGTCAACATCTTTTTAGATGCCAATAATGAAACCTACGCCCGTAAATGGTTAGATATATTATTTGAACATGCCGATAATAGTCAGACGCTCGTTCTGGAAACCGCAGCAGATTTCTTCATGACATTCAACCACTACCAACAAGCCATTGACACCTACAATCAATTATTGGATATTGACCCTTACCAACTCGACTACTGGCTAAACCTGACACAAGCCTATTTGGCAAACGAACAGACAGAACAAGCTTTCAATGCTATCGATTTTGCGCTGACCGTCAAAGAAAAGCACTCCAAGGCCTTGGAATTGAAAGGATATTGCTACCTTCAAAGCAACAATCCGGAAGAAGCTATTCAATATTTTGAGCAGGCTCTACCGGACAGTCAGGCTCCGGCAAACCTCTATCAGATATTGGAAGCATGCTATACTTCATTGGGAAAAGACGAACAGAGTATCATCTATCTGAACAAGTTGCTGGACGATCCAGAGATACCCGATTTTGAACGGGCTATCTATTACCAGAAACTGGCTGCCCGTCATCTGCAACTCTCACATTTCGACAGTTGTTTAGAGTGTGCCCTCAAAGGACTAGAATACGATGACGGATATGCACCGTTATATCTGATACTTGGAGAGTATTATCTGTTCGACAACGACCAGCATTCTGCCGAACAGGAATTTGCGCATGCAGAAGCTTATGCAACCGATGAAAAAGAATTGCAGGAACAGATATTCGGAGCCTATTTCCGGGCCAGTTACTTCCATGAAGCCCTGAAATGCTTCCAGCAAATGGAAGAAAAATACCCGTTAATGGTAGATAAATATTATTTCTGTGCTGCATATTGTTGCTATGCTATCCACGATGAAACAAACCTGATGAAATATCTGGTACGAGGCAATACCATTCTTCAACAATTTCAGGATAAGAACGAACGTCTCCAGTTATCCGATATGACGCCAGAAGTAGAAGATTTCATGAAAATGATACGCGAAGCCCATCATGGAATAGAAGAAGGAAGCATCCATCCTGAAGACTATTTTGACTTACCGGAGCGACCAATTCCGTAATGAAAACATCTCCCCCCACAAAAAAATGTCGTAGTAGTAAGCTTTCCCTACTTCTACGACATTTTTCTCTTATTCAGATGTATCCATCATTCTTTAGCCGATTTTGCCGACAGTTTCTCCAGCAGATACACCAGAAGGAAACCTATCACCATCAGGACAGCTGCTTCCCAGACATAGGCATTCGGTAATATATTGTTTTCTACCAACGGCTTCACCACTCCATGACTATCGACATAAGTCTCAACCGTTTCTTTCCAGGGCCAGACCTTATTCAGTGATCCTAGCATGAATCCGGTAAGAACAGACAAGGTTATATTCCGAAAATGCTTCAAAGCAAACGAAAGTAAACGCGAGAAAGTAGTGATACCAATGAGAGCCCCTGCGGCAAACACCAGGATAATCTTGATATTAAAGGTTTTCACCGCTTCCATGATGAAAAAGTATTTACCTAACAACACCAGAATAAAGCTACCGGATATTCCTGGTAAAATCATGGCACAGATGGCAATCGCCCCGCAAAGAAAAATAAACAGTAAGTTAGTAGGAGTTTCTGCTGGCGTAGCCACTGTTATATAATAGGCTACAGCTGCTCCTACGATAAAGGCCAGAATCGTCTTCCAGTTCCATTCCTTGATATCTTTAGACACAAACCATGTAGAAGCCAACACAAGTCCAAAGAAAAAAGCCCAGACCAATACAGGATGATCAGTCAACAACCAAGTAATGACTTTGGCCAATGAAAAGATACTGATACCAATACCCAATACAATGGAGAATAAAAAAGCGGCATTGATATGCTTGCAGAACGCAATCCATTTGCCTGTAAAGAAAAGTTTCAGACTCTCTCCATTAATACTCTTAATGGAATTAATCAGCTCATCATAAATTCCCACAATAAAGGCTATCGTTCCTCCTGATACTCCGGGAACCACATCAGCGGCTCCCATACCCATGCCTTTCAAGGCCAGAAAAGCATAATCTTTTAGTTTCCGTTCCATGTATAAATTATCTTCCAGATTTTAATGACGCAAAGTAACAGAAAAAAAACAAGTTATAAAACCCCCATACTACATTTACCGACTATTCATGGTAAAAAAATGAAAAAACACCTATCTTATCAAGCACAGATGAACTATTCTGTCTTTCATTTGTTATATTCGTAGAAACAATTAAAACACAATCATTATGGCAAAAACAGCATTTAAAGGCAATCTGGTTTCATTAGCCGGAGAGTTTATTCAGGCAGGCATGCAGGCTCCCGATTTTACCTTGGTTAAAGGAGATTTAGGAAATTACACGTTAGCTGATACCAAAGGGAAATTCACAATATTGAATATTTTCCCAAGTCTGGATACAGGAGTATGCGCAGCATCGGTACGGAAATTCAATCAACTGGCAGCCGGGAAAGAAAATACAGTGGTACTGGCTATATCGAAAGACCTTCCGTTTGCACAAGGACGATTCTGTACTGCAGAAGGTATTGATAACGTAGTTCCTTTGTCCGATTACCGTTACACTTCCGATTTTGGCGAAAAATATGGCGTACTGATGACAGACGGTCCGTTGTGCGGTCTGTTGGCACGTGCTGTAGTAATTATCAATCCGGAAGGGAAAATCATCTATACCCAGCTGGTTCCGGAAATTGTAGAAGAGCCAGATTATGAAGCAGCTTTGGCAGCTATCCGATAACAGAAACTGGATAGTCCTCTTATACAGAACTATATGAAAAAGCCGGGCCCAAGAACATTCCGAAGGTCCGGCTTTTCAAATATCTTATAGATAGAATATTTTTGTTATTAGAAAGGCATCTCAGTCAGCATCTCCTACAAAATCCTTAATACGTTGCTCTTCAGTGAGGCGGCATACCAAAAGCATATCATCGTGTTCTGCTACAATATATCCGTCCAGACCTTGTACGACCACCCGTTTCTCCTGAGTTGTATGGATAATACAGTTACGGGTTTCATACGTTTTAATATCCGGACCGATATTTACATTACTATGCGCATCCCTTTTCATATTTCTGTACAAGGAACTCCATGTACCCAAATCACACCAGCCAAAACTTGCCGGCAACGCATAAATTTCATCCGCTTTTTCCATTAATGCATAATCAATCGAGATATTTTCACACGTAGGGAACAGTTCGTCAATCATTTCCTGCTCTTTATCCGTATAATAGATAGGAAGCAAGCGCTCGAAAATACGGGCCATCGGCGGCTGGTATACACGGATTGCATTAACAATGGTATTCACGTTCCACACAAAAATACCGGAATTCCAGAAGAAATTATTCCTGCGCAGATAGCGTTCGGCAGTTTCCAGATTCGGTTTCTCCTTAAACCCGTCCACCCGATAAATTTCTTTGTTAGAAGGACAAGCCATCGACAGGTCGATATCAATATATCCATACCCCGTTTCCGGATAAGTGGCCTTCATACCTAGTGTCACAATGGCATCCGAGTCTGCCGTAAAACTCATGGCCGAACGGATGACACGGGCAAATTCCCTTGTATCCAACACAAGGTGGTCACTGGGAGTCACTACCAGATTCGCTTTCGGGTTCTTTGCCTTAATTTTCCAGCTTGCATACGCTATACAGGGGGCAGTACTCCGTCGGCACGGCTCCAGCAGAATATGGTCATCCGGAATGTCAGGCAACTGCTCCTTGACCACATCCTTATATTTTGTCTGAGTCAAAATCCATGTATTCTCGGCTGGACAGATATCTTTGAAACGATCTACAGTCATCTGAATCAACGTGCGTCCACATCCTAATACATCTATAAACTGTTTAGGCAGATCGGTAGTACTCATGGGCCAGAATCGGCTTCCGATACCACCAGCCATAATGACCAAATGATTATTCAAGGGATTCATAGTCTTCTAATTTCAAGTCCGTATGCAAAGATAAATAATTATTAGAATAAAAAAAGGTCTCTGCCTAAAATTTTAACAGAGGCCTTCTTATTCATAAAAATTGTTTATCAGCAATACATATTTACAATAGCTTCATACAATTCCTGCTTACCGCTGGTCTGTTTCGGCTCACCGTTTGCTTTTGCATACGCTACAACATCTTCCAAAGTCAACTTGCCCTCTTCAAATTCCTTACCTTTGCCAGAATCGAAAGAAGCGTAACGATCGGCCAACATCTGCTTATATGGAGATTCTTCCAATAATTTGGCTGCATTCAGCAGGGCGCGAGCCATAGCATCCATACCGGCAATGTGAGCGATGAAGATATCTTCCAGGTCTGTGGAATTACGACGGGTCTTCGCATCAAAATTAGTACCTCCGTTACCCAGACCACCGTTACGGATGATCTGCATCATGGCCTGAATCAGTTCGAAGTTATCAATCGGGAACTGATCTGTATCCCAACCGTTCTGATAATCACCGCGATTAGCATCAATAGAGCCCAGCATACCGTTGTCTACCGCTACACACAATTCATGTTCGAATGTATGTCCGGCCAACGTAGCATGATTCACTTCGATGTTTACCTTGAAATCCTTGTCCAGTCCATGAGCCTTCAGGAATCCTATAACAGTTTCGGTATCTACATCATACTGATGTTTGGTCGGTTCCATCGGTTTAGGTTCAACCAGGAATGTACCGGTAAATCCTTTGGCACGGGCATAATCACGGGCAATAGTCAGCATCTGTGCCAAATGTTCCTTTTCACGCTTCTGGTCTGTATTCAGCAACGACATGTAACCTTCACGGCCACCCCAGAATACATAGTTGGTACCACCCAATTCGATAGTCGCATCAATGGCATTCTTGATTTGGACAGCCGCACGGGCTACTACGTCAAAATCCGGATTTGTAGCGGCTCCGTTCATATAACGTGCATGTCCGAACACATTGGCAGTTCCCCATAACAGTTTGATACCTGTTTCTGCCTGCTTCTGTTTGGCATAGGCTACAATTTCTTTCAGGTTAGCTTCATATTCTTCGATGGTATCAGCTTCATCACACAGGTCTACATCATGGAAACAATAATATTCAATACCCATTTTCTGCATGAATTCGAAACCTGCATCCATCTTATCTTTAGCAGCCTGGACTTTATCTGGGTTTCCTTTCCATGGGAAGTTCTTGGTTCCGCCGCCAAACTGATCACTACCTTCAGCACACAGTGTATGCCACCAGGCCATCGCAAATTTCAACCAGTCTTTCATTTTCTTTCCCATTACTACCTTCTCTGCATCATAGTAGCGGAAAGCCATCGGATTTTTACTTTCTACACCTTCGAACTGAATCTTACCGATTCCAGGAAAATACTCTTTTGTTGCCATAGCTTTTGTTCTTTTATTTTTTGTTGATTATAATTGATTCATTCTTACTCAATGCTTATTTCATATAAGACAACCAACGCTGATATGCTTCTTCGTAAACAATCTTGTCGGCCTCTTTCGGTTCAATGACAGCCAACTTTTCCAAAGTAGCGAACGCTTCAACATTATCCTGATATATGCCGGCTCCCATACCAGCGCCCTTGGCAGCTCCTACAGAACCATCTGTATCGTACAATTCGATGACTGCACCGGTCACACCAGCCAGTGTTTCACGGAAAACAGGACTCAGGAACATGTTGGCATGACCGGCATGAATTTTACGGACATCCATCCCCATACCTTTCATGACATCAATACCATACCGGAACGAAAAGACGATACCTTCCTGAGCTGCCCGGATAATATGATTACGGGTATGGATATTAAAATTGATTCCATGAATGGAACAACCTGTCTCACGGTTCTGTAACATCCGTTCTGCACCGTTACCGAAAGGCAAAATACTTATACCGGCCGAACCGACAGGTACCTGCGCCGCCAAATCATTCATTGCGGCGTAAGAAATTCCTTCCGGAACCACCGTACGCTTTACCCAGGAATTCAGGATACCGGTTCCGTTAATACAAAGCAAAACCCCCAAACGGGTCTGCCCTTCCGTATGATTGACATGAGCAAAAGTATTGACCCGCGATTTCGGATCATAGTTGACGGCACCATTCACTCCGTATACTACCCCCGAAGTACCGGCAGTAGAAGCTATTTCTCCCGGATTAAACACATTCAGTGAGAGCGCATTGTTCGGTTGGTCACCGGCACGATAAGTCACCGGAACACCAGCCTTCAAGCCCAACTCAGCAGCCGCGAGAGCTGTTACACGGCCTTGTTCGGAAAAGGTCGGTCGAACGGTCGGAATCAACGACATATCAAAACCGTAATACTCCATCAGGAACCGGGCCACCTCGTTATTCCGGAAATCCCAGAACATGCCTTCAGAAAGTCCTGAAACCGTAGTACAGATTTCACCGGTCAACTTCATGGCAATGTAGTCGCCCGGTAACATAATCTTATCAATTTGTGCGTATACTTCAGGCTCGTTGTCTTTCACCCATGCCAGCTTCGAAGCAGTAAAATTCCCTGGAGAATTCAACAGATGAGACAGGCAGACCTCCTCACCCAATGCCTGGAAAGCCTTTTCACCGTATGGAACTGCCCGTGAATCACACCAGATAATAGCCGGACGCAAAACCTGCTGATTCTTGTCTACACAGACTAGTCCATGCATCTGATAGGAGATACCGATAGCGGATATTTCATCTTTCTTCACCCCACTTGTGCTCATAACAGCCTCTGTAGCCAGTTTCAGATTGGCCCACCACATTTCCGGGCGCTGTTCTGCCCATCCCGGATGAATGGCAATAATCTCCGCCTCTGTCTTCGGATAGAAAGCAGAAGCTACACATTTACCGGTTTCAGCATTTACCAGACTGGCTTTCACCGAAGAACTACCGATATCATATCCAAGCAAATACATACGTTTTTTTATTTTTTCAATTTATTATAAATGGTTCTGTCAAACTTATAATAGCGTGCCGCCCGATGTCTAACCCCAGTTTCCTTTTCATCCAAGGGTACTACATAAGGCATTAAGGCAATCCGTTTGTGGAAATTACGCACATCGAACTCCTTATCATAGACCAATTGGTACAGGATACGCAACTGGGCAGCAGTAAATTTACGGGGAAGCAAATCGAACATGACTGAAGGGGTATTCTCTACATAATGACGAACATACGCCAGCGCATCCTTCAGTATCTGCAGATGATCGAAAGCCAAAGTCTTTACTTCAGAGACCGGTTTCCAACACGCATCGTATGTCGTACTCAGATTCCGGTTACGCTGATCAATTTTCAGCAGCGAGAGATAAGCGATGGTGACAATCCGCCCTACCCGATTCTTTGTAATCTGATGAAAACGTTCCAGCCACAACACATCTTTTGGATCAGATGTACGGTTGATTGAGCCATACGCTTTAAACTGCCCCATCTTAATATTTTTCAGTCCGGTCAGCTCCGTCAACACCCGCTTAGCTGCTTCATCCAAGTCTTCATCCGCATAGATCAAACTCCCCGGCAATTTCAGCATATTCAGGTTTTCATCAGGCTGCCGGCCAACCTGACTGACCAGCAATACCCGGAACTGTTCACCGTCAAAGCCAATCAGCACACAATCTACAGAAACGTGTACATCAATCACTGCATTACTTTCACCCGTAGCCATTTTTTCTTCATTTTGTTTCCGTTGCTGCAAATATAGATTGTTTTTCAATACGACATATCACAAAATACATATTTTTATCATGTTATAAAACACTATTTTACAATAAAATAGATTTCGTATTTTATACAATAAAAAGAAAAACCTTATTGTATAGCATACGATATTTATTCAAATCATTAGAAATCAGAGTTCCATTCCATTGGGACAGGTATAACTAAAAGAAAAAATTGTATCTTTGCCATATATTATTCGAATAGGAATCATGAAAACTTATCCATGTATACTAACTATTGCCGGATCCGACTGTAGCGGTGGAGCCGGCATTCAGGCCGATATCAAGACCATTTCCGCGTTAGGAGCATACGCAGCCAGTGCCATTACAGCCATTACAGTCCAAAATACCCTTGGGGTAACAGGTATTCACCCCGTTCCTCCTGAGTTTGTAAAAGGACAAATAGAAGCTGTAATGACGGATATCCGCCCACAGGCTGTCAAAATAGGTATGATTAATGATATAAAGATTGTAGAGGTCATTGCCGATGCTCTACAGAAATTCCGCCCGCGTTTTGTGGTCTTCGACCCCGTTATGGTTTCTACCAGTGGATGCAAGCTGATTGAAGACGACGCCATTACAGCATTGACCACCCTGTTGATGCCACTTGCCACGCTCATTACGCCCAATCTAAGCGAAGCTCAAGTACTTACAGGAATTACTGTCGACGGACGACAATCCATGCAGGCAGCAGCCTATGAACTGTTGAAACTGGGCAGTCAGGCAGTACTGATAAAAGGAGGACATCTGAAAGGCGGCCAAATGTACGACCTGCTACAAGAAAAAGACGAATCCGAGCCACACCTGTTCTGCGCTGATAAAGTAAACAGTTCCAACACCCATGGTACCGGATGTACACTTTCATCGGCCATTGCGACTTATCTGGCGTTAGGAGATCCGCTGGCTGTCGCAGTAGAAAAAGCCAAGCAATATGTCTGGCAAGGTATTCTGACAGGGAAAGATGTACATATCGGCGAAGGTCATGGACCGTTAAATCACTTTCATAGTCCTCAGCCAATGCACATTTTCACGGAAAATGAGTAATATGTCAAAAGATTAATTACCTTTGCACGCAGATATTAATCAAACAATCAAAACAGACATTTATGAAAGCATTTGTATTTCCAGGACAAGGCGCCCAGTTTGTAGGTATGGGCAAAGACCTGTACGAAAGCTCACCGCTTGCCAAAGAATTATTCGAAAAAGCTAATGACATTTTAGGTTACCGTATCACAGATATCATGTTCGAAGGAACAGACGAAGACTTGCGTCAGACCAAAGTTACCCAGCCTGCCGTATTTCTGCATTCAGTCATCTCTGCACTGTGCATGGGCGAAGATTTCCGTCCGGAGATGACAGCCGGCCACTCACTCGGCGAATTCTCAGCTTTGGTAGCTGCCGGTGCGCTCTCGTTCGAAGATGGTCTGAAACTGGTATATGCCCGTGCTATGGCCATGCAGAAAGCTTGCGAAATGCAGCCGTCTACCATGGCAGCCATCATTGCGCTGCCGGATGAAAAAGTAGAAGAAATCTGTGCGTCAATAGCTGCCGAAGGCGAAGTCTGTGTAGCTGCCAATTACAACTGTCCGGGACAGATTGTCATCTCAGGTAGCATCGAAGGCATCAACAAGGCCTGTGAACTGATGAAAGCCGCCGGTGCCAAACGTGCCTTGCCGCTGAAAGTAGGCGGTGCTTTCCACTCTCCGCTGATGAATCCAGCCAAGGTAGAACTGGAAGCTGCTATCAATGCCACAGAATTCCATACCCCGAAATGCCCGATATACCAGAACGTAGACGCCAAGCCTCATACAGACCCGACTGAAATCAAGACCAATCTGGTAGCTCAGCTGACAGCTTCTGTACGCTGGACACAAACCGTGCAGAACATGATTGCCGACGGTGCTGACGACTTCACAGAATGTGGCCCAGGTGCTGTATTGCAAGGCCTCATCAAAAAAATCAACAAAGAAGCCAACGTACACGGCATTGCCTGATATAGTTTTCGGGATGTCTGTCTGTCACGAATGAAAACAAACGGACATCTTACATAAAATATCCAATCGTTTCAAGAAAACGATTAGTCATTTTCATTAAAATGATTAGATATTCTTGCTCAAACGTCCGTTTGTTCTCATCCGAACAAACGGACGTTTTTACATATCCACCCCTTTTATTTTTTAACTATTAACTTTTAACTTATTTTACTACCTTTGCAACGGAAAAAGCAAAAAACAGATAAACTACTAAACACAGAACTATGACAACAACTGAAAAAATAATCATTTATCAAGTATTTACCCGGTTGTTCGGCAACAAGAAAATCGGCTGCCGACCGAACGGAACATTAGCCGAAAACGGTTGTGGCAAACTGGATGACTTTACCAAACAGGCACTTAACGAAATCAAGAAACTAGGTGCTACCCATATCTGGTACACAGGTTTGATTGCCCATGCCACACAGACAGACTACTCAACCTACGGCATTCCGAAAGACCATCCTTCCATAGTGAAAGGTAAAGCCGGTTCTCCTTATGCCATCAAAGACTATTACGATATTGACCCTGACCTGGCCGTACATGTAGACAAACGTATGGAAGAATTTGAGGCACTGGTGGAACGGACTCATGCGTGCGGACTGAAGGTCATCATAGATTTCGTACCGAACCACGTAGCCCGTCAGTACCACTCCATGGCCAAACCAGAAGGAGTGAAAGACCTGGGAGAAGATGATGACCGCAACATCGCATTCAGCCCAAGCAACAATTTCTACTACATTCCAGGACAGAAACTCGAAGGAGAAATTGACCTGTACGACAAGACATCCAACACCACTTACGAAGAATATCCGGCCAAAGCTACCGGAAACAACCGTTTCGATGCCTGGCCCAATCAGAACGACTGGTACGAAACTGTCAAACTGAACTATGGCGTAGACTACATCCACAACACCGGCTGCCACTTTGACCCGACTCCGGACACCTGGCAGAAAATGAAAGATATCCTGCTCTTCTGGGCCGGTAAAGGTATCGATGGTTTCCGTTGCGACATGGCCGAAATGGTTCCCTGCGAATTCTGGGGATGGGTCATTCCGCAAATCAAGCAGACTTATCCGGACATTGTCTTCATAGCCGAGGTCTATAACCCGAACGAATACCGTAACTATATTTGGAACGGACACTTTGATTACCTGTACGATAAAGTAGGGCTGTACGATACCCTGCGCGCCGTCACCTGCGGCTATGCGTCGGCCACTGCCATCACTTCCTGCTGGCAGAGTGTGAACGACATCCAGAACCACATGCTCAATTTTCTGGAGAATCACGACGAACAGCGTATCGCTTCCGATTTCTTCGCCGGAAATGCTTTCAAAGCACTGCCTGCGCTCATCGTATCGGCTTGTATGAACACCAATCCGATGATGATTTATTTCGGACAGGAGTTCGGTGAGCCGGGCATGGATGTCGAAGGATTCAGCGGAAGAGACGGCCGCACCACGATCTTCGACTATTGGACCGTAAGCACCATCCGCCGCTGGAGCAATCACGGACGATACAACGGACACCAGTTGAATGCCAAGGAAAAAGAACTGTACAGATTCTATCAGAAACTGCTGAACCTGTGCAACGGCGAGAAGGCTATTCGCCAGGGCGATTTCTTCGACCTGATGTATGTGAACCAGGGCGGCTGGCAGATGAACGAACACAAGCAGTATGCCTTCCTCCGCAAATACGGAAAGGAAGTGCTGCTGATAGTGGTCAACTTCGATGAAATGCCTGTACGCGTAGGTATTAATCTGCCGCAACACGCTTTCGATTTCCTGCAACTGCCGGTACTTCCCCGCTGCACCGCCAGAGAATTGCTCAGTGAAAAAGACTGTAAGGTTTCCTTTACCCCCGACAAAGCCTTCACAGCCGACCTTCCTGCCGGAAGCGGAAAAATCTTCAAGATTACGTTTTAAGTATTCTTTAAGTGGACCAGAAACTGGTAAAGAAAAGTCATTAAGTTGCAACCATCCGATACTTAACTGAGAAGCAATAAAGCCCGACAGCCAACTGCAAAAGTTTCTGTCGGGCTTTTTACTGCCAGCCCAGACAATCCTCCACACATTCCAATCACAGCTGAAAACTCCGTTTTCGTTTTGAGCTTCTTCCAGTTTGCATTATCTTTGCATCGTTTATCCCTCATGAGATATGTATATATTCCGCTCTATACACGAGATTGTAACTACCGTCAATGCAGCCAGGGTACTGCTGACCGAGATGTTCGAGAAACGTAAAACTATCAATTTCAGATACTCGGAAGCACTTTCCCTCCTAAAAGATGATGAGAACCGCCTTAAGCTGCTCATCGAGAAAGAAGTGATTCACCAGAACGGCAACGAAGTGGCACTGGATGCCCGTTTTCAGGATTTCTTCGAGCTCCTGCTGGAAGCTAACGAAGAAATCAATACGGCCATCATTGACGAACACATCGAATACCTGCACGAACTGATGGACTATTACCTGAAAGAGAAGGTGACAGCACGCAAAAACAGTTATGTACGAAACATCAAGATTACATTCCGGAAAATCGCACGGACTACCCTCCGGAACATCATTAACCTGCAGACCAGTATTGACAGTGCTTTCAAGCACGAGCCTACATACCAGATAAAAATAGCCAAACTGGAGAATCTGGACAAGAAACGTATCAACATCCAGCGCCTTATCGACAGTACCGAAAACCTGATTCTATACGAGGAACGCCTGTTCTTCCAGCAAGCCACTGACGAGGAACTGGACCGTATCCTGCTGGAATTGCGGAGCGAACTCCAACTGTCGGCACACAGCCTGATACGTGCCCAGCAGGACATCATCAACTATTTGAACCAGATTAAGAGTCAGGTCATTCTGGTAGAAAAAATCCGGAAAGTCAAGCAGCTTATGGACCAGTTCGAGCTGAGAACCAAAAGCAATCTGGCCGAAGTGATGGAAAACGACCATTCGGTTCTGGTAGAAGGCAATACCCCCTCTTCGTTCAAGCTGTCCATTCCGTATCTGAATACCGATGAGGCCCGTCCCATCATTCTGAAAGTCCGGAAGAATCTGCAATACAAGGAAATCATCCGAAGTAACGAAGCCGGAGCATTCAGCGAAGAAGACATGACCACTGCCTCCATGTACGAAGAACTCATCGACTTCGGCGAGACCCTGGAAAGCTACCTGCAACTGCAGGCCCAACGCCAATGGAACGACAAGGATGCCGAACCGGAAGACCTGTTCACCTTCCTGATGCACCATACCTTCAAACGGGAAGTGAGCGAGCAGGAACGGACCACCCTGTTTTGCCAACTGGTCTCTCTCTACGAACATTGTTTCCGCATCAGTGAAGACTTTGGTATCTACAAAAATTATGAATACGTAAAAATCTACCCAGCCTGATAAATATGGAACTAAACATACAGATACCTGCACATACGGCCGACATTTTCGACCACCTGCAGAAAGGTCTGTTCATCAACTCGAACAGCTGTGACGAAAACATCCGCCAGATGTACGATGAGATAGACGACCATTTTGAATCGCTGAGCATCTATTTCGCTCAGATAGGATATACCCTGGAACGGGGTAATGAATATTTCTATTTTTCACGAACAGAACCGCGCATCACCCTGGAACAGAAGATTGCCCGTGCCTATTACTGGATTGACATTCTGGACCTTTTCAAGACATACAATGAAAGTTTCGGACCGGGGTACCGATTCCAACCGGAACAGATTCTGGTAGAAGCGAATATCAATGTCATGTTACAGAACAAACTGGACAGCATCCGCAAACATACTTCCGACAAGGAAATCCGTAAGGATGTACTCGACAACATCATCCGCCAACTGGTAAAAGATGCTTTTCTGGAACAGGAGAACGAAAAAAACAACGTATACAAGGTAATGAGTTCCTGGCATTATCTGGAGAGACTAGTGGAAAGTATCAATATTTACGACGAAACTGAAGAAGATGAGAAACCTGAATAGAATCATTTTTATCAACAGCGCCAACATACCCTACGCCGATGACATCTACCTGAACGGAAACGTGCATTTCATCGGCACTCAGGGAGTGGGGAAAAGTACCATCCTGCGTGCCATCCTGTTTTTCTACAACGCCGACACCCAAAAACTGGGTATTCCGGTAGAAAAACAGAGCTACGCCGAATATTACTTCCCCTACTCCAACTCTTACATCGTTTATGAAGTGGCTACCGAACAGGGAGCTTTCTGTATTCTGACCTACAAGTCGATGAACCGTATCTGTTACCGCTTCATCGACTCGCCGTACCGCAAAGAATTCTTCATCGACGAGAACCGTACTGCCTTCAGCGGAACAGAACGTATCCGTATGGCACTCGACAAGTACGAAGTAGACTATTCGCGCATCATCTATACCTATGAAGAGTACCGGAATATCCTGTACGGAAACGGTGTGGAAACGGAACTGAAAAAGTATTCGCTTATGGAGAGTAAACAGTACCAGAACATTCCGCGCACCATCCAGAACGTACTGCTCAACTCGAAACTGGATGCCGAGTTCATCAAGAAAACCATCATTTCCTCCATAAACGAAGAGGAAACAGCTGTCGACCTGAACAGCTATAAGGAACATCTGAAAAATTTCGAGACCCGTCTGCACGACATCGAAGAATTCCAAAAGAAGGAAACACAGAAACTTTGCAAGGAAATCACCCGATGCTCGCAAGAACTGAATCGCAAACAGACAGCCCTTGTACAAGACTGTAAGGAACTACGCCAGGCTGCCAGACAGGCTGGCGAACAGTTGCCTTCCTGGCAAGAAAAACAACGGGAAGCAGAAAACGGAAAAGCCGGACTAAGCGCACGAAAACAAGCTTTACAGGAAGAATCGCAACAGCGTTGCGAGAAACTTCAGGAAGTCTTGACCATCCTGACTAACGACCTGCAGAAAGCAAAAAAGAAAGCACAGGAATATGCACGCATCCGTATTGAAGAAATTATGGAACGTTCGGCTAAAAAAGACGAATGGGAAAGCCGCTACCAAAGCCTGCAGGAAGAACAGCGCATCCTGACCTCGCAATATACTGAAATCTCGGCCAAATACAAATCCCTTATCCAAAACCTGGATGAACAATGGAACAGGATTCACGAAGCCAAAATCAGACAGCGGGAAGAAGTAACCAACAGTTTCAACCTTCGACTGGAAGAAACCGGCCGTCAGCGTGAAGCTGAAACAGAAGCTCTTTACCAGGAATATGAGACCTTATCGCAACAGTTGAATCCGGAAAAAAACCGCTTGCATTCGGAACTGACAGCGCTGAAATACCAGATGCAGCTCTGCCAGAAGGAAAGCTTCTTTGCCGAAGAACAGGAGGAGCTGAAGCATCGCATCCAATCGTACACCGGTCTACATATGAGTAAAAAGAACCGGATAGAGAACTGCCAGCTCGTTATCAAGGAAATCACCTTGCAATGGGAGAAAGAATTTCAGGACGGCAACAATGAACTGGACGGTCGGCTGAACCAGTTACAGCAGGAACTGCAGGTGCTCCGTCCCCGTGTGGAAGAATTGGATACGTTCCTGCGGAACAATAAGAATTCCCTGCAAGGATGGTTGAAAGAGCACAAGAAAGGATGGGAAGAAACCATCGGGAAGCTGTGTGACGAAGGTATTCTCTGGCAAACGAACCTGAAACCACAGGTAGTAGACAACAGCTATACCTTCTATGGCATTTCCATCGACCTGGACGGCATCGAACGCCACATCAAGTCTATTGACGACTACCAGCAGGAGAAAGAAAACGGCGAAAAGCGCATCCGGGAAATCTCTACCCTGATACAACACCTGCAAACAGAAAAAGAACAGTTGCAGGAACGCCTGAAAGCAACCTACCAGCCACGCATCAAGGAGCAGAAGGACATCATCGCAGCTCAAGAGTATGAACTGGAGAAACTGGAAAGACAGTATCAGAAAGACATGCTTGACCTGGAGACCTGGAAAAAGAAAGAAGAAACCGAACGGCATAACAAACTGGAACTGATGGAGGCTGAAGAACAGAAGCTGCAACTGGAACTGCAACGCATCGATGACAAGCTGCAGAACCTGAACCAGGAGAAGAAAGATAAACTGGATTTGCTGAAAAAGAACTGGACAGACCAGCAACAGCAGTTGAAGGTGGAAAAGGAGAAACAACTGGCCTCCATCGAACAGGAGGACCGGGAGGAACGGAACCGCATCGGCGATGAAAAAGAGGCTTACAATCAGGCCATGAAGCAGGAGCTGCATTCACAGGGTGCCGATACCGAGAAACTGCAGCAGAACGCCCTTCAACTGCATACCATCGAAGAAGAACTGACATTCATCAAAGACCATGCTACCCAACTCATCGAATACCAGAAAGACCGTCGGGAACTCATTGACCACATACCGGAATGGCAACGAGGCAAAGAGGAACGGGAACAGCAGCTCCGTCAGGAAAAGGAAACGTTGAAAAAGGAAGCACAAATTCTAGAAACCCAGATTGAAAAACTGGAAAAGGAAGTACAGGAAGCCAACCGTAACGTACACCAACTGCTGACAAATCTGGAAGCCTATCGCAAGATAGAATTCTACGAATGGTACCGGCCTCACCAGGACATCTTCAAACAGGAAAGTACGGAAGCTGGCTCACCCACCACTCGTAGTTGTACCGAACTGATAGAGGAACTGACCAAGCTGAACAAACAGTTCAATGACTTGCAAAAAGAACTGCACCAGCACATCAACGCATTTGTCGGCCATTTCGGTGAAGACAATACGTTCAAATTCCAGACCAAACTGAACGAGAACTGGGAATACACCCGCTTTGCCGAAGACCTGCAGGATTTCATTGACGAAAACCGAATCAGTGAATTCATCAAGCGTATCAACAACGAACATTCCGATGTATTCAAGCGAATCAGCATGGATACCAGCATGCTTACTACCTCGGAAGCTGATATCCATGACCTCATCAACAAGGTAAACAAAGGATTCCAGACCTGCAATTTCGTGGGAGTTATCCAACGCATCGAAATGAAAGTGGAGGAAAGCAGCAACCGGGTAGTAAACAGCCTGCGGGCCATTCAAAGGTATTACAACGAACACATATACGACCTGGCACCCGGAACCACCCTGTTCTCTACCGAAAACGAGCAGCTGGTGAAACAGGAAGCCATCGCACTGCTGCGTGATTTCATCAAAGAAATTCATGCTTACCGGTATGACAATATCCGATTGTACGACTCGTTCGAACTGCGGTTCCGCATTGTAGAGAACAACAACGATACAGGATTCGTCGAAAAACTGTCGAATGTAGGTTCCGAAGGAACGGATATCCTGGTAAAAGCCATGATCAACATCATGCTGCTGTATGTTTTCAAAGAAGGGGCTTCGCACAAGTTCAAGGACTTCAAACTACATTGTATGATGGACGAAATCGGGAAACTACACCCGAACAACGTAAACGGTATCCTGAAATTCGCCAACGACCGGAATATCATTCTCATCAACGGTTCGCCGACCGAGCTTAACCGCGAGGCCTACAAGCATGTATACCTGCTTACCAAAGGTGCACAGAGCAAGACCCGTATCGCCCGACTGATTTCGGACCAGCAACTGTAAAACCAACTTATCTTAAAAAGGCGGCTCCCAACGAAGCTTAAACTGCTATTCGTCTGGAACCGCCTTTTTCTTTCATTGTACGAAAAATAAATCTCATCCAGCTTTACCGGATACCTGTACTTTTTTTTCAATGGCTTCTTTAATCCGTTCCATCAGAATAATACATCCCTGCATCTTCGGATTATCATAACAGATACGGGCCTGGCCGGCCAAACGGTCAATGGTCTCAGCAAGATTAGGAATATACGTAGCCTTATCAACCTGAATTTCTTTCGGGCAATCCGGTATATTCCCGAACCAACCAATCAGAGCTTCCAGTTCTTCTTTCGTATACAGTTTTCGTTCATTTATATTCATGGTCATATAATTAAAAGGGATAACCTACAGCAAAGTGAAAAGCAAAATCACGTCCGAAGTCTGGACGGATTATCGGATAACGGTCTTTTCCCGTATACATCGGATTGATGGCTTTCATACCACCGTCGAAACGGAGAATCAGAAAATCTAAGTCGAACCGGATTCCTAACCCGTACGCTACCGCCAGCTGCTTGTAGAAACGGTTAAACTTGAACAACCCTTCCGGCTGGTTCTCCCGGTTTCGGATATTCCAGACATTTCCGGCATCAATAAAAGCAGCTCCTTTCAACTTCCAGAACAAATGCGTCCGGTACTCCAGATTCAAGTCCAGCTTGATATCTCCAGTATGATTGACATAATCCATTGTATTCTCATTTCCACGATAGCCACCGGGACCCAAAGAGCGGACACTCCATCCACGGACACTGTTCGCACCACCAGAGAAATACAGCTTCTCGAAAGGCAGACTCTTAGAGTTACCATACGGATAAGCGATACCCAAGCCGAAATGGAAAACCAGAGAGTTTCTTTCGTCAATCATGAAATTCTTGGCAAAATCAAAATCTCCCTTAATGTACTGCGCAAAATCAATGTTAGCCATCCGGTACGATTCTCCGTTTGCCGGATGCTTATGAAACAGTTTCGAGAAACCATACAACAGATTACCTGCTTCCTCAACATTAATACGGATAGAATACGAGTTACGCTGTGCTGTTTTTTGAGCTGTGGAACCCGAACTGTTATACGTATAAGTATATCCCAGGCGCACAATCAGCAAATCCTCGTAACTGTAACGCAACAAAGGATTGATTTCATCCATATAATCCAAATACTCCGTAAAGGTCTCCGAACGATAAGGCATATAAATATAGTTCACATCCAACACATCAAAACGATGAGTGGTATTCCGACGGTTCTGCCACCGATAACTCCATCCTGCAGAGGCCACGGTTCGTTCAAACTCCGGACGAATCTGCCAGTTGTATTTGACACTAACTTCCGAAGTAGCCCGACTCCTCCGTTTGAACTCAGAAGTCAGGAAAGGGAACATAAACTGTGGAAAACTCAAATTAGCCTCCACTCCATACTCCATATAGTTACTGTTAGCATACCCTTCCAGCCCTGTCACCGCCTCGTACGCTCCACGAACTTTCAACGTCAGATTCTCAGACCCCTTAAACAGATTCCGGTGACTGAATGAAACCGAAGCAGCAGCTCCCAAATCACCGGCCGAATTCGTACCTTCAATCTCAAAAGCCAACGATTTATTCTTACCTTTCGAAAGGGTGACATATGCGTCGAGATAAGCCGAATCATTCTCAAACACCTCCTGGAAACGGATATTGGTATATTTCAGAATGCTGAAACGGCTGAACGAAGAGTAAGTATTCTGTACACCCCGGGCACGATACAATGTTCCCGGAAGCAATCTGTTGGAGGCCGTTACAAGTCCCGGACGTAGAAAAGGACGGGCCCCTTGATAAAACAGCTTGATACCTTCTACCTGAACAGAATCCATATCCGCAAAAGAACCGACAGGTAACGCTCCTGGAGCAGGGTCCAACAAATAATTTACGGAACGAAGAGTATATTGCTGATGCACAGCCGGTGCGTCCTCCCGTTTCCGCCGATAAGGCAATACTTTCAATTGTAAATCGACCTTCTTACTACCAGACAACGTATCTGCCTGATAAGTAATAAAATCTTTATTGAACCGATAATATCCTCTATTCTGCAGAATATCCGTCATCCGTTGACGTTCGGCATCCAGTACATTCACATCCAGTATCATACCCTCCGCCAGCAACGACTGCGTAGAATCGGCCATCAAATAATCATGCACTTTGAAATCGGGGATATCATAGCTAAGATGACCAACAGTATAAGGCTCTCCTGTTGTAATCCGATAAACAGCCTTCAGCCGGTTACCTTTCTTTTCTTCCTTAAGCTCTACACGGGCCCCCATATATCCTTTGTTCTGTACAGCTTGTTGCATCTGACTACGGGTTTCTTCTGCCAGAGTAGCATTATAAATACGAGGAGCATCTCCTATTTTACGCAGGAATTTATTCATCCAGTGCGTAGAATCCGTACCGGAAGCGCTATAGATATATAAGGGGAATTTTACCAGACTAAACCACTTGGCATTAGGTGTCTGACGTACATAAAGGTTCATTTCGGAAGACTTTACCTCTTTGTTGTCCGATTCAATCTTGACCTCATCCAGCAAGTACGAACCTTCGGGAATGAATTTACTCACCGAACATCCGCTAAACAAGAGGGAAAAGGCTGACAACAGCCCCCAGAATCGAATCGTTTTTTTCATATACAGACAAGACTTCCAAGCAATTTTACTTGCAAATATAAGCATAATTGAAAATATCTTCTTAGCTTTGCCCGAAAATCCATTATTTTTTCCATTTCATGATGCTAAGCAAAAACAAAATCAAATATATCCGTTCACTGGAACTGAGGAAATTCAGAAAAGAAGAAAAAGCATTTCTGGCAGAAGGTCCCAAACTGGTCAGCGATTTGCTGGGACATTTTACATGCCAACTGTTGGTAGCGCTTCCCACCTGGCTGGCTGCCCACCCAGAAGTCTGCGCAGAAGAAATAATTGAAGCGACCGAAGAAGAGTTGACCCGAGCCAGCCTGTTGAAACATCCACAAGAGGTATTGGCAGTCTTCCGAATCCCGGAATATCCTACAGATACAACTCTACCTGCACAGACACTCTGTCTGGCTTTAGACGATGTACAGGATCCCGGGAATCTGGGAACCATTGTACGTATAGCCGACTGGTTTGGTATCCACGACATATTCTGTTCTACAGGAACAGCCGATGTCTATAACCCCAAATGCGTACAGGCTACCATGGGGGCATTGGCACGAGTACGTCTTCACTACTGCCCGTTAGCAGACTTTCTGAGTTTGCTTGATAAAGATACTCCTGTGTTCGGGACTTTTCTGGATGGAGATAATCTATATTCCCAAAAATTAGCCGACCGGGGAATCATTGTTATGGGAAATGAAGGGAACGGAATCAGCAACGAAATCCGTCAAAGAATCAACCGGCGGATACTTATCCCAAACTATCCTGCCGGATGCGAAACCAGCGAATCGCTGAATGTAGCAGTAGCCACTGCCGTTATCTGCGCTGAATTCCGCCGCAGAATGCACTAAGCCGTCAGACACGACTCATATGGATATCAGTTCCAAAACAATTGCTGGCCAAACGGAAACCAACGACGTAAAAGGCATATTCCCGGACATCTCCCTTTCCTTCCGATATTCTCATCCGTTGTACATAGGTATTGAAGTCTTCCTCTGCCTTGGGTGGTAAAGGAGGAACGGGAGATACAATCATCAGTCCGCCCCACCACTCCGTATTCCGGATTTCTTCCACTAAAGGATACACCCGTTTCACACAGTGTGTCACAGCGTCCACTTCTACAACCTGCATGTTGCGACAGCTACATTCACACACGTTCCAAACCCGGTGTACAGCTATCCGTCGAATCATTTTCGTAAATCCGTTTTATGTTAGATACATTATCTTTTTACTGGCTGCAAATCCTTCACCCGTTTCAACCGCCTGGCCGAATCCTGCTCAACCGTATCTGCCTTGACTGAATCAGCCCTCAAGGAGTCATTCTTCTGTACAGCCAATGAATCGGCAGTTTCTTCTTTCACATGATAACGATACAGGTGGATATCACTCGCCAATACATGTCCCCGCTGCTCTGGTTCCGTAGGTTCGTAATAGATAAAGCCGATAATTTCTTTAAACTCAAAGGCTGAATCCGGTTTAAAATAGAGCTTCTGCTTGCCTGAACGTACCACACGAGTAAGTCCTTGCAGACTGTCATTCTTAAAGGCCAGATTCAACCCCATAACAGCCTTTCCGGCATTCTGTGTCGGCATAAAACTGAAGTCAGCCTCCAATACCAATACATCTTTCGGACGGAACGTTGTATCTGCCTTGAAATTAAAGACGACCTTGTTGGTCAACGGAGAATTTGTCAGCCAATAGATGGAACGGTCTCGCCAAATATCTACTGTATCGCCAGACTGTGAAACACTGATTTGTCCACTCTGACGGTCCACCTGTTTTCGGGCAATCTTTTCGGATGCCTCGTAACGCTTCTGCAGGTTTTCGTAAATCTGTGACAGCTCTTCTGTATGACGGGTATACCATACCATTGACGAATCAAACTCAGCTTCTGTTACCTGATGTTTCTGAAAAACGTAATCGTAATACGCTTTCCGTTTCTGAATTTCAGAACCGGAAAGATTATTTCCTAAGGTATTGGCCAAATGATAATCATACAACAAATTCTCCATCGCCTCGGGCTGGATAATGTCACTTGGAATCTTTTTTCCACAAGCAAACATTCCTCCTGCCAGCAAAGCCATTGTCAGATACGGATATTTCATAAGATATTTCATGATTACTTTTTATCTGTGTCCGAAGAATCCTGCGTGTGTATTCCCCCATTCAAATACCGACTATAAAACAGAAGCAGAGCAATGATACCACAACTGATGGCAGCATCGGCAAAATTAAAGATAGGACTGAAGAAAATAAAATGGTCTCCTCCTACCAGTGGCATCCACTCCGGCCAATACGTATCGATGATAGGGAAATAAAACATATCCACTACCTTACCATGCAACAGTGTTTCATAACCTTCTCCCCAAGAAACCCATTTAGCAACAGACATCGGTGTGCTGGCACTGAAGATCTCGCCATAAAAAACACAATCAATGATATTACCGATAGCACCTGCCAAAATCAGTGACAAACAAACGATGAAACCATTCTTCACCCGTTCAGCAGCCGGGCGTCTGACGAGTTTGACAAGATACCAGGTAATCAGAATAACAGCGACAATCCGGAATAAAGTAAGGAATAATTTAGCAAAAATCTCCATGCCGAAAGCCATCCCGTTATTTTCTGTGAAATATATATAGAACCAGTCTGTTATACGGATACTTTCATGCAGATACATGCTGGTCTTGACACTGATCTTGATAATCTGGTCGATTACAAGTACCGCAGCCACTATAAGTGCGGCCAACGGACCTTGAGAGAGATATTTGTTCATAACTGTTCCCTGATAATACGATTACTTTTTACTGTTAAAGCCATAAAAGAGACTCCTTGTAGTCTTCTACCTACAACTCTTATTTCCCTGTCCAAAAAACAGAAGAGGCTGATTCATTTCCATCGACTTGTTTCCAAGTATGGAAGGAAACGAATCTCCGAATCTGAAACAGCCTCTTCATTTTCCAAAAGGCACCTGTCAGAACAGGCTACCCTTCTCTTATTTCTTTCCTTGTTTTGCCTCAATACTCAATGTAGCATGAGGTACGGCACGTAAACGCTCAGCCGGAATCAGTTTTCCTGTTTCACGACAGATACCATAAGTCTTATTTTCAATACGTACCAAAGCGGCCTGCAGATTCTGAATGAACTTCAACTGACGGGCAGCCAGACGAGTTGTTTCCTCTTTGGACAAGGTGTTCGCACCTTCTTCCAGAACCTTGTATGTAGGCGATGTATCGTCTGTATCATTCCCATCTGTGTTCATGATACTGCTTTTCAGTTTCTCATAGTCGCGTTCAGCAAGCTGAAGCTTCTCCATAATAATGGCGCGAAACTCCTCGAGTTCAGCGTCGGAGTATCTTGTCTTTTCAGCCATAGTGTTAAAGGTTTTAAAAGTTATAAATAAGTAGTATCCATCCGGAAAAAATCCGGATGGATGGGTCACATTACAATTTAGTTACTTGGACAAATAAGGAGAAGTCATCAAAGTTGAGTTCTGTTCCTTCTACCAGTTCATCCGACAATACCAGCGAGTTAGCCAGCACTTGGTTGCAAATATAAGTATTATATTCATTTACCGCTTCGTCTGTATTCGGATTTTTCGATAATACAATGGCAATCTTATCGGTAATCTCAAACCCGCTGCTTTTCCGGATATTCTGAATACGGTTAACCAATTCGCGGGCAATACCCTCACGACGCAACTCTTCAGTCACAGTTACTTCCAGAGCTACAGTTAGTTTTCCCTCATTGGCAACCAACCAGCCTGGAATATCCTCACTGAAGATTTCCACATCAGTAACTTCCACTACAGCCGGTGTACCGTTCAGATCGAACGTATAGCTGCCGTTCTTTTCCAGTTCAGCTATTGCTTCCTGTGACATTTCAGATACAGCAGCAGCTACAGCTTTCATCTGTTTACCGAATTTCGGGCCCAACTTCTTGAAATCGCACTTCACCTTCTTTACCAGAATGCCGGATGCACCATCCACCAATTTGATTTCCTTCACATTCACCTCGCTGCGAATCAAATCTTCCACAGCTTCAATGTAACGTTTCTGCTCTTCATCAACCACCGGAATCATGATACACAACAGCGGCTGGCGTACTTTAATATTGACCTTACGGCGCAATGCCAACACCATAGAAGTAACATCCTGGGCCATCTGCTGACGAGCTTCCAGCTCTTTGTTAATAAGTGCTTCATCTGCAACCGGAAAATCAGCCAAGTGAACAGAAACCACGTTGTCCCGACCTGTTACCTGAATCAAATCCATATACAGACGATCAGCATAGAACGGAGCAATTGGCGCCATCAGTTTGGCAACAGTTTCCAAACAGGTGTACAGTGTCTGATATGCCGACAACTTGTCTGTTGACATTGCGCTTCCCCAGAAACGTTTACGGTTCAGACGAACATACCAGTTACTCAAGTTATCATTCACGAAATCAGTAATCAGACGACCTGCTTTTGTCGGCTCATAATCATTATAGCAAGTATCTACTTCCTTAACCAAGGAATTGAGTAGCGACAGAATCCAGCGGTCAATTTCCGGACGTTCCGCCATCGGGACATCAGGTTCCGCATAAGTAAATCCGTCTACATTCGCATATAGGGCGAAGAACGAATAAGTATTATATAAAGTACCGAAGAATTTACGACGTACCTCGTCTACTCCATCTACGTCAAACTTCAGGTTATCCCATGGAGATGAATTGGTAATCATATACCAGCGCAGCGGGTCGGAGCCGTATTTCTCGATGGTACCGAACGGATCGACAGCGTTACCCAGACGTTTGGACATCTTGTTTCCGTTCTTATCCAGTACCAACCCGTTTGAAATCACGTTCTTGTAAGCTACACTGTCAAATACCATCGTAGCAATGGCATGCAGGGTAAAGAACCATCCACGAGTCTGGTCAACACCTTCGGCGATGAAATCGGCCGGATAGTAAGAGTGGTTGTCCACGATTTCCTTGTTCTCGAACGGATAGTGCAGCTGCGCATACGGCATGGCACCCGAATCAAACCATACATCAATCAAGTCGCTTTCACGCTTCATCGGCTGACCGCTGGCAGACACCAATACAATGTCGTCCACATACGGACGATGTAAATCTATTTTATCGTAGTTTGCTTTCTGATAGTCACCCGGAACAAATCCCAGTTTCTTATACGGATTTTCGGTCATGAATCCGGCTGCTACTGATTTTTCTATTTCATTATATAATTCTTCTACTGAACCGATACAGAGTTCTTCACCAGCCTCGCTACGCCAGATTGGAAGCGGAGTACCCCAGTAGCGTGAACGGCTCAGGTTCCAGTCGTTCAGGTTTTCCAGCCATTTACCGAAACGTCCTGTTCCTGTAGATTCCGGTTTCCAGTTAATGGTCTTATTCAGTTCCATCATGCGTTCTTTGCAGGCAGTAGAACGGATAAACCAGCTATCCAGCGGATAATAAAGCACCGGTTTGTCTGTACGCCAACAGTGCGGATAGTTATGCACATGCTTTTCCATCTTGAATGCCAAACCAGCCTGTTTCATCATCATACAAATATATACGTCGAGCGATTCGGCAGCTTGAGCCGCTTTCTCGTCATATTTGCCATCTACTGTAAACTGCGGGTCATAAGCATTTTTCACCCAGCGTCCCTGATATTCCTTGTAAGCATCTACATCAATGCATTCCTTTACGAAGTTCTCATCCAACTCATCCATCAGATAGAACTTACCGGTCAAATCAACCATCGGACGAGTTTCGTCCTTCTTGTTAATCATGAACAGTGAAGGAATACCTGCCGCACGGGCTACATTCGCATCGTCTGCACCGAAGGTGGGAGCAATATGTACGATACCGGTACCGTCTTCTGTCGTTACGTAATCACCAGGGATTACACGGAAAGCCTTAGCAGAAGCTTCTTTCCAAGCTCCGTTCTCATCCAATTCTACTGGTTTTACCCACGGAATGAGTTGTTCATACTCCATACCTACCAGGTCTGTGCCCTTATACTCGCCTACTACCTTAAACGGAATCAACTTGTCGCCCGGTTTATAGTCTTCCAGAGCAATGCCTTCTGCCTTTTTGTTGAAGTGCATGTAAAGCAACGGTTTGGCTAAGACTACCGTCATCTTATCACCGGTATATCCGTTGTAAGTCTGTACAGCTACGTAATCAATCTTCGGGCCAACACAAAGTGCGGTATTCGATGGCAATGTCCACGGTGTAGTAGTCCATGCCAGGAAATAAGGTGTACCCCACTGCGCCATTTCCGGTTTCGGGTTCTTCATTTTGAACTGCCCTACCACGGTTAAGTCTTTTACGTCACGGTAACATCCCGGCTGGTTCAACTCATGCGAGCTCAAACCTGTACCGGCAGCCGGCGAATATGGCTGGATAGTATATCCTTTATACAAGAGACCTTTCTGGTATAACTGCTTCAACAGCCACCACAAGGTTTCAATGTAACGGTTATCATAAGTAATATAAGGGTTTTCCAAATCCACCCAATATCCCATCTTATGAGTTAAATCGGTCCACTCTTTTGTGAACTTCATCACATCTGTACGACAATGTCTGTTATAATCAGCTACAGAAATGGTTTTACCGATATCCTCTTTGGTAATTCCCAGCGCTTTCTCTACGCCCAATTCTACTGGCAAACCGTGTGTATCCCATCCGGCTTTACGCTTTACCTGATAACCTTTCATGGTCTTATACCGACAGAAAGTATCCTTAATGGTACGGGCCATAACGTGATGAATACCCGGCATACCGTTGGCTGAAGGAGGTCCTTCATAAAACACAAACGAAGGATGCCCTTCCCGTTCTGTCATACTCCGAGAGAAAACGTCATTCTCATCCCACTTCTTCAGTACTTCCTTATTGACATCAGAAAGGTTAAGTTGTGAATATTCAGTAAATTTCTTACTCATAATTATGTTATTTTTATTTCAATAGCTTATTAAAAGGAACAACTGTCCTAAAATTAGGGTGCAAATTTATAAGAAAAATAAATATACAGAAAACATTTCAAGCTATTATTCCATCTGCTTTAATTTTTATTAGTCTAATAACCGATTATCAGCCAAAGAAACAGAAAAACATATCTGAAGAAAAGGACAAGTGACGAAACTCGATGAAAAAACAGGTCCTTATGTTTTTCTGTCGAAAATCTACGTATCTTTGCAGCCGCAAATTCCTGACAATATGAATCTGAACAAACTGACCCCTATCACCAAACAGCCCAATGGATGGGCACTTTCACCGCTAGCGGTATTTCTTTGCCTATACCTGGTCACATCCATTCTAGTCAACGACTTTTATAAAGTTCCCATAACCATTGCTTTCCTAGTCTCGTCAGTCTATGCCATATGCATCACCAAAGGATTGAGTCTGAACGATCGCATACTACAATTCTCGGCAGGTGCCGCCAATAAGAATATTATGCTGATGATCTGGATTTTCATTCTTGCAGGTGCTTTCGCCCAATCGGCCAAGTCCATGGGGGCCATTGACGCAACTGTAAATCTGACTCTCCAGATGTTACCTGACAGCCTGTTACTGGCCGGAATCTTTTTAGCCTCCTGTTTCATATCATTATCCATCGGAACTTCAGTAGGTACCATCGTAGCCTTAGTACCAGTAGCTGCCGGAATAGCTGACAAGACAGAACTCAGCCTTCCGTTCATGACAGCATTGGTTATCGGAGGGGCCTTTTTCGGTGATAATCTCTCTTTCATTTCAGATACGACCATCGCCGCTACACGTACTCAAGGCTGTGTCATGCGCGACAAATTCCGTGCAAACATTGCCATTGCTCTTCCCGCAGCTCTCTTGGTCTTTGGCTATTATATCTTTTATGGCAGCCAAGTTACTACTGCCCATGAGACAGGACCAGTAAACTGGGTCAAAGTAATTCCATACCTCATAGTTCTGGGAACAGCTATTGCTGGCATCAACGTCACGTTAGTATTACTTCTAGGATTGCTTTCTACAGGTATTGTCGGTATATTTTATGGAAGTTTTGATATATTCGGCTGGTTCAATGCCATGGGAGAAGGAATTATAGGAATGGGAGAACTTATTATCATCACCTTAATGGCCGGAGGCATGCTGGAACTGATCCGTTTCAACGGAGGAGTAACGTACATCATTCAGGCTCTTACCCAGCGAGTAAAAGGTAAACGAGGAGCCGAACTGAGCATTGCCGCTTTGGTAAGTCTGGCAAATTTCTGTACTGCAAACAATACCATTGCCATTATCACTGTAGGGCCACTAGCCAGTGATATCGCAGAAAAGTTCGGAATCGACAAGCGGAAAAGTGCCAGTATTCTGGATACGTTTTCTTGTGTCGTACAAGGTATCATACCTTACGGTGCCCAAATGTTAATTGCAGCCGAACTGACAAAACTTTCCCCACTGAATATCATCGGCTACCTGTACTACCCGATGGCTTTAGGAATTGTCGCCCTGTTCAGTATCTTACTCCGATACCCACGGTGTTATTCCTGACCTGACAGGCTTTCTTTCATTCCAAGGAGAACAAAAAGCGGCAGAAAATTTGCACATTTCAAATAAACTTCCTACCTTTGCCGCGCAATTAAGGATGGTTCCGTAGCTCAGCTGGATAGAGCAACGCCCTTCTAAGGCGTGGGTCCTGCGTTCGAATCGCAGCGGAATCACTGAAAGCTTTACATTCACACAAGGATGGTTCGGTAGCTCAGCTGGATAGAGCAACAGCCTTCTAAGCTGTGGGTCCCGAGTTCGAATCTCGGCCGAATCACAAAAAGGAAGTTGATAATACACTGGTAGTTAGTATTTTTCAGCTTCCTTTTTCCGTTATAGCAAAGAAGTCATGATTTAAAAAAAAGGATTGAAACCTCACTTTTGAGGGTTTCGGAGTATCTTTTGAGTATCCTTTAATTTAATCATTATGGCAACACTATCACTTACCCTCTTTAAAGCCCAAAGATCCTTAAAGACGGAAAACATAAAATCTTTTAATCCCCCAAGTCATCATTAATTCAAAACCCTAACTCAAAAACGGACAAATAATTTCCCGATACAACTGTGATAAATAGCAAAACTAAACGAATACCAGAAAATCTCCAAAGTTCCACACTTTCAGAAAAATCATACTTTCTTGAAGACTCATATCAAAAAAAAATCCAACTGACCCGTCGGAATCAGTTGGATTTTTAATCTTCAAAAGGGTATCTACAAAGAAACAGATATAAGTAAACACCAATTTATAATCAGCACAAAAGCCTGTCTTTACACAGTTACTCCACCAATACTCCTAACTCAGCACCGGCAGCAAAATCCTGACCATTCTGAGAACTCAGCGCTGTAAAACGTACATAACGAGCTTTAACCGGTTTATCCAGTATCACACGCTTTTGTGACAAGTTGTTTTCGAAAGTTCCGGAAGCGACAGAATCGCTCCAAGTCTTTCCGTCATCACTTACCTGAAACTTATAATCCTTGATGTTACCGTTTGCTCCATCCTGACGAGGCAGATAAGTAAAACCTTTGATATCCTTCGGTTCTCCACAATCCAAATCTACCCAATGCGGATATTTGGCCACAGTCACTGAATACATGGTATGCCAGATAGTGTTTGGATCATTATCTACCAAATTATAGGCATCACCTCCATCGCTTTCCTGACTGCTGGCATAGATTACTTCCAAAGGAATAGTCTCAATCTTGGCGAAATCACGGGTGGTCTTCAGTTTATCGTTATCCTTATACCATACAGTCAGTGTTCCTCCGTTACGCAGGTCAAAAGGTTCGGTATACGTTACTGCCTTCTTGCTCTTACCCAAACTGTAGCAGATAACAGCTCCTGACTTTTCTGAAACCAATTCCACCTTACCGGTAACATCTCGTGAGATGCTTATCGGCATTTCACCGCCAGCTGATACCTTGGCACGGGCAATCAGGTCAGTACCCTGTTCTACCGGACGAATAATGAATCCCATCGAATGGTTACCGGCCTTGATGCGGTCCTCTTCCAACGGGCCACCCTGACCACAGCTGTTACCACCCAGTCCCATCATCTTCAAATCCAAATGCAGATAATTCCCGTCCGATTCAGGCAACTGATATGGATGCGGAGCCTGAACCATCTGCATGGCCGACCAAGGCAAAGCTGATGCAGAGAAGGTTGAAGTAGATACAAACTGTACCCCATTGCCGACCTCATCGGTCAATGCGCACCAGCGTACATCCTCACGGTTCCCCATTGACTGCGGCTTCGGGAAATTCACAAACTGTTCTTTCACTGTGCTGTTATACAGTTGTACGAAAGCACCGTTCTTACGGTCGTTATAATTATTCTGCGGACCACGTCCATAGTAAGTATAGTTTTCCAGTACCGAAGGAGTCTTCATGACATAACCCAAGCGTGCCAAATTCAGACTCGGTTCGTTTGAACTGAAACTAGCTTCCAACTCGATAGAACCGTCCGGATAAACTGTCCATATCTGATTGGTTGTAAACTTGAAGTCGTCCGGACCGAAATCCTTGCCTTTAGTAATTTCATAATGACCGGAACTGATACCCAAATCTCGGATGCTGGAACCGTATGGAGCCTGCGATTCCACTGTATAGGCCAGAACCACCGCACCGTCGGCACGGGTATAAGCAGTAGCACTGACAGCCTTGTGTTGCAGGTTGTGCAAGCCTTTGGCAAACCACTGACGGTATGCCCAGTTATCGTTGTCCGTCATGGCACGAAACGCATCCAGTTTCGGACCGTTTCCTTTTGCAAATACCGGTTTACCATTGTATGCCAAACTATAGATAGTACCTGTTTCATCGTCAAACTTCACTTCGAAACCAGTACCTCTTACAGTCTTCAGATTATTTTCAGCAGTAAAAGTCAGTTTACCTTCGGCAGTCTGACCGGCCATACCAGGGAATGCAGCAGGAACTTTTACAGGCAGTTGTTCTTCCATTTGTACAAAACCTTTCTTGGCCCAAGGCATATCCTGAGCCAACAAGAACTGCACTTTGACAAAGTATTCAGCATCTGCCTCCAGCTTACTGAAATCGAACGGAATAGTATAGTAACCTTTCTGACGCGGAGCGAGGATGTTACGCGGGCCTTTAAAAGCATTGCTTTCCTGTATCTTCTTTCCATCCTTCCAAAGAGACCAAACCATGTCCACCCCGGTGAGCGGCTCAAAATAATTTTTATTGAACACCTCAATCTGACCTTTGGTGATATCCATCGCCTTGACACCCACATTTTGGTATACCTTCTTCACTTCAAAGAATTCTGGTTTCGGCTGGTGTCCCGGAAAAAGGATACCGTTCATACAGAACATACCGTCATTCGGTTTATCGCCGAAATCGCCTCCATAAGCCAAATACTTCTCACCGGTTGTTTTATCGTAATTATACAGCGACTGGTCCACCCAATCCCAGATGGCCGCTCCACAGAAGAAGTTAGTCGATTCGATAGCCTCCCAATAGTCTTCAAGATTTCCACCGGCATTTCCCATGGAATGTGCATACTCTGAAATGTGGAACGGATATTTCATGTCATATGTACCTTTCACCGCCTCGCGTGTCCAGGCGATGGGAGGATATTGGTTAGACCCCATATCCACAATGTCGTTGTTCCGTTCATACTGCACCGGACGAGTCGTATCATATGCCTTTATGGCATCATAGGCAGCTACAAAATTCTTGCCCGGACCAGCTTCGTTACCCAATGACCAGATGACGATAGACGGATGGTTGACATGTGCGTGCACCAGTTCCATCACACGAGCTACATGAGCATCTTTGAACTCCGGCACATGCGAGAGTGAAGCCTTTCCATAATAATATTCATGACTTTCCAAGTTGGCTTCATCTTCCAAATAAATACCATATTTATCACACAGGTAATACCAATACGGATTGCAAGAATAATGAGAGTTACGTACATGATTGATGTTACCACGCTTCATCAGCATCACTTCCATTTCCATCTGCTCCGGAGTGATGGCGTTACCCGTATTTGGATTGATTTCCTGACGGTTCACTCCTTTCAACTTCACAGGTTGGTTATTCACGTAGAAATAACGTCCTTTCAGTCCGAACTCATCGTCCTTAGCTTCCGTATCACGAATCTCCACCTGACGGACTCCAAAGTAAGTAGAGATCACATCCACAGTCCGTCCCTTCTGGTCTTTCAGTTCGGCTACCAACGTATAGCGGTTCGGCTTTTCGGCCGACCACAATTTAGCATCAGGCATCTCAAAACGGGTATCAACTGTTGTATTTCCCCCTTTATCCAGCTCAAACTTGCCCGAAGCTATCGGTTCGCCCACCTGACCTACAATATCATCAGAGTACAACTTGTTTTCGTAAATACGGTAAGACAAGGTATAATTCTTAACTTTCTTTTTGTCCAGGTTACGAAGTATTGCCTTGACTGCAACCGAAGCTCCGTTTCCTTTCAGTTCGGTTTCAATCTTCATATCGCGTACCTGCACCTTCGAAGTAGCGGTCAGGTACGTATTCCGGAAGATACCAGGCAAACGATACATATCCTGTGCTTCAAGGAACGAACCGTCCGAACTGCGATATACCTCTACCGCTACGATATTCTCCCCCTTCACCAGATACTTCGAGATATCGAAACTGGCTGTATTGCGGGAATTCTTCGAGAAGCCCACATATTGTCCGTTCACCCAAATGTAGAAGAAAGAGTTCACCCCGTCGAAATTGATATACACCTGACGGTTTTCCCAGTCTTCAGGCACCTGAAAGGTACGACGGTAAGACCCCACTTCATTCCGATACTTATAAGTAGTCCAGTCTTTGTTCGGTTCCCGCATTACCCCACCTTTCCAGTCATCTACAGCTACTGTATGCTTAAAGATAACCGGTTGGTTACAATAGATAGGTACCCCATACTTCAAAGAACCGTCTTTTTGAATACCTACTACATTCCAACAGGAAGGAACAGTTATATCATCCCATCCACTTACATCGAAACCGTTTTCATAGAAGTTCTTCGGACGTTCGTCCGGATTGGGTGCCCAATGGAATTTCCAGGTTCCATTCAGGTTCTGCCAGTAACGGCTATGCTGAGGAAGTACCTTAAGAGCACTATCCACATCGCCGAACGAAAAGAAATAAGCACGCGGCTGTTCCTTGTTAAGTGAAAGTTTCTCCGGAGCTTCCCACTCGGTTCCCATCGGTGCAGCCTCCGTACCGTACATGAAACTACCCAAAGGTTGCTGGGCAAAAGCCCCCATCGCCATGCAACAGAAAATCAGGCTGAAAGTAGTCTTTTTCATAAAAGAGTCATTAGATTTAATTAAAAAACAAACCAAGTGGGTGCAGTTTTTACGTATAGTCAAAAACCACACCCACTTTATCCGTGACAAATGTAATAAAAATTTTTCTATATACTGCAAATACCAACCTCAATATAGAGCTTCGGGGAATTATCAAGATTCCCGACGCATGTGATATCCATATATTACGATGACCGCAAAGCAGATAAAAGGAAGAATAAAGGAGACATTCACAGCAGGCATACCGAACAGTGATCTGCAATCGATAATGGATGCTTGAAGCGGTGGTAATACAGATCCACCCAAAATAGCCATAATCAAACCGGCAGCACCGAACTTGGCATCATCGCCCATCCCCTTTAAGGCAATACCATAAATAGTAGGAAACATCAATGACATACAAGCCGAGACACCTACCAGACAGTACATACCCCAGATACTTTCCACACAAAAGATAACGCCCGCCGTCAATATCAATGCCGCCACAGCCAGTACCATCAATAATCTGCCAGGCTTCACATAACGCAAGATAAAGGTACAGATGAACCTACTCACACAGAAAATAATCATAGCTACAATATTATATTTCTGAGAAAGCACTTCTGCTGCCTGTTCTTCCATTCCTTGCGAAGTAAATAAATGGGTACCATACTGAATGATGAAAGTCCAGCACATAATCTGTGCCCCGACGTAAAAAAACTGAGTCAATACTCCATATTTGTATCGTCTCTTAGCGAAAATACGTCGCAAAGTCGGCATAAAATCAATGGAAGTCGATTTATCAGCATTCCGTGGCATACGGGTAGCCCGTATAATAAACAACATGATGAGAATCACCACACCAATAACCAGATACGGAGCAATCAGCACTGACAAGTCCGAATCTCTTACTGCCTCAAATTCTACCTGAGAAAGCTGTGCCCGCTCTGCTGTATCCATCGGATGCAACTTATTCTGAATAAAATTCATGGCTACATACATCCCCATCAGCGAACCGATAGGATTGAAGGCCTGAGCCAGGTTAAGCCGCCGTGTCGCAGTCTCTTCGCTTCCCATAGAAAGAATATATGGATTACAGCTGGTCTCAAGGAACGAGAGTCCACAAGTCATGATAAAATATGCCAACAGGAACGGATAATAATCACCAGTAAGTTTCGCCGGAAAGAAAGCCAATGCCCCCAATGCATACAATCCCAACCCCATCAATACGCCAGCCTTGTACGTATATTTCCGGATAAACATGGCTGCAGGGAAAGCCATTGCAAAATAACCTCCGTAAAAAGCTACCTGAACCAAGGTACCGTCAGTTACACTCATCCGGAAAATCTTTGAGAAAGCTTTAACCATCGGATTGGTTATATCATTGGCAAATCCCCACAAGGCAAAACATGCGGTTATCAAAATGAACGGTCCCAGATAGCTGACTCCGTCTTTGCTCACGATAGATTCTTTCATGAATAATCAGATTTAGGTTAATGAATAAAAATCAATGGCGCATTACGAGCTGCATCTGGGCACGTATATTACCGATAGCAGTAGCTTCTACCGGACCTGCCGTAACTTGTAGGCCAGTAGCCTGAGCTGTCAGTCGGTTCAGATACTTATTTTGTGAGCCACCGCCGATAATCTGCAGTTTCGTCACCGGACGGGATAACAACCGGTTCAACCCCTCAATACCTTTTTTATATCTCTCCGCCAAAGAAAGAAGCACACATTTCACAAATTCGCCCTGAGTTTCAGGAACCTGCTGTCCGTTTTTCCTACAATAAGCTACAATAGCATCTGCCATGTTAACCGGACTAGTAAACTGCGTATCATCTACATTGATGACAGATGCGAATTCTGCCTTCTCTGCAGCTGGAATCAATACATCATAATCCGTGCATAGTCCGGCCTCGGCCCATTCACCCATCAATCTCTGAAGAATCCACAATCCGGTGATATTCTGCAAGAAACATATTTTTCCTTCTGCACCACCTTCATTGGTAAATCCATTTACTCTGGCTTCTTCCGAAAGAACAGGTGTATCTGTCAATACCCCCAACAATGACCACGTACCCGAGCTCAGGAAAGCAGTCACCTCATCGTCAGCACCAGCAGGGATGGCATACACAGCACTGGCTGTATCATGCGAAGCTACAGCTATTACTTCCACATCACAGTCCAATCCCAGTTCTTCCTTCACTTCCGGTTTCAGAAATCCTCTGCTCTCTCCCGGCATCACGATATCGCAGAAGAGATGTTCCGGCAAACCCAGTTCCCGGATAAGCGGATAATTCCACCGACGATTCCGTATATCCATCAATTCCGATGTAGAAGCTATACTGTATTCATTATTGGCTACACCAGTCAGGAAATAACTGAACAAATCAGGCATGAACAGCAGCTTGTCGGCCACTTTCAGTAATGGGCTTTCCTCCTGTTTCATGGCATAAAGCTGAAATAGTGTATTGATGGCCATCACCTGTGTACCAGCCACAGCATAATGCGTACGCTGATCAATACGGCCAAACACCCGTTCCGGCATTCCATCCGTCCGGCTATCACGGTAACATACCGGATTTCCGAGCAGATTCCCCTGTCTGTCTATCAATCCGAAATCCACGCCCCAGGTATCGATTCCGATACTCAAAATGCGGTATCCTTTGTCTACAGCCATACGGATTCCCTTCTTCATGTCCTCAAACAGAGAAAGGAAATCCCAGTAAATATGCCCGCCCATCCGCACTTGTCTGTTCTGAAAGCGATAGATGGTTTCCAACTGAAGTTCGCCACCGGAGGTGTAGCCGGCGATGACACGCCCGCTGCCGCCTCCGAAGTCTATGGCTAGATATACTTCTTTCATTTGGTTTTCTTTCCTAACACATAAGTCTCCAAATCGTCTATCTCGGCCGGAGTAAGCGTATCATACTTACCGCCGGAAAGGATGATGATGCGACAAGCCATTTCGAAAAACATTGCACGCTCAAAAGCCTGGTCGAAATCTTTTCCACATACCACCTGACCGTGTTTCCGAAGCAGCACAGAGTTATGGTCTTTCATCGCTGCGATAACGGCTTGGGCCAATTCCTTGGAACCCGGACGATAATATGGAATAGCCGGAATTTCAGAACCTACATGACAAGGTACTTCAGCCGTTACATTAAAATCCTTCGGCAATTCCAGCATACAGGCTACAGCTGTAGCATAGGGTGACTGGAAATGAAGTACCACATTCACGTCCGGACGTTCTCTCAGTACACCCAGATGAAAACCACTTTCCATAGACGGTTTCACACCGTTCAGCACCTCGCCAGTTTCCAGCTTGCAGATAGCCACTTTTTCTTTCGGCAATGAAGGTACCCAAGAACCGGTACCCGACAGAAGAACTTCATCTCCTACGCGCCATGAAATGTTACCACTGCTGCATACAGTCAGCCCTGCATCACCCACGCGGTGAGCCTGAGCAATGAATTGTTCGATATGTTCGTTTGTTATCATAATACTTTCTTATACAAATCTAAAATTATTTCTTCGGTTACTTCTCTCGGATTGCCCGGTGTACATACATCGGCATAAGCGGCTTTAGCCAAACGCGGCAAGTCTTCTTCTTTGATACCCAATTCCGACAGATGCTGTGGGATACCCACCCGTACGGAAAGTTCCTTCACAGCTTTTACCGCCGCATCGGCAGCTTCTTCCTTGGACATGCCGGCTGTATAGACGTTCATGGCCTTGGCAATGTCCACATACTTGTCGAGTGCTGCAGGTGCATTGAATTCCATGATGGTAGGCAGAAGCAGCGCATTAGCCACACCATGAGGAATGTCGAAAATGGCACCCATCGGATGAGCCATACCATGTACTACACCCAGACCCACATTTGAGAATGCCATACCGGCAATATACTGTGCCACTGCCATACCGTTACGAGCTTCAGCATTGGTTGGTTCGTTGACAGCCGTTTCCAGATAACGGGTTATCATTTCGATGGCTTTGATTTCAAACATATCACTCATCTCCCATGCGCCTTTAGTGATAAGTCCTTCAATAGCGTGAGTCAATGCATCCAATCCGGTAGCCGCAGTCAGACTTTTAGGCAAGGTATACATCAGTTCGGCATCTACGATGGCAATGGCCGGAATATCATTCGGGTCAACACACACCATCTTTTTATGGTTCTCTTCGTCAGTAATTACATAATTGATGGTCACTTCGGCTGCTGTACCGGCCGTAGTAGGCAACGCAATGATAGGTACCGACTTCTTTCTGGTATCGGCAACTCCCTCCAATGAAACGACATCGCCAAACTCCGGATTGTTGGTAATGATACCGATAGCCTTGGCTGTATCCATAGAAGAACCACCACCGATAGCAATAATAAAATCAGCTCCCGAAGCAGCGTATGCAGCCAGCCCGGCCTTTACGTTCGATACGGTAGGATTCGGTTTAATATCATTGAAAACTTCATAAGGGATATCTGCTTCACGAAGGACAGACAATACCTTCTCTGCCACACCGAATTTAATCAAATCCTTATCAGTTGCCACAAAAGCCTTTTTCAGACCGAGTCTGGCTATTTCTTTAGGAAGCACTTCCCGGGCACCGGGTCCGAAGTACGACACTTCATTCAAAACAAATCTGTTAATCATAGATATAGAAAAAAACAGGGGAACAGCAACTGTTCAAGTCCCGGGAAGTCCTCCGGCACCTGAACAGCGGCTGTCCGGTTAATGGTTAGTCAATTATTTATAGATAGGACCATAGTTCTGGCAAGCACGATAGTCGGCACCTTCCTTATCCATACCGAAAGCATTCCAGGCAGCCGGACGGAAAATCTTGTCGTCATCCACATTGTGCATACATACTGGTATACGGAGCATGGAAGCCATTGTAATCAAATCCTGACCAATGTGACCATAACTGATGGCACCATGGTTAGCTCCCCAGTTATTCATTACAGAATATACATCCTTGAAAGCCGGTTTGTCACAGAGACGAGGAACAAACCATGTAGTAGGCCAAGTAGGGTCTGTACGCATGTTCAGCTTTTCATGAATTTCGGGATCAATGGTTACTGTCCACCCTTCGGCTATCTGCAGCACCGGACCGAGTCCTTTCACCAGATTCAGACGCATCATGGTCACAGGCATGCCACCCTTAGAAAGGAAGTTGGATGAGAAACCTCCTCCACGGAAGTAGTCACGGTCAGCCGGATACCAGGTAGTAGCCTTCAGACAGTTTTCGACATCAGTTTCAGTCATGTTCCAAGGTTCCTTCATGACCGGATCACCGTTTTCGTCGGTAGACTGACCGGAACCGTCAAGAGTAGTAGCTCCCGAATTGATTAGATGAATGATTCCATTAGCTGCCAAGCCAGTCAGTTCCTTACCGGTAACACGCTTTACAGCTTCCGGACTCCAGTAAGTACGTACATCAGAGAAAATCTGGGCACGGTTAGTCAACAAATGGCCAAACAACATGGCCACACCGTTACAGGCATCGTTTTCCGTTGCTACAACATATGCTTCACGAATACCGTTCCAATCAAACGAAGTGTTGAGCAATGCTTCCGGATAATCACCGTTCGGGTAGAAATCTGTCCACTGGCGTTGTCCCTGGAAACCGGCAGCGATAGCATTGTGTCCTAAAGCTTCCTCCTTGAATCCCATTTCCTTCAGCTTCGGATTTCCCGTCATCAGGTCTCGCATAATAATCATCATCTTTACGATGAATTCCCAGTCTGCATCCTTCTGTTCACGGGTCTTACGCTTTTCAGGACGGTTCTTGAAATCCTCGCCTTCGTTCACCTTACAATATTTTTCAGTCCATGCCATCGCCTTGGCATATTCTTCCTTGTCATAGATACCTTCGGTCATACGACGGATGATTTCAGTCAAATCTACCGATTCGTTACGCATACCCAAATACTCCTGGAAGAAATCCGGATTAACGATAGAGCCTGCAATACCCATAGACACACTACCCATTGACAGGTACGACTTGCCACGCATGGTGGCAACAGCCTGAGCAGCGCGAGCAAAACGCAAAATCTTTTCTGCTACGTCAGCCGGAATAGTATTGTCATCCAGATCCTGCACATCACGGCCATAAATACCGAATGCCGGAAGTCCTTTTTGGGCATGTCCAGCCAATACGGCTGCCAGATAAACAGCTCCCGGACGTTCAGTACCATTGAATCCCCATACCGCTTTCGGATAATATGGATTCATATCCATCGTCTCAGCACCATAGCACCAGCAGGAAGTTACAGTAATGGTAGAACCTACACCTTCACGTTCGAACTTTTCAGCACAAGCCGCACTTTCTGCCACACGACCAATAGTAGAATCAGCAATGACACATTCTACAGGACTTCCGTCGCCATTCTTCAGATTAGAAGAAATCAGTTCGGCTACAGCTTTGGCCAGATTCATTGTTTTTTCTTCAAGACTCTCGCGAACACCTCCCTGGCGTCCGTCAATAGTGGGACGAATCCCGATTTTCGGATATTTTTTCATCGTATTACATTTAATAAAAAGTTCCTATATAAATTAATTATATGTATCAGTTTCATAATCCGATATAGCAATGCTGCTATACCGAATATCGCAGATGGACTTCAGTAGGAAGATATTCACGAACAGGATTTCCTGTCAGGATGAACCCGGCTGCTTTTTTCCCCATCTCTTTCCAGTCGATGCTCAAGGCTGTGATTCCTTGATCTATCACTTCGTAGGCAGGAGTATCATTATAAGCTATCAGCCCGAAATCCATACCACATCTTAACCCTTTTGCCCGACTCCGTTTGATGATATTCACCACCTCCGTCTGCCGAATAACAATATACGCTACCCCCGCTTCTATGTCCACGATTTCTTCGTCTACCGATACCTCGGCAAGCAGGCTGTTCTCCCGGCAGAACTTATTAAAACTTTCCACCGACGTTTTTGGATGCTTGGAACAGGCTGATAATTGAAAGACCAACTTACGGTACCTGCACAACCGATCGCCCAACTGTGTTAAGGCCTTATAAAAGGCTTCATCAAAATCCTGACAAATATACGAGTAATTTCCTTTCTCGAACTTACCAAAATCCAACAGTAACAGACGTGAGGCAGGAATTCTACTCAAAAGAGGAGAAAACCTTTCGTTATCGAAGTTCATTACCACATAATAATTATACCGTCCGATGGCTTCATGCAAAACCGTATTGAATATATGTTCATTATACTGATGAAACCACAAATCAACCTTATAAGAAGAAAGCCCTTTAATAAAGCTGTCATACAATGTATTCTTGAACGGAGAATACTCATCAAGCAACAAAAAAATACGTTCCTGACGGTTTATCACATAATACCCTTTTCCCGGAGTGGAATCTATGAGTTTTCTTTCTTTCAGATGGGCAAATGCCTTAAACACAGTATCACGCGACACATCGTAAGCCTGACTGAGATGATTGATGGAAGGCAGTGATGTATCTGTCTTATATTTGCCCATCCGGATATCCTGTTCAATGATATCCGAAAGCTGTTTCACCTTAGTAGACTGTTGCCCGAAGTTCGTTTTTTTCTGCATACATGCACCTTCCAACTGTGCTGAACTGTTCTGATTCAAAAGAACGAATTTTATGCAGGACAAACAAAGAATATCATATGTTTGAAAGCAGAAAATGTTCATTTTCAGATTTGTTTAATTTTAGCAACATACTGTAATAAGAAAAGTCCATACAATCTGACATACAAATAAAGCCGGCAAGAGAATGTCTCCGCCGGCTTCATAATTATAAAATGTGACAATCACATCACTAACTGATACCAACTCATTTCACTAAAATGTCCACTTCATGGCCAACGTAGGAAGCCAGTGCCATCCTTCCATCAGCGCAAAATTTGAGGTTATCTCCCATTCGGTACCTACACTCAGATTGAAATCATCAGACACCCGCTTAAATTTATTCAGATTTACCCAAAACTGCGGTTCTGTCAGGAATACATAATCATGCCGGTTGCCTTCGGCGTCGGTATGCTCCTCCCGCCAAAAATCAGCAAAGCCACTGAAGGTACATTTACCCTTGCAAAAATGAAGATACCATGATGCAGTCAGCTGGAAACTATTGGGTGACGGATTCTTCTGGATATACTTGTACATGGGAGTAAAAGTAAAACCTTTAGTAAAAGCGGTATTATTCCAGGTATAAGTGGCTCCCAGCAGGTAGGCGTTGTTGATATAGTTCAATCCGCCGTTATATTCAACATGCACCGAAAAAGGTGGTTCCCAGAATTTCAGTTCACGGAATATCTCCCAATAAGCTCCTGCTATACCTTCCTTAGTGTAATCCATATCGACAAAAAAATACGTACTTCCCCACCGATCGGGTTTAAACATTTCTACTGTAGTGGTCACTTTCGGACGGGTATCCAAAGAATTATAGAGTGCACTACCGAAATCATAATGTAATTGAATGTTTTGTGCATGCACAAAAACTGCCATCAGACAAACGACAAGGAATAAAAACAATCTTCTCATACTTTTTCATTTTTTAAACAAAGTGCAAAAATACATAAAATACCATACATGACAAGAAAAGACGCCTCCTTTCCAATCTAAATAGAGCATCTAATACATGAATTGTATTAGATGTGTTAATTTTTAGGTTAAAAAAAACGTCTAGACGAATAAACCAAAACGACCTCATGTTTTAATTCATCCGTCTAAACGTTTCAATCCATTCACCTAAACGTTTCCAGGGATTTAACATTTACAGACACAACACTTATATCAATTATCCCTTTCTACGGCTAAGAAAAATAAATTTCGCTTACGAAGATAATACAAAAAAGCTCCGATTCTTGATAGAACCAGAGCTTTCTTGAGCGGTGCGTACGGGACTCGAACTCAAGTCGTAATCCCTTTTGTACCAATATCTTATTTAATCAAGTTTTCAAAGTCCAACGTCTAATCCAACGTGAAGAGTTCGCTGTTCTGCTTAGCTTTGATAGGCTAAATTGGAACAATGCAAAAATAGTGAAAAATAACAATATGACCAAATTTCGATATATAACTCATTGTTTTTTTGAAGTATTTGTCCTTTCCTGAAATAGGTTGACTCGGTTTGCAAACCGAGTCAACCTATTTCAGGAAAGGACATTTTTTTAGAAAATCAAACTCTGTCAACGGCAGAGTAGGTTCTATTTGGGATATTTTTTGTAACTTCACAACGTTTTTTTAAAGAATTACCCCCGAACCAAGCCTGTGAAGGTCTGTCGGGGGTTCTTTGTAAAGTTACAAATTTTATATCATTCTGTAGAACAATTGTTTGGATATTTACTGAATATCCCTAAATAAATGAAAAAGGACAGTCCTCAGATGAATTAGACTATCCTTTTTTATATAACCTTTGACTCGAAACTTACATTACCGCAGCAACAAACAATCCATTATTACCATATATCATCTGAACAAAAGGTAGATCCTGAGATTGCTGTTCTTCCCACAATTCTTTAAACTGCTTTTTGTCTGTTTCACTTGGAGTGTTAGGCATATTGGGATGCGAATGCCACTCACCCAAATATCGCACTTGATGATATGTCAATTTCGTTATTCTCTCATATTCCGCAGTCAATCCTTTAAATCCACGAACAAAAGATACAGGGCTATGAATACTGTCCTCTGGAGCTGGAACCATATAATATACATAAATGCTATTATGATCGCGGTCATAGCTACCAAACAAACAACCGCCAGTTTCCTTATTTGGTGATGTGAATGTCATTGTTTGAATTTCTTTTTCTACAGCATCGGAGATATAAACTTGAATATCTCCCAATACTTCGTGGTGCCAATTTGTGATTGTCATCGGCAAACTTGACACTGTTCCTTTTTCGGCATCAAAGTGCCAAATACTCAAACAAGCTTGCCCCAACGTATAATATTTCCTGATTTGTTTAGAAATGATGGCCGACAATACACGTACATTTTCATAATTAAGTATCATCGATTCTGATCTGCAACTGAAAGTATTCGTACGCACGGTTCCTGATTGTTCCAAATGAAGAGCAAACCTTTCATCCACTATCAGATTACGATAATAATCCATCTCCAACAAGTCAAGACGAGAATTTCTGTCCTTATCTTCTATTAGCAACACGACATCATCACCCTTGGGGTTCAAGAATGAGGTACATCTACGGAATGTATGTTCTTCGTCTGCAAGTTTCCTTTCAACTGCTATGGAAGTGCTAAAATCCATTATCAACTCAGTGTCCTTAAATAGACGCTCTCTATCATTTCGGCTTAACGTCAGAAAGTTTCCTTCTATGGCATTTATTTTCTGAAACAAGATGCCATGATAGCTATCATTGATGGCACGAACCTTTGAGGTCATCACTTTGTCTGTGGTAAGTGTATGACGGCTAAGATTATGTGGCAACAATATATCACAATCAACTAGACAGATTTCTTCAGAGCATCCTTGTCTCACAAAATGATCGATTACAGCAGAGCCAAGTGTGCCAGTTCCGATAACTCCCACTTTCTTGAACCATTCTTTGATTCCATTATTGATGGCGTTTCCACTACGTGAAGTCATAAATTCTAATAGTACAACTTCTACAGACAATTCATAAAACCATTTTTCAAACGCATCCTTAGTAAGAACCTTCTTTTTATGTACTATATCCTTAGGAAGACAGTTTGTTTTGATGAGGAACAATTCCTGTGAAGTCTTTTTGTCATCTTTGCTTGTCTGAGTGATATAAATCGATATAACTAACGGAAGTGTAGCCTTCCCTGCTACACTTTTTGTCAAAACAGCCAAAAGACTGTCTGTCAAAGAGAATTCGTCAGTTGACTGGACGTCTTTCAAATCTCCCATCGTTTGAGGTATTCGTACAAAATTGTTTGCATGGATTTTTTCTGTAGGAATACCAATTAAATAGTGGGTAGCTTTACTTTTCTCAACAAATTCCAAGGTAGAAGAATACTTCGTCTTTGGGGAGTACTTAATATATGGATTACCACCTAAGCGTTCATTCAAAATACAACAGACTTCTTGAAACCCGAAGAAGACCTCCAGTGGACGGTTTGACTCATGCAATTTGTTTATGCTATTCAAGCTAAACCATCGTCTTATGGAATTCAAGAAATCGTGTGCATTAAACTGTGGTCGAATATCTGCAAATGCGACATCCGACACACATAATGATACAGGCCGTGTAAACGGCTTTGCATTTGAATGAGGTAGCTCCGTTGGAAAATCTTTTCTTAGTGCATATACTTCTGGTATATTGATATCTTTTGAATGGCAAATAATTGCTATTTCCTCTTCGTCCCATATTTCATAAATAGGTTCGTCTGGAATTTCAAGATGCGTCATGCGCATTTTGACAATGGCATCCCCCTTGCCATTGACATAACACAGTACATCCTTTGTGTAAGGATGTACCATGGCGGCCTTATAGATTGCCTTGGCTCTCGAAAGTTTTAGGTATTCACCTCTAATTGGAGAGCCATTTGTTATTTTATGGTTATAATCTTTCATCTGCCAGCTCGTGGTGCAGGATTAGAAATAGATGATGCTCCCGCCACTGTAGAAATCTCTCTAAGTGTCTTTCCGTTTTCGTTAATCTTAAAGACAATGGGCTGTGGTATATTCCCTACTTTGCTATGTGTAGCGGTATTAAGGAAATGCGAAGAACCAGAATTCAGTTTCTTTATATACTGCTGTTTAGCTTCGTAGCAAGGAGGATTGTTATCATTGTTCTTTATTTCATTTGAAGAAGCTATAATATGTGCAGAATTACCAATCTGCTTTTTCAATATAGCCTCTGCAGACGGTTTTATTTCTTTCTTATTGTCTGATTCATTGAAAAACGACCAAGAGCAATGGTGAGGAGCAAGGAATATATTCCACTTCAACTTTTCTTCATCTGTGTTATTGTCAAGAATGTGTTGCCAAATTTCGTATTCAGCATCACCTCCCATAAGCACACGGCTCTTGTAACCAGTATATCCATCTATTTTAAAACCAAACTGCACAACGACTGATGTTGCATTCTTGTCGTCATACTTCTTACTTGTCTCAACATCTTCTTTAAACGGAGCATGGATGAAAATGTCTAACCAAGACAGACTTGCACCATGAACAGTTGTAACGAGTTTGCCAGGAACGTAACAATATCTGCTGTCGAACTCTTTGTCTTTATCGTATCCGATAATCCTCAAATAGTTACCTTTAGAACCATTGAAGTTCGCATCATCATCGTATAGCTTTCTACGACGTTTCGCTTCTTTGCGTATATCTTCAGCAGGTGCAGACAAATTATTGTTTAAGCCACGAGGAGTAATCCACAGCTCTTCTATAATAATCTCGTCTTTGTTTTTATCCTTGTCATAATCAGCCACATCTCCATGATAGAAGTTTTCTACAAATCCTTTGCAATGATCATCGTGAGGGTGAGTGCTGATGAATAGGTCAACATACGGACGACCTGCGACATCTTTATGCAACTCTTGCAGCAAGTCAGCCTTTACATCAAACATTACTTGTTTACCATGACCATCAGTCAGGTCTTCAAGTATTTGGCAATCCACTATAATGGTCTTGCCGTTATCTAACTTAATCAGCGTGCAATCTGCATTGCCCACGGGATAATATTTAATAATATGTTCCATAGCTTATTTTTTAGTAGTTATTCTTATCATCATCTAAATTCAAGAAGACGTTATATAATCTCTTTGCATATCTTCTACCATTTGTATATGCGTAAGCATACTATTTTCCGCTACGACAATTTTATCGGCTGTTTTTCAGCCGATAA